>Ga0137463_1000105_pt1 | contig 33427 bp, 18 predicted proteins | sample EasRivERMGT800_2_FD_102333 | JGI IMG/M metagenome (GOLD analysis project Ga0137463, IMG submission 102333) | Soil microbial communities from meander-bound floodplain in the East River, Colorado, USA - East River MetaG ERMGT800_2 | ecosystem: Environmental > Terrestrial > Soil > Floodplain ...
CCCCCAGACCCTCTGGCAAGGCCTCCGCCGAGTCCTCGACTTCAGCCTCGCCTGGGCCACCTTCCAAAAAATCCAAAACCAGCCAACTTGTGTGTAAGGATGAGAGCTCCCGCTTGGGAACGCATCCTGCAAAGCTCCCGCTTTGCGTAGAGACGCAGAGACGCGAAGCGGGAGCTTCGCACCAGTGGTTCCCAAGCAGGAGCTTGGGAACCAGGCATTCCTCACCTTTCACGTTCATTACGCCGGGACACATCATCTGCTCGTCCAGAATAGGACGAAAAGCCATCCACCCCACCCCGCTTTTCTGCCAACAGCGAATGGCATTCCCGCATACTCTCCCACATCTCGGTGGCGCTCACGGCTCACTTGCGTTCCCCGATCAATCCGCGGACCGCTGCGAGGATTTCCTTCGCGACGGCTTCATCGCCCGATTTGCCACTCAACCCTTGAATCGCGTGGCACAGCGACTCCCTGATCGCCGGTTCCGCGGTGCGGATGGCCGCGAATACTTCCTCGATAACGGGTTCCTTTATGCCCGATCGATGCAGGCAGGCGGCCAGATCCTCAATGGCCAGCTCACCGGTGCGGGGTGGTTGCGGCGGATCTGAGTCCAATGACAGTAACCGCTCGATTTCGTCCAGTGTGAGCCCGCGTTGCAACATGCTCTGCTTCAACGCGGCATCGGCTTGCACCAGGCGCACGCTTCGCCAGAACAGCAGGCCTGAGGCAGTGAGTGCTGCGGCGGCGAGGACGGCTGTCAGCCCAATGAGCTCCATGGGCTTCCATTGGGCAAAGTGAGCGAGGAGTCCCCCCAGGCCGGGGAGGCCGAACAACATGGCCCACCAGGCATTCTCCTTAATCCACTCCAAAATGCTGTTTTGAGATTTGAACCGATTCATCGATGAAACCCGATTTGCTGCCTGATGGACGATTGAGGGGGCTTCAGATCGCCGAGTATTTTCCAGTTCCAGCAATTTGGCGGAAGTCTCGCGGTAAGTCCACGCTGGAACAAACGCCATCTGGGGCTGTCGGATCACCGAATTTCCCCGAATCATACCGCTTCTCTGCAGAAGCGAAACAGCGTCGCCCCGCCCGGGGAATGCCCGGAAGCACTCCCGTCGTGCTCACACGGCGCCGGCCGGCAACTGAGCCGAAATGCAGCCCGCCGCTCGATCAGCGCGTCCGCCAGCTCGAACGCCAGCTTCGTTCAATCCGGTACGATCACCGCCGCAGCCTCGCGCTCTGCGAGGAGGCTCCTGAGGCCTATAAGAACATCGAGAGCGTCCTGCGGGTCCAGAAAGATCTGGTGAAGATCGCCCGGTGGCTGCAGCCTCTTCTCGGCGACAAGGGAACGTGAATTTTGCGTGGATCGAGGCGGAAGCTGCTGCCACGCACAATCATGCTGGTGGCAAACTTCGGAAAGCAGCGCGATCGAAATGGTCGGAGCGACTTACGGCGGTTTTGCGATTCGCCGCTGGCGGGAAAATGGGGGCACTCGGCTTCTTCACCTCGAGGCGGGTGGACGTCGATTGTTCGCCTCCACGGCCCGGCACGGCACTCTCGACCCGCGGGCCGGGCCGCGGTATCCTCCCGGTCAAAGGATCGGCAGGTGCGAACCTGTCATCTGGAGTCGTGTCTCTTCCTAATTGCGCCCGCCGGCAGAGGATGAACGATGGATTGGCCACACGACAGCGAACGTCTCTTCAGTTCCGAATCAGACTGGCAGAACAATGCCTGCCTGATGCCGGCCACACTTGCGCAATTTGGCCAGCATTACAAGGAAGCGGCTGACACGCTCATCACGTCGGGAATCAATCGCGGGATTCTGATTGACCGCGCCGTCTACCCGGCAGTTTTTCTATATCGCCAGTACGTTGAACTCACGCTCAAGGACATCATTTGGCGCACACGACGCATCGAACATGCCGGCCACGGTTTTCCGAAGACCCACAACCTCGATTGCCTTTGGACGGAAGGCAAACGGCTACTTCAACAGCATTATGGCGCGGATTGCCCGAAAGAGCTCCTTTATCTCGATCAGTGTATCGCCGAATTCCACAAGTACGATCCGAATTCGACCGCGTTCCGATACCCCTACGACAAGGTTAGCGGAGAAATTCTGGCGACACTGGAGCGCATTAATATCCGCCACCTGATGGAAACGATGGGGCGCATCGACAATTTGTTATCGTGCATCGCGAGTGACATTGCGGAGCGTCTGGACTGGTGCGCGGAACGGGAAAGAGACATGGCGAGCGAATGCCGACAATAGACCGCAAAGGAACCTTCCGTGAGCGCGGCAATCAATGATGAGTCGGACGAGTGTTTGAAGGCATGGGCGAAAGTCCTTCACCCTGACCTGTTGCGGTCAAACTTGATTGCGGCTGGCCTGTATCTCACCGCATGGGAAACGCTTCGAGATTGCGTCGTTGACCAACTTCGCAGTTTCTATTCGTGCGGGTTCGATGAGAACGGGGCGACAATTGGCACTGACTATACGACTCGCGTTCTCTCTCGACACAAAAGCCCGATTCAAGCATCGCTCCAATGGTTCCAAGAGGAGGGCGTTGTTGACGATGCTGATTTGCAACTGGTCCGCCGGCTGCGCGCTCATCGCAATGACATTGCCCATAACTTGCCGCAGTTCATCGGAAAGCCGAATCGTGACATCGACGTAGAACTGATTGGACAACTCTTCAATCTGATCGCAAAGATTGACCGGTGGTGGATTCGACAGGTTGAGATTCCAACTAACCCCGATTTCGACGATCAAGAGGTAGACGCCATTCCTGACGACGATATCCAGTCCGGGCGAATGTTCTTTCTCGCGACGCTCATTCGTGTCGCTGCCGGGGACCGTGAGGAAGCGTTGAAAATGTGCGAAGAGGTTTTCGCAGCCGTTGATAAGCGAAAACCGAAACAACCCGGACGTTGATCGAACGCAATCCTCAATTTTACCTGAGGCAAACCTGTCCTACGCCCGCAGCATGCACTCTCCGCATGTGCAATCTCTGTGGCCTCAAGAAGCAAAAAAGGCGAGTGCCATCCATCAGTCTCCAGTCGTTAAGGGAGACTGAGGAAATCCAAAAGTGCCGGGGCTCGGCACGTTCTCATTCAGAGCTGGGCCGGAAGCCATCCATTCCACCTGGCTATCCTGGCGATATTGGATGGCACTTCCCTGAAATTGTTCTTCCGTCACGCCTATGGCTTCGTTGACAGGGTCAATCGTTCCGGTTCACAGATGAAGACACGCCGGCCACGGTAAACCTTCATTCAAAACCGCGGCCCCTTGCCGACGTTCGCAAAGATGGGCTCAGTCACAAACGGCGACTGACCATCCTTGGTCACCTAGCGGATCGGATCGTGAATTCAGCACGGAGAACCGACACTCGTCGGCTTCGGCCTGGCACGATATAATGCGTGTCTGATTCGTACTTGGACAATGGGATGTCGGGCGGATAATGGCTACCACACGGAATCTCGCACAATTGTTTCGCGCATTAGCTGAGAAAGACGTCAGCGGTGCGGCAGCCGTCGCTGCGCAAATTTGCAAGAGTGAGGATAAAAAGGGGCACCGCTCGGCTGCCAGGCTGCTCCGCGGTGCGTTGCATGCCAACGGAAATGGGGCTTCGCATCTGGGGGAAAAGGCGCACGCTGAACCCCCGAATGGAACCATGCTGGCGTCCGCTGCCTTGGTACGCCTGCCGACAGAAGTCCAATTAAAAGATGTGGTCTTGGCGCCTGCGGCTCGGCGTGAGCTTGAATCTGTGATTCTCGAATGGGCCAAACGTGATTCCTTGCAACAGCGCGGCCTCGCTCCGCGTTCGAAGCTGCTGTTTCACGGGCCACCCGGCTGCGGCAAGAGTTTGACGGCCCGTGCCTTGGCCTATGAACTCGAGATTCCAATATACCTCGTTCGATTCGACGCTGTGATCGGTGCCTACCTGGGACAGACGGCGATTCATCTGCGGCAACTCTTTTTCTTCGCTGAGACGAACCCCTGCGTCCTGCTGCTCGACGAGCTCGATGCGCTCGGGAAGCGTCGCGGCAATCCGCTGGACGTGGGAGAACTCGACCGGATTGTGATTGCCCTGATGCAGGAACTCGAACACTCTCGACCGCGGGGGATGATCATCGGCACTTCAAATCTGGCGAAAAATCTCGACGACGCGCTTTGGCGCCGGTTCGATCTGGCGCTGGAATTCAAAGCTCCCAGCCGGACAGTCCTCACCAAATTCGCCAAGCGAGTGGCTTCCGAGAAGCACATCACTCTTCCAGCTGCGGTGATGCGCCGGGTGGAAGGCGCGGGGAATTTCGCCGACGCGGAATCGCTGGTCGTCGCCGAAGCGCGTCGCCAGGTTCTGAAAGGTTCGTGAGGCCTCCACCATGGCCAAGGGTGCCAGACCCCAGACTTTCTTTTTGAACGAGACGCACGAGCTGACCCCGGAAGAACGCGGGGGTGGCGGACGGCTGCCGCAATACGTCGGCATTACCTGGGCCGCGAAGGCCAAGACAATCAATAAGAGCCTACACAACATTGCCGACCAGGTTCAGTCATCGCACGACCCGCTCAAGGACGAGCGATATTTCGTTATTGCGCTGCCGGAACCCGATGTCGAGAAGTCGTCCACGAACAAGAAGCGATACCCCACGGGCAAATACAAGGAAAAGACTGAGTTCGCCGACACGCACGGCAAGGTCTTCGATCGGCTGGGGCTCGACTTGTTGCAGGTGACGGATGACGGCAAAGCGGTCGTTCACGCCGACAAGGAGAAGTTCGACCAGCTCGTCCAGCGTTCCGAGTCTCTCGCTGGATTGGGACTCCGCGAGCAGTCGCGCTGGGCCACGATTGCCGAATTCGAAATGATTCCGCCAGAACTGCGAGTGGATGCGGACTGGCTCCAGAGTCTTAAGGGGGATCAGTCGGACGACATCGTGATTGAGCTGCAGCCGGTGCTGACGGCGGTCGAGGTCGATAAGGTTCTGCGAGCGATTGCCGATCTCTTCGCCGAACACCACACGGGAAAACTGACGGGCACGGGGACGGACTTTTCCGGACGCCACTGGCTCCGCGGCAAGGGGACGCAGCGGTCCGTGCGTGCAATCGCCAAGGATTATTTCTCCGTGCAGGCGATTCATGCACCGCTCTATTCGATTGCTGCAGGAAAGTCCAAACCTAGAATTGGCGCGCCCGTGGGCGGTCCAGCTGCAGCCCGGCCGCCGGTGGATCCGGATAAATTGCCCTGCGTCGCTGTGGTGGACTTGGGCGTTCCTGACGACCACCAGCGCCTCCGAGCCTTTCGTCGCGGGCAGTTCATTCCGCAGGACGCCCCGCGGGGGCCGGTGGGCAGCCACGGATCGCTCGTCGCATCCAGGGTCGTGTTTGGCGAATGCGAAACGCACGACGAGCTCTTACAGAAGCCTGCCTCCTGCACATTTTACGACGCACGGGTCGGCCGGTATCCCGATGGAGCGGGCCGCGACAATCGCATCAATGACAAGATCGTGATGGAGGCCCTGCTCGGCGTTCGCGGCGCGGCGCCGGACGTCCGGGTCTTCAACTTAAGCTTCGGAGATGCCAGGCCCCTCGCGGATTTTCCGCCGGTGGAACAGCGCGAAAAGCGGCTAGCCCTGCGGGATCTGGACAACTTCGTCTTCGCCTCCGACTCGGTCGTCGTCGTTGCTGCGGGAAACGCGGTCCCCGGCGTGATTCCGAATCCGGCCTATCCCGCACACTATGAGGATCCGCGCTGGGCTCTCGGGCCCTGGGCCTGCGGATTCAATACGATGGTTTGTGGTTCGTTCGTTCCCCGTTTATCAGCCAACGGGCTCGTGAAAGAGATTGGGTGGCCGAGTCCCTTTTCGCGAATCGGGCCCGGAATCTGTGAGGCTCCGGTTCCATCATTCTGCGCGGAAGGGGGTAACTGCAATGAGGGTTACCGGGGAGGCCACGGACTCGGGGTCTGGGGGTTCACGGACACCGGACTCGCGGAAGACCATATCGGAACTTCGCAGGCGGCGCCTATTCTCGCGCGGGAAGCCGCGTTGACCCTGCAGAACCTGTCCCACGTGTGCGTTCCAGGAACCCAGCCCTTCGGCGTCACGGCACGGGCGTTTCTCACGCTGACTGCCGACCGCACGACGCAGGATGAAGCTGTCCAGAGGTTGGCTGAGCGAACGCTCGGAAACGGCCGCGCTGACGGACGCCGACTTTTGACGCCCAACCCCGGTTCAGCCGTGATCCTCTGGCAGGGATACATTGAGTCGCCCGCGGATACAGTACGCGTGCAGCTTCCCATTCCGCTGGATTGGCTGGCGGAGGCCCGAGAGCCGGCCCTGCGTCTAGTCGTCTGCAGTGATCCGCCAGTCAACGAGGCGGCACACGCTAGGTGGGTGTGTCGACGAGTCAAACCCGTGCTGCATCTGCACCCGGATGGCCCTCCGGTCAAAGCTCCACGCGGCGGGCACACGAGCTATCCCGTCGTTGATCGTCAGTACAAACTGGAGCGGTACAAGCCCGGGATGGAGAAGGAGGCCGGAGGGGATCTGTGGTTGCTCGAACTGTCGTACGAAGAGATATTCGCCTACCCTCCGGCGATGGACTTCGACCCGCGTCAGCGTGTGGCCTTCGCCGCGGAACTGTTCGACCTTGGTGAGAATCCAGCGGATCCACAAGCCGCCCTGCAGGCACTTCCGATCTCTGTCACGATGAATCGGCTATCAATTCAGCCGGCGGCGATTCGCAGTCCCATCATCGTGCGCACTCGCGGTCCTTGAGTTCATTCGAATTCGGATGGCCGAGCGGTCCTCCGACGATTGATCGAGTGGCATGTTCCCGAAAAAAAATTCGCACAAAAAATGGAGACGCCTGGAAACGTCAGATTTTGGAGCCGTGAAAACATCTGCGCGACTCCGTTGGGGGAGGGGATTCTTCCACAATAACTTCACGGAGCCATCCGTTGCCTGCTTGAATTGATTCGGCTCCCTCCCGTACGTTCCGCGAACCATAGTTCGAGCCGTCGTGTCCTTCCACGCGGGCCAATTCCAAAAATTCTTGACAAACGATCGGTTTATGGACCTGGAGACGAAAACTACACCGGATCCCGACATCGAACGGGCCTACGAATGGCTGCAAAGCTTTCTTCCACCGGGTGAATGGGACACTCGAAAATCGCTGATCGAAGAACACCTCGAAGTCCTTTTCAAGCCAAAAGCGAGCATGGCCGAGGCAAATGGCTTTCATCGACTCGTTGGCACGGCAGACCGAATCGGCTGGTATCTCTATCTCGTCCAAACTTCTCAGCACGAGCCGTATCGGACAGAAGTGCACCAGGCGTCTCGCGTCCTGCCCATTTTCAAACGGATAGGGGCAGACCTCGACGAGTTGCTAAAAATCGACGGTATCGCGGCTCAGGCGGCCAAGCTTGTCGCTGCGTCGGGCCAGCCCGACTCCGTGCTGTTCGAGATGTTGGTCGCCCTGCTCTGGTCGAAGAACGGCTGGTCAGATGTTGCATTCATTCCTGCCAGCCCGACGGAAAAGCGCCCGGATATCCGGGCAGCATCTTGGAACAATGAATGGTTCATCGAAACAAAGCGGATGGCCACCAATTCAGGCTATGCCCAGAAGGAGCGAGACAAGTGGCTGAGGATGTGGAAAAAACTAAGCCCGTGCCTCGTCAAAAACAATTTTCCGTTCATTCTTGATATCACGTTTCACGTCGAGCTCGAAGCGTTCAATGACGACTTTCTGGTGGACCAGCTCGAAAGCAAATTGAAGTTCGTGACGGCACCGTGCGACCTAATTACAAATCCGACGTGGGATGTCAGCGTGCGATTTGTCGACTTCGAAAAAATAAAAGCCCACCTTGAAAAACAGTACGTGAAGAGTCATTCTCGACAGTTGCAGGAATTGGTCGGTGGAAGTTGGGACCGCAACAAGGGGTTCACGTTCATAATGTCGGCTTCAGTCGTTCGTCTTGGCGGCGACAGGGGCATCAATCAGTACGTCGATGAACTCGATTGGGCGGCAGGAGCGTACTGGCACTGTGACGCCGACCGTGCGAACGAGGCAAAAGCTCGGGATATCCGCAGTCACTTATCGGACGCCGTCAATCAGTTGCCGGCCAATGTACACAGCGTCATTCACGTCGGCCTCGAAACACCTGACGGCGAGCAGGTCGAGGCTGAACGATACGCACGAATCCTCAATACGGTTGGATGGTTCGATGCGAAAGGGAAGGATCTTCGATGGGTTTACACCCACCTCTACGAGTCTTACGCGCCGCCAGATAAGGCGTGGTATTTTGACGAGACGATCTACAAATTTGGGCTCAATCAGGACGTGAATAGTGAACCGATCGCTATGCACTCCACCGTTGTACCGCCCGAAGTCGGTGGCATTTCCGGAGTGCACTGGATGCGCGATGCCCCATAAAACCCGTCGTTGAGTGCCACCCATTAATCGCCAGTCGTTTGGGCGGACTGCGCAATTTCACTTTTGCCGGGGCTCGTCGTGGGCTCGTTCAGGGTTGGACAAGATGCCATCCACTCCACCCGGTTTCCCCGGTAATCGACGATGGCACTTTCCTGGCGCCTGGAAAACTGGCGTCTTATCGTGCGCGGTTGAGGAGATTCGGCGCGGCAGCGCGCGGCGCGGTCATTTGTCGAACAACAGCCCGATCCCCGTACACTCCTTGTCGCTCGCCTTGCCGACGATACCGATGACCGACTTTCCCTCCCCAGTCAGTTTCGTCGGTCTGCCGCCGCTGTCTGTGCTGCCGACCCAGTCGCTTTCGTACGAATCGGCGGGATCGAGGTTGCCGGACACGACCCGCATGAACGTGATCGAGAGTCCGTCGGCCAGCAGGCCGGCACGAACCGTGATGGCGCCGACGGCGTAGCCCTCTTTGGCTTTGAGGGTGACGACGTCTCCCGGCGGCATCCCGTATTGCTGGCCGAACGTCTCTTTCTGGCCGACACGGTAAATCGGTCGCACCGCCTTGACCACCTCGGTCCGGACGAACTTGCCGATCGCGATTTCGAGCCCGACGAGGAGCCCGTTTTCCGGCGCCTGGTCCTTGAACTCGGGTTTTCCCGCCCCGCCCAGAATCTTCGTCGCTCCGCTGGTGGTCACTTCTCTGCGGTCGGGCTGAACGACGTTATTCGCAGCGGCATTACCGACCGGGGGCTTCTGGTCGGGAGTGGCTGTCGCCACGGCGGTTGACTTATCGAACAACAGCCCGAGCCCCGTGCACTCCTTGTCGTCCGCCTTGCCTACGATGCCGATGACCGGCGTTCCGTCCCCGGGCAGCTTCACGTTTCTGCCGCCGCTGTTCGTGCTGCCGACCCATTCGCTCTCGTACGCATCGGCGGGATCGAGCTTGCCCGACACGACGCGCATGAACGTGATCGAGAGTCCATCTGCGAGCCCGCCCGCACGAACCGTCATGGCGCCGACGGCGTAGCCCGCTTTGGCTTTCAGCGTGACGACGTCCCCCGGTGGCATCCCGTATTGCTCGCCGAACGTTTCCTGCTTATCGACACGGTAAATCGGTCGAACGGCCTTGATCACATCGGTCTGAACCCACTTGCCGATCGCGACTTCGAGCCCGATGAGGAGCCCGTTGTCAGGCGCCTGGTCCTGGAACTCGGGCCTTGCAAAGGGCCCGAAGCCTCCTCCGAGAATCTGCGTCGGTCTGCCGGTTTTCCCGTCACGGCGGTCGCGCTGGACGCTGTTACCGGCCGGGGCATTACCAGCAGGCGCATTACCGGCCGGCGCATTACCAACGGGGGGCTTCTGGTCGGGAGCGATTGTCGCTACCGCGCTCGACTTTTCGAAGACGAGGTCCAGCTTCAGGTTGTGCGACACTTCCCACTCGCCGGCAAGACCGATGACCGGCGTACCGTCCGCCCTGATCACCCGTTCGCTGCCGCCGGTCCTTTCGCCGATCCAATCGGTCTTGTAAGAATCCTTCGGGTCGAGTTTGCCGTCGCGGACCCGCAGGAACACGACCGACAATCCGGAAACGAACTGACTGGTTCTGATTGTCATCCCGCCAACGGCGTAGCCCGGTTGCGCCTTGACGACGATGACGCGGTTCAGGTCCTCGCCGTACTGTTTACCGAAGACTTCTTCCTCGCCGGCGCGAAAGATCGGACGAATCGCCTTCACGAACTCCTGTTTAAGTGGAAAGATCGGGCCCAGGCTGACTTCAAACCCGATCAAGAGGCCTTTCTCCGGGGCCAGCTCTCTGAAGGCACGATCGATCACCGAGGGGGGCTTCCATTGCTGGTCGGCTGCATCGGAGCGTGGGCTTCCACGGCGCCCCGCGCTGGCGGCGTTTCCCGGCTTGCCGTTTTCACCGGGGCGGCTGGCAGAAGCCGGATCCGACGGGGGCGGGTTGATCACCACAGCGTTCGTCTTTTCGAACACGAGGTCGAAGTTGACGTTCTGCGACACTTCCACCTCGCCCGCAATGCCGATGACCGGCGTGCCATCCGCCTTGATCACCCGTTCGCCTCCGCCGCTCTTTTCGCCAATCCATTCGGTCTGGTAAGAGTCGCGTGGGTCGAGTTTGCCGTCGTCGCCGACCCGCTGGAACACGACCGACAGTCCGCACAGAAACGGGCTGGTTCTGATCATCATCCCGCCGACGGCGTAGCCCTCTTTCGCCTTGACGATGGTGACCCGACTTAAGTCTGTGCCACACTGTTTGCCCAGGACTTCTTTCTGGCCGACACGGAAAATCGGACGGATCGCTTTGATGACATCCACTCTGACGTTGTTGAGCGCGCCGAACCCGACTTCAAACCCGATCAGCCGCCCGTTCTCGGGGGCCAGCTCTCGGAAGAGACGATCGTCAAATGGTCCAGCGGGCTTCTTCTGCTCGCCTGCGCCAGGCTGGGGACGTGCATTGTCCCCTGCGGTGGGGGCACCACCAGGCTTGTTGTCGCCGCCGGGGCGCTGGGGAGGGGCCGGGTTCTGGTTGGCGGGAGTGAGGGCGGCGACGGTGGCCGCGTCCAGCACTACCTGAAACACGCGGGTCTGTTTCGGTTTTCCCTGGGCTATCGTATAGACAGCCTGCACGAGAAATTCCTTCTCGCTTAAGCCGTCGGCGAGCGGAATTTCTGCTGACGCCAATTGCTTCTCCAGTGTGAGCTTCGTCTTCTCGGTGCCACGCAACTTGCCGAGCGATTCGATTCCCTTGTCGGCGCCGGCTTTGTCAGTCAGGGCCTTGGCGCTGCTGACGGCGATCGAGTGCAGCTCCACGGCGGTAATCTTGTTGAGCGGGTCGATGACACTGACTTCCACCGTCAGGGTGGGTTTCCCGGCGTTCGGCTTGGCGGCGAGGTGAATGTCGCCGATCCGTCCTTCGAAAACGTTTCGCAGTGGCCCGGAGGGGATCGCCAGGCCGATGCCGTTGCTGTTGCGGATCGTTGCTACCGCCACGCCGACGAGTTCCCCCTTCGCGTTGACGATCGGTCCGCCGCTGTTTCCCGGATTGAGGCCCCCGTCGATCTGGACCACGACGAGCTCGCCGTCGTCGTTTTCGCGCAGGCTGGAGATAGCAGCCTTGCTCACGGTGATCGCCGGGTGCCCCTTGCCGGTGGCCAGCACATTGCCGAACGGGAAACCGAACGTGTAGACCGCCATCGTTTCGGCGAGCTTGACCGGCTTCTCAAACTTGATCGGGTCCGGCAGGTCTTTGACGTCGTTGACGCGCAGGACCGCCAGGTCGTAATCGGGGGCGATCGCCAGGAGCTCGGCCTTTGCCGATCGCTCCTCTTTCGTGCCGCTGTCGAAGACGACCGTGACGGCCGCATTTTTCAGCGTGCGGATGATCAGGCGCGGCGTATAGTCGGGGGGGAGTTCGCGGATGCGCGTCCGGGGAGTGGTCGGTCCGATCGGTCCCATTGGCCCGATCGGTCCACGTTGTTGAATCCTCGACTTGACGGAGGGACGCGTGGTTTTCGTGGGGGGGAACGCCGCGGGAATGATCGGCGAATTCCGGTCGGCCTGGGCGAGGATTTTCGGCTCGACGACGTGATGGTTCGTCACGACCAGGGCGCTCGTGCCGTCGACCGCGACGACGAAACCCGATCCGCTCCCCGTCAGCCCTTCGACCTGCACTTCGACGAACACGGTGGCCCGTTTGACGGCCGCCAGCATTTTCGGGGGCAGCCCGTCGTCAGCGGAAAGAGGCGAAGCGAGGCACAGAGTGCACACGAAAGCGAAGAGCATTTTCCGCATGGCGGTTCCTATCCCTGAAATCAGGCTGGCCGGATGTTGCCGCAGATCGAGACGACGCACTGCATTCTGCCCCTGCCTGTGGCCCGTGTCAACTTGCGCCGGCACTGGCTGGCGCGCACGGGGTGCATCCGCTGAGCGGGGGTGGTCGCGTTTCTCTGGTAGCCCGACGCGTGAGCGAGGGACACGATGCTCGAAGGAAACTTGTTTCGGCCCACGCTGGCTTTCCCCTCGCTCACGCGTCGGGCTACCAGGGCGCTCGGCCAAGCGTCGGGTTTCCGAATATTAAAGGGTACCCCCGCTCAGCGGATGCACCCGGCACGCACGTCGCGTAGTCGCTGCTGGTAGTGCAGTCTGACGACTCCGGCTTGACCTGTGGGGGCTGATGCGGTATTTCCCGGCCAGGATTCTGTCGCCGAGTAGCCCCCGTCGTCGGGGAGGGCCGGGTTGGAGAGCGAATGTCGATTGACGCCCGCCACCCCCATCCTAACCTTCCCCCATCAAGGGGGAAGGAATCAATTTCGGCGACGCCAGATTTGACTTGTTTAGATACCAATGCCCCCAGGGGCGACGGAAGAAGGTTGGTGCGGAGCATGGCCTTTTCGATTAGTCGGATTTGTTTCGCCGGGGCCCCGTGAACCTGCATGTCGATCGACCTCATGCCGCCCCCTGTTATCGAAAAGCATCAAAGGGATGCCGGATTGACGGCTGGTGGTCCGGCACCTCTTTCGGCGGCGTGGTCGGGGCCGGCGGCTCATTACTGGCGCGTCTGGGGTGCGATCGTTTTCGTGGCAGTGCTGTCGTTCGCGGTTGACGTCCCGTTGTCGCGGGCGATGGTTAAAAGCCATGCGTTCGCGAAGATTCATGATTTCCTCGAATCGATCGAGCCGTTCGGACAGCCACCGGTGGCCATTGCCGTTTGCCTCGGGATCTGGCTGTGCGGAGCCGAGCGGCGTGGGGCTGCATTCCGGATCGGCGCGCTCCTGGGGTTGAGTTCGATCGCGATCAACCTGCTCAAGCTGGTGGTCGGCCGGTGCCGCCCCTGGGGATTCGATTTTCAGGGGACGGTCTTTGATACCTTCCGAGGAGTATTTCCGGGTCTGAAGGCCGGCAGCGTACTGCAAAGCTGTCCCTCCGGACATACGGGAATGGCCGTGGCCCTCTGCCTGGGTCTCTCAACCCTGTTTCCGCAGGGGCGCTGGCTGTTCCGGATTCTGGCGGGGCTGGTGATCATGCACCGGCTCGACGTCGGGGCGCATTACCTGAGCGACACGCTGTTTGCCTGGAGCGTCGCCTACGCAGTCGCGTGCCTGGTGTTTCGCTCGAACCTGTGGGGTGCGGGGTTTGACCGGATCGAAGCGCGGGCTGGTGCCGCGGTCGATGGAGCGGCCGGGTGACGGGCCCAGTCGTTGTCGCCGTGCGCGTATTCGAAATGCAGACTATCGATCGACGATGGGCGCCGGCTTAGAACCGCGAGAGTCGATTGACGCTCGCCACCCCCATCCTAACCTTCCCCCATCAAGGGGGAAGGAATCAATTTCGGTACTGAGAGCTTTGCCTTGGGGGAAGGAATCAAGTTCGGACGCGCGGGGTTTGACTTTCGTAGATGCCTACGTCGTCGCCAGCGACTTCTCGAAGATCACGAGGTTGTCGCCGCGGTCCGGGTCCCAGCGGATGCCGACGATGTCGTACATTCTGGCGATCGCCAGGTGCAGCATCGGGCGGTGCTGATTGTGGCATTCGAAGCGGATCGATTCGTAGCCCTGCTCGGCGGCCCACGCGTGGACTGCGTCCTGAAGTTGCGAGGCGATTCCCGTGCGGCGGTAAGGGGGCAAGACGCCGTAGAACCACGAGAAATAGACCGTCGGCTTGAGTTCGAAGCCGATGTAGAAACCCATCGGCTCGGCCTGCTGGCTGGCCACCAGCATCAGCACGTTGCAGCGTCCCTGAAACCGCCGGCGGAAAAAGGCCGCATCACGGGCCGGCCGGAAAATCTGGTTGTACAGGTCGGCAATCAGCGGGATTTCGCCGGGACCTACGATGTCGATTTTTGCGTCTGCCATATCAGCCTTCGTCATCCGCAGGTTGCGAGAATCGGGTTGGACAAGCGTTGCGCCAACCCTGCCGACCTTCGAGGCGCACGATCGTCCGCGCTCTACCGTGCTTGAGTCGAAAGTTTAGCGGCAAAACGAAAGTTTGCAATTGTGTCGGCGATTCGGCCGTCGATCTGGGTGCATCCGTTATCCGCGGGTGGCCCAGCCGTCCCGGCCAGGGCGGCTGGGTCCCGGCGAGCCGGGACAAGATTCGACACCGTTCGCTTTGTAAAGACTGGGCTCTCCCACAACGTTTGTCACGCCACGAATTCTGAATCGTGCACGTATTTTCATGCCGGTTGCATCGACTCGACGGCAACGTGGGACCACGGGCGGCGATGCTGTCGCTGTGACGACATTTGAATCCGCATGGCGCCGAATCTTGTCGCTTCGCGACCCGGCCGGTGCCCCGGCACGCGGCCGGGCCACCCTGCGCGGTTACCCAACCCCCGCTCAACGGATGCACCCCGTCGAACTGCCGGTCTCGGTGCAGGGGGCCTGCCCTCCGGCGAGCCTCTGCTCGGGTTACTTCAAACTCGCCAGATACTCCACCAGATCGCGGAGCTCGAAGCGGGTCAGTTTTTTGATCAGGTCTTCGGGCATCGCCGATTTTCCGCGGACCTGTTCCTCGATCTCGGCCTTGGGGATGACGAGCAGCGTTCCTTCAGCCGTCATCAGTCGCACCTGTTTGCCGTCGTCATCTTTGAAGATGCCCGTATGGACCTTTCCGCTGTCGGTGACGATGACCACCGGATCGAAGCCCTTGGCGATCTGCTTATCGGGGACGACGATGGAGTCGAGCAGGTAATCCCGTTTCTGCTGCCCGCCGATCCTGGAAAGGTCGGGTCCGACTTCGCCGCCTCGTGCGTCAATCTTGTGACACCGCACGCACGACAGGTCTCCCCGCTCGAAGACTTTCCGACCGCGATCAACGTTTCCCCCCACGAGGGTGGCTCGATACTTTGCTGCCGGGTCATCGGCCGGCAGTTGCGAGTCGAGCTTCTTGAGTCGATCCTGAAGCTGAGGCAACGGTCGCTTGGCCGCGGCTTCGATCAGGTCGAGCTGAATTTCCGGAGGGACATCGCCTTTCAAGGCCCGATCGAGCCACTCGCTCAGAATCTGGGCCGAGCCTGAACCTTTGATCTCGGCCAGCGTCGTAAAGGCGGCCTGCTTTTCAATCTGTTCTCCGTGCTCAAGCGCCTGGGTCAGTTCCGTTAGCGCGGCTTCGGGTTGAATGCGGGCGAGCGCGCGGCGGGCAGCGACACGCAGTTCGGCGTGAGGTTCGGCGAGTGCCTCATCGAGCGCTTCGACCAGTTTCGGGTCCTGCAGCCGCGAGAGGGCCTCGAGCGCTTCGACTCGCGTTTGCGCAGGCTGCGATTTGTCTCCCAGCAGCTTCAGCAGCACCGGCCCCACTTCCTTGATTTCGAGTTTGACCGCGGCCTGTGCAGCCTTCTCCGCCAGGCGTCCCGATCCGCCGAAGATCGCTGCCAGCCTCCCCCGGAATGCGTCGGCCGCCGGTTTGACGTCGCGCTTGGGAATGGGACGCCACAGGCCCATCACCCGATCGCGTCCCGACGGTGCGCCCCAATCGGTCAGCGCGGCGACGGCTTCGACGCGCACATTTTCTGGAAGAGCCGGATCGGCAGCGATCGCCGCGACCCCGTCGGCCAAGCCCAGCCTGAAATTGGCGTTGACGACTCGGTACAGCGTCGATTCCGAAAGCCCGCTCCTTCCGACGAGGGTGGCGAGCGCGGGGAGCGCGTCGTTGATCGGCACATCGTTGATGGCGCGGGCCGCTTCATCGACGATTGCCGGCTCGGCATCACTCAGGAAGCCGGCGACATCCGCGTTCGACTGACGTCGGAGCGCCAATAGGACCGCCAACCGGACCGCCAGCGACGGATCTTTCGCGGCGGCCTGCAGCTCCTTGGGAAACGGAAACTGTGCCAGCGCCATCACGGCCGCGTGTCGCAGGTACAAGTCTTGATCGGCGTTCTCGCGGATCAGTTCCAGCACGGGGGCCAGACTGACGGCCTGGCCCAGTTTGCCGTAGGCCTGAACGGCGAAAAACCGCACCCGTGCCTCGGCGTCTTTGAAGAGCGCCGCCAGGTTCTTGACACTCGGTTCGTAGCGGGCATCGCCCAGGACTTTGGCCGCTTGAGCGCGGACCTCGGCGTCGGCATCCGAGAGAAGCGGCACGACCAGTTCCAGGACTTTCGTTTGGTTCCGGCCGATCTGTCCCAGTCCCCAGATCGCGTGGAGCCGGGCCAGCCGGTCGCCCGGATTCGTGGCGAAGCGCGCCAGTCGCGGCGCAACGACTTCGCCACGATCGGCCAGTGCAAACTGCGCCTCGAGCCGCACCTGGTAGTGCGGGTGCGACAGCAGGCCGACGAGGTCCTCGTTGGAGCGGTTGGCAAATCCGTCGGCGAGCAGTGTCTTGACCTCGCGCGCCGCGGCATCGGATTCCGCTGCCGGGTCGCTCAGCCGATAGATTCGCCCCTTGCCGGTTCCTTCCCAGGTCTCGACCCAATCGGCGATATACATGGCGCAGTCGGGACCAAAATCGACGTCGGTCGCCAGGATCGACCAGGCGAATTCCTCGGAATCGATCAGCTCGAACGACGCTCCTTTGGGTTTGACTGCGAAGGAACGCACGCCGCTGTTGGCATGTCCGCCACGAAAATCGACCAGAGAGAAATGGTCGTCGTACTTTTTGGGCAAGCCGACACCGGGATAATGCGTGAGTCCCGATGGCCCGTCAGAGATGTTCGTAATCGGGGGGACGATATAGGCCGCCTGCCCTGCATGCTGCGGGTGCCACAGCTTTTCGCGATTCCACGGCCCACGGTCGGACAGATACTGGAAACTCATCCGCCAGCCGCTTTCCCCTCCTTCGACGACATACACCCAGCGGGCTTTGTCGCCGCTGTCCGAGTTGTTGTCGCACGTGAACAGATTGCCGAACTGGTCGAACGCCAGCTCCTGCGGATTGCGCAGTCCAGTGTGAACGACTTCGAGGCGCGAGCCATCGGGCTCGCAGCGCAGAACGGCGCCCTGATCGGGATAGACGAATCGGGCCCCTTCGCGGCTGGTGACGTTGAATCCGCGATCGCCGATGCTGAAATAGAGCCGGCCGTCGGGACCGAACGTGAGGCCGTGCATATCGTGCCCGCGGAAGGCGACGCGGACGCCGAATCCCGATAAAAGCGCCTCGCGCGCATCGGCCTTGCCGTCGCCATCTTCGTCGCGCAGCAGCCACAGGTTCGGGATATTTGTGTACCAGACGTTCTTGCCCCGCGCCAGGACTCCGGCGCCGGTTCCCGCGACAATGTCATTGAAACCGTCGGCGAAGACCATCGAGAAGTCGGCCTTGCCGTCGCCGTCGCGGTCTTCCAAGAGACGTATGCGGTCGTCCTCTTTTCCATAGTCGGCCAGCTTGTCGCCCAGATGCTTCTTGAAATAGGCCAGGCGATCTTCGACGGTCATGGCCGCCAGATCGTCGTCGAGCCAGCTCATGTGATCGCGATTGTCTTCGACTCCTTTCTTCTGACGGAACGTCTCGGCGACGTAAACTCGCCCGCGCGCGTCGATGCAGAATGCGACGGGGTTAGCCAGCAGGGGCTCCGCAGCCCACAGCGAGAGTTTCATTCCGGCGGGAATCCTGATCCGCGGAATCGCCAGCTCTCCCTGGTTCGAGGCTTCGGCGACCTTCGGCGGATTGGGGGGCTCGGCGGCCGTCAGTGGTGGGAGGGGCGCGGTCAGGAGGACGCCACAAGCCACGTGACAAAAAACGGCCGCCAAGACTTGAAAACGTCGATCCACGTTGGTGCCTCGCGCTGAGCTTATTGGTCTTCACCGACAGATCTAATCTATCGGTCGCGCGCAGGAGACCACAAGCCCGGCGGGTGGCGGGGGAGGTTCAGCCGCGACGCCGTAGGGTGCGTCAAGCCCCAAGGCGCCGACGCACCGGGACGGCGGCTGACAAGTGGATTCGATGGCCAATTTGCGGAACGACCTCAAACGCCGGTGCGTCTGCGCCACCCTACGACTTCGGTGCAGGGACCACCAAGGAGCGGATGCACCCGGGCACAATTGCGTCTATCCCGAAGGGATTGTGCAGCGCAGCCCGGTGTTGGCCGACGCAGGAGGCCTACGCCGGGTATCCGTTCAGCGAAACACCGAATCCTGTAAGGATTCTGCAGAACGTCAATCCCACATAAGTGACTGCGACACCGTGAGTCCCTTGTATGACAATTTTTTCATTTCTTCGCATGGCGCGCAAATTTTCAGTTTGGAAAAGTGAATGGCCACAGATGGACACAGATGAACACGGATACGACAAAGATCTCAGTTTTGTTTTGATCTGTGTTCATCTGTGTCTATCTGTGGCTTTGTATTTTGGTTTCGGCCACAGGCCGCGCTGTGTTGGCCGACACATCGTGAACGGTCTGCACAATCCCGGCGCGCCGGGATTGAGGTCTCTTTTTCTGATCGTAATCCAGGGTAGCCGACTTCGTCGGCAACCCTGGCCTCTGCTGCAGAACGCTTTCAGCGTTCACGATCTCGGCGGGTGTCGTCCCCCCTTGGCGACCTCAAAATCAACGATCGCCGTCAGGCCAGGGCCGATCGGGCGCGCTGCATTAAACCGTTGTCCTTCTCCCCCGAGCCAGTCAGGTTGAAGACGCTGGCGGCCAGGTACTTGTCGCGCCACTCGGGCGAGACGTGGTAGAAGTCTTCCAGGACGGCCGCGCTGAACTTGTAGTCGTGAGCGTCGTTCCCCTTGGCAAAAATCAGGAGCCGCGTGGCATCGAGCAGCGGCTTGGGATCGGGGTTTTCCCGCACGTACGTCAGGACCTTGCGGGCGGCCGTCATTTTGTCGCGGCTGATGTCGGCACAGATTTCGGCTACCGCGTCTGCCGGTGACGACAGGGGGAGAGGCTCCAAACGGTCGATCAAGACGTCATTCGACGAACCGCCGCGGCTGACCGACGCGGCGCGGAACGACGGGACAAACGACGCGCATTGCAGCAGGATCCAGCGCCTCGTCAGATCGTCGCCACTCGCTTCGAACAGGTATCGGAGAGCATTGGCGGTGGTGACGGCGTGCAGGCCGACGATCCCCGGTCGGCGCATCAGCACTTCGCCGGCGCTGTCCAAGAGGGCATCCCAGAGCGGCTGGGGCCCGATGCCGCGGTTCAGCATTTCGGCGACCGACTTGGCCGCGTCGAGATCCGATGCGCTTCGGAGAGTCTCGAGCAATTCGGTCGTGGCGCCGGCGTCGGTGCGCCCGTCGCGCCACTCGGCGCGAATCTTGCCGGCCAGTTCACGATTCTGTCGGCCGGCTCGGTCCTGCGGAGAATCCTGGGCCGCAGGATTGCTCCCCTCGTTTGCCAGGATGGCGTAGGCCAGCGATCTGAGAATCGGCTCGGCATGTTGCCAGCCGATGCACTGGAGCGTCCGCCACGAGTTGGCCAGAAAAATTGCCTTGTGGCCAATCGAACGAAAGTCGCGCGGTGCGACCCGGGTGAACAACTCAAACACTTCGTCGGCGCCGGCGCTGCGCGCCAGGCTGGCGACTGCGACGTCGGCTGCCGCCACGTCCCACTTGTCCATCGCTTCGACAAACGCTTCGCGGGCACGATGCGGCGGTGGGACGTCGGAGTCCTTCACCGCCGACATCCGCCAGCCGTCGCGCTCCTTGATGTTCTGCGCCTGCGCCGTTTTGAAATGATCGACCGCCCACAGGATTGGCAGCCACCGCTCGCGGTCGGGGGAGGCCAGGCTCGCCAGGTGTGCCGAGTTGACGACCAGCACGGCATGGAATTTGAAACCGACACTGGGGCGCGGTTCGACGTTCCGCACGCCGGCCAGGAGCAGCGCTGCCAGCAATTCCTGATATGTCAGGCCCCGCTTGATGCGGGCGATCGTCTCGTCGGTGAGGCGCTCGCGCGGCGTTTCTTCGATGAAGCGCACGAGGGGTTCGATCTCGGGACGGAGCCGAACGACATCCGGCTTGAGTTTCACTTCGTCTGCCGAGATGCGCGGGAGTTGCGAGACGAGGTTCAGATCGGCCAGCCCGAGCACCGCTCCGCCTGCCGCCGATTGAAGAAACTGACGACGCGAGTGAGACCGAGACATGGCGAGACCTCCGTCAAGGCGAGCGTTGCAGTCATGCCCGCCCTAACTGTACGACTCGGGGCTTTAGCAATCAAGGAGAGCCGCTCGTCTGGCAGGTACAGCAGCGACTGGATAGCAGCCGCGGAGCGGCGAAATCTTTGTAGCCTGGGGTGCAAACCCCAGGGAACGAGCAAAATATCGAGATCAGCCCCGGCAGGGGCGGCATTGTCGGCGATCAGTCCCACAGGAACCGACGGTCGTACTCGATTTCATGTTTGATCAGCAGTGATACGAGTTCCTGTTTGAAGGTCAGCCGCTGGTGATGCCGTTCCTGATTTCTGATGTATTTGCCGACACTGGGTACCTGCGACTTGCTGACCGTGAAGGCGCTGTAACCAGTCTGCCAGGCAAACGCCCGAATCAGATCACGCCGCTCGCCGGCCCATTTGGATGAATTTGATTTGATGAGTCGCAAGGCGTCAGAGACCGCCAGGTCGGCCGGAAGCCGGAGCAGCATGTGCACATGATCTTCGACTCCACCGATTTCCAGAGTCACGCCGCCGAATTTTGAAACGATTCCGACGATGTAGGGGAAAAGTTCGGCGCGGAGCTTCGGATTCAGAAAGGGGCGCCGATCTTTGGTGCTGAAGACGATGTGATAGAGCAGGCTGGTGTAAGTTGACGGCATGTTCGCCTCAGTGCGGAGTGTTGTGGATGTCGCCCCTGCCGGGGCTTTGACAATTAGTGGATCGTATCCCGGTGGCGAGCACCGCCGCGAAGAGCGGTGGTCCCACCGGCTACAGCCATTTCGCCGCATCCGCGGCTGAAATCGTACTGAGCACAGCGTGCCGCAAAGCGGTTCCGTCGCTGATTGTTCCAAAGATCGTGCTGGCCGGACGCGACCACTAACTGACGTCAAATCCCTGCCACTTGCCAAATCTGCAATTCCCGCCGCATTATTTCCGGCCGCCGCAGGCTCTGTGTATTGACCGGCCGATGCTGACCCATCAAAATTGAGGGGAGAGATCCCTCCTTGCCGGGCACGCCGGCGAACTTGCCGAATTTACGTGGTGCTCATGCCGCATCGTTCCCACCTGGGATTCGTGACATTGTGTCTCTTGGCCGCAGCCGGTTTGCTGCGCGCCGACGAACCCCCAGCCGCGCCAGCGGCCGAGTTCAAGGCGACCCCCGAGCAGGAGACCTTTTTCGAACAAAAGGTCCGGCCCATTCTGGTTTCCAGGTGCCTGGAGTGTCACTCCGACAAGAAGCAGGAAGGGAGCCTGCGGCTCGACTCGCGAGCTGCGCTCCTTAAAGGAAATGAGTCGGGGCCGGCCATCGCCGTCGGGAAGCCTGAAGAGAGCCGACTGCTCGAAGTGATCGGCCACGAGGACGTGATCAAGATGCCTCCCAAGCAAAAGTTGCCGGAGGCGGAAATCGCCACGCTCACCGAGTGGGTCAAGCTGGGCGCCCCGTTCCCCGGCACAGCGCCGGCGGGTGTTGCGCTGGGACAGGCGGCCACACCCGAGGGGATCGTCAAGGCGCGCGCCACGCATTGGGCGTTTCAACCGATTCGCCGTCCCGAACTTCCGCCCGTCAAAGATACAGCCTGGGGTGGATCGAGCATCGATCGATTCATTCTGGCAGGTCTCGAAGGGGCGGGCCTCGCCCCGTCTCCCCGAGCGGATCGTCGAACTCTTCTGCGCCGGGCAACGTTCGATTTGATCGGGTTGCCGCCGACGGCTGAAGAGGTCGCCGCCTTTGAAAACGATCAATCGAACGATGCCTGGTCTGGCGCGATCGACCGCCTCCTGGCTTCTCCGCATTATGGCGAACGGTGGGGCCGGCACTGGCTCGATGTGGCCCGCTATGCCGACACAAAGGGATACGTCTTCACCGAAGAACGGAAGTATCCGTTCTCTTACACGTACCGCGATTACGTCATTCGCTCTTTCAACAACGACGTTCCGTTCAATCAGTTCATTGTCGAGCAACTCGCGGCCGATCAGTTGCCGGTCAGTGACGACAAATCTTCTCTGGCGGCAATGGGCTTTTTGACGCTGGGGCGCCGGTTCGGGAACAACCAGAACGACATTATCGACGATCGGATCGACGTGGTCAGCCGCGGGCTGCTCGGGCTGACCACTGCGTGTGCCCGTTGTCACGATCACAAATACGATCCGATACCCACCGACGACTATTACTCGCTGCACGGCATCTTCGCGAGTTCGGTCGAGCCGGCGGATCTGCCCCTCATCGGCGAGCCGGTGAGAAACGATGCATTTCTCGAATACGAGCGAGAAGTCGCCAAGCGTGAAGGAGCGGTGCAGTCGTATCTGGCCGAGCAAACTGCCGCGCTGGGGGATGAATTGCGCGAGCTGACGACCGAATGCCTGATCGCCGTCGCCGCCGGGCCCAGCCAGGGGCTCCCCGAAACGATTGTGCTCAAAGTGGGATCCGACGAACTGCGGCGGGAAATCGTCAGTCGGTGGCGCGAGTATCTGGTTGAAACGGCTAAACAGCCCAGCGCTGTGTTTGGGCCGTGGCACGAACTGGCGCGCCTGCCGGCCGAAGGATTTGCAGAAGCCGCCGCAAAACTGATCGAAGGCCTGAACACGGCCGCCGAAGCCCAGCCGCGAACGAGCGCACTCGTTAAAGAGGCCCTCGCCGGATCGCCGCCACAATCGATGCGCGACGTGGCAATGGTCTACGGCCGGCTGTTGATTGGCGCGCATCAGCAGTGGGGCGCGGTGTTGAAGGAAAATCGGACCGCTTCAGGCTCCGGGGCTGAGTCGGCGGCCCCGACCAGTCTGCCGGACGCAGCGCAAGAGGAGCTCCGGCAGGTGCTGTACGCCGAGAAGAGTCCGGTGAACCTCGAACGTCGCGACTCGCGACGGATGTTCAACCGCAAGGTGCGCGACAAACAGACCGAACTGAAGCGGGCGATCGACGCCTACAAGGCCAACTCACCGGCGGCGCCTCCTCGAGCGATGGTGATGAACGATGCGCCGCAGCCTGCCAAACCGCACGTCATGATCCGCGGCAATCCAGGAAGGCCGGGAAAAGAAGTCCCACGGCGGTTTCTCCAGGTCCTGTCGAAGGGAGACGCGCCGGCGTTTCAGCAGGGGAGCGGTCGGCTGGAACTGGCCCGGGCGATTGCTAGTCCCGACAATCCGCTGACGGCTCGCGTAATCGTCAACAGAATCTGGATGCATCACTTCGGTAAAGGGCTGGTCACGACTCCCAGCGACTTCGGGGCGCGCGGAGCTGAGCCATCGCATCCAGGCCTGCTCGATTTCCTCGCCGGCACGTTCATCGACCAGGGCTGGTCGATCAAGAAGCTGCACCGGCAGATCCTGCTCTCGAATGCCTGGCAGCAGGTGGCCGACGACAGGGTCGACGGGCTGAAAATCGATCCCGAGAACCGGCTGGTCTGGAAGATGAACCGCCAGCGCCTCGAATTTGAGCCGCTGCGCGACGCGCTGCTGGCTGCCGCCGGCCGGCTCGACAGGACACTCGGCGGTAGGCCGGTCGATCTGTTCTCGCGCCCGTACACGAACCGTCGGGCGGTTTACGGATTTATCGACCGACAGGATCTGCCGGGAACGTTCCGCGTGTTCGATTTCGCCAGCCCCGACGTGAGCACGCCGATGCGTTCGCAGACCACCGTTCCGCAGCAGGCGCTGTTCGCCATGAATTCGCCGTTTGCGATCGACCAGGCCCGGGTGCTGGCCGCGCGACCCGAGGTGATGCAAGCCTCGGGCACGCTCGACCGCGTGCAGGCGCTCTACCGTCTGATCTACGCGCGGCACGCCGATCCGGAAGAATTGGCCGCGGGAATCCGGTTTTTTGATTCGGCGGCCTCGGACTCGGGGGGGGGAATCTGGCAGTACGGGTTCGGCGAATACGACGAATCTGCCAAGTACGTCCGCGGATTCACGGCGCTTCCTTTTTACAAAGAGGGAGTGTGGCGCGGCGGCGAGCAGCTTCCCGATCCAACAATCGGCTGGGTGAACTTGACGCCGCACGGTGGGCATCCTGGAGGGGACGCGCGGCACGCGGCCATCCGCCGCTGGACGGCGCCTGCGACGGGTGTCGTTACGATTGCGGCCACTCTGTCGCATGCGGCTGAGATGGGGGATGGAGTTCGCGGTCGAATTGTTTCGAGCCGCAGCGGCGAACTGGGAAGCTGGAAAGTGCTTCACGGAACGGCCGAGACGCCGGTGGAGCGCGTCGAGGTTCAGGGAGGGGATACGCTCGATTTCGTCGTCGATTGCCTGACGAATGAATCTCACGATGCATTTGGCTGGTCGCCGGTCATCACGCTGGCCGTCGCAGGCAAGCCGGACGCTGCGCCGCGGCGATTCGCAGCGCTGGCCGACTTTTTCGGCCCGGCACCCAAGCCCGCGAGCCTGTCGGCGGTAGAACAGTACGTGCAGGCGCTCCTGTTGGCCAATGAATTCGTGTTCGTGGATTGAAGAGAGCAGCCTGATGACAGACAACCGATCGCAATTTGAATTGCCAATCACCCGCCGGGACCTCTTGTGCCGGTCGGGGATGGGGCTGGCGTCGCTGGGATTGGCAGGGATGCTGTCTCCCGCGCCGGCCAGTGGGAGCGAATACGTCAACCCGATGCTCCCCCGGATGCCGCACTTTCCGGGCAAGGTGAAGCATGTCATTCACTTCTTCCTGAACGGCGGTCCGTCGCATGTGGATACGTTCGATCCCAAGCCGTCGCTCGAGAAGTACGCCGGCAAGAATCTGCCGAACGAAAACCTGCGGACCGAGCGTAAGACCGGAGCGGCGTTTCCGTCGCCGTACAAATTCAAGAAATATGGCCAGAGCGGGATTGAAGTCAGCGAGATCTTTGCCAACGTTGGTGAATGCATCGATGACATCTGTGTCATCCGCTCGATGCACGCGAACGTTCCGAATCACGAGCCGTCGTTGATGCTCATGAACTGCGGAGACCAGACGCAGGTCCGCCCGAGCGTCGGTTCGTGGGTGACCTACGGGCTGGGAACCGAAAATCAGAACCTGCCGGGCTTCATCGCCATGTGCCCGAATGGTTATCCGATCAAGGATACCGAAAACTGGCAGGCGGCGTTTTTGCCGGGGACGTACCAGGGAACTTATATCGATTCGCAGCATACGGCGATCGACAAATTGATCGCCAACATCCGCAACTCTGATCTGCCGCTCAAGCAGCAGCGCCGCCAGCTCGACCTGGTGCAGGAGCTCAACCGCCGGCATGCCGAGAAGCGACAGAACGAAGCTCCGCTTGAAGCCCGCATTCAGTCGCTCGAGCTGGCGTATCGCATGCAGATGGAAGCCACCGATGCGTTTGATATCCAGCAGGAACCGCAGCACATTCTGGAAATGTACGGGTCAGGGACGCATGCCCGCCAGACGCTGATTGCCCGCCGGCTCATCGAGCGGGGAGTGCGGTACGTACAGCTCTGGCACGGCCAGGGGCAGCCCTGGGACAACCACGACGACATCGAGGTCAATCACCGCAATCTGGCCGCCCAGTGCGACAAACCGATCGCCGCGTTGATCAAAGACCTCAAGCTCCGCGGCATGCTCGACGAAACGCTGATTATCTGGGGTGGGGAATTCGGCCGCACACCGACCGTGGAACTCCCCGCGCCGGGCTCAAATGCGGGCAAGATCAATGGCCGCGACCACAACCACCACGGCTTTACCATGTGGCTGGCCGGTGGCGGGGTGCGGGGAGGTTACGTGCACGGCGCCACGGATGAATTCGGATTTGCCGCCGTCGAGAACAAGGTGCACGTGCACGACCTGCATGCCACAATGCTGCACCTGATGGGCTTCGATCACACGCGCCTCACGTATCGCTATGCCGGGCGCGATTTCCGATTGACCGATGTCGAGGGCAATGTCGTCCGCGAGCTGATCGCGTAGAGCCGTTCGCGCCGGGTGGCACGCCCAGAGCCCCGCGATGGGCGTGGCGAGCCGCGGTCGTGTCGTTTAACCCGGAGCCGGGCACCGCCGCAAATCGCGGTGGTCCGACGCCGCGTTGTTTAACCCGGAGCCAGCGGCGACGCCCCGTCGCGTTGCGGCCTCAAATCGTTTTCGATTGCAACGTTTTGTGGGCACATACGAGGCGGCGGAAGCTGCCGAGTTCGTGTACGCTGAAAGCGTACGGCAGCAAAGGCCAGGGTTGCCGACGAATGTCGGCTACCCTGGATTTGCGTCCAGAAAAATTGACCCCAATCCTGAAAGGATTGTGCAGACCGTCGAGAGAAGTGATGGAATCGTACCGGAGGATGTCGGCTGCAGAAAAGAGCGCGCCCCATCGAGGCATAGGTATCTACACATCGCAGTTTGAGCCGAAGTCAAACAGTCTCCCCCCCCCCGTTGTGGGGGAGGGCCGGGGTGGGGGGGCGAACGTCAATTGACGCTCGCCACCCCCATGTCAGCTTTTTAAGACAGCTACCGCCGTCGGCCTTAATCCTCGCTCGCTCGGCGGCCTCCGTTGCTTCCCATCGAGGGGGAAGGAATCAATTTCGGCAGCTCCAGTTTTGACTTGTGTAGATACCATTGCCATCGAGGCGAGGACTCCCGATGATTGCGCCACGCTCTGCAGAATCCTTACAGGATTCACGATTCTTTTCGACCGATACCCGGCGTAGGCCTCCTGCGTCGGCCAACCCCGGTCTGTGCTGCACAATCCCTTCGGGATAGACGCATCGACCGCAATTTCGGATGGCGCGCCGGGAGCTCCGCGACGGGCGTAGTCTTGCGGAGCGGAGCCGCAGCGTGATCGACGACCATTTGCGGCCGCGATATGTGGGGGCCTCGCCGCTGGCTCGGGGTTAAACGAATTCGGCGTTTGACCACGCTCTTCGTTGCGCTCAGGGCGTGCCACGGGGTGCCGGCATAACTCGGGCTGTGCTGCGGCGTCGGGGGCTTGGGGGCCGGGTACCGCGCGCACCTCAATTCGCCGTGTCGGTTTCAGCCAGGAGTTCTTCGAACGTGGCCCCGGACATTCGCTGATCCTCGGTCCAGGACTTGAAACTCACCTTGCAGGCGACGATCGGATTCACCCAGATGCCCGAACCAGGACAATGGGCGGATGGGGTCGGTTGTTTCAAGTCAACCAGACGCCAGACCAGTTCCGCATTGATCTCCGGCGGAATTCCGTCCGTAATCGAGCCGACATACTTCAGTTCGCCGCCGACGAGCGTTGCCAGCAGCAGTTCCGAAATCGATCCATCGGCAGGACTGAGATTGTAGCCGACCACCACGCAATCGTGGGACAGCATTTCGACGGTCGCAGCGACGTCCGGGCCGACAGCCTTTTTTTCAATCCGCGACGCACCCGCAAGATCAGCCCGCTTGCGAAAACCCCAGTCGTCGAGCACGGCCGAGTAGCGAATGCCTCCCACCACAACAATGGCGCAAATCGCGGCGGTCAGTCCCCAGGCCCCCAGCCAGACGCGCCGGGAGGTGTGGGGCAGGTCTTCCAGAGTCGGCTGCCAGACCTGATACGGATGCAGCAGCGAATCGACGATCCCGAGACCATGGTTCTTGACAATGGCCTTGAACGCGGCCACGGCATGCATTGTCCCGAAGACGGTCAGTCCGACGGCGAGTTCGAGCAGCCCGCACACGCTGCGGCCAAAATCCGATCCGGCTGTGGCCACACGAGCGACCAGACTGACGCCGAAGATCGCCACGATTCCGATGCACAGGATCCTGGCCCAACTCGGCATTCGAGTCCACAATTCGCCAAACGATTCGGGAGGTCGCTTCAGCTCGACGGCCGGCGCGACGGCAGCCGGGAGGGCCGGACCCACCGACGTTCCCAGGCGCGGATAAAATCCGCACGCGGGACACCAGGATGAACGTCCCCATGATTCCAGGCTGCCGCATTTCGGGCATCCCACCGGGTGTTCGGCGTTCGCCGTCGTCAGCCCGTCGCGAATGTCGATCGGTCCGGGCCCGCTGGCCGGTGCCGAATCGAGAACAGCGCTGTGAGACGGCTCCGACATTCCAGACTTTCCGCAAACGAGTCCCGGCGTCGCTGCATCGGCCGTGGCCACAGACCACAACTCGGCACAGTGGGCGCAAGAGGTCCCTTGTGAGACTATAGGTCACGTCAGGGGGCGTTGCGAAAAAACAGCGTGGTCAGGCTCGGAGTCCATCCGGGTACGCATCAGCCCCGATACGACCGGTACAATCGGCCTCGCAGCCCGTCATTCGAATTCGAGCGCGCCGCGGGTAATGCCCAGTTGGTTGAGCACCTTCAATTCCTGCCAGATCCGTGGTCCGGTGTCGTCGCCGGCCAGGACGCGGGCGTAACTGTCGAGCAGCGCCTGGGTCTGGGTGCGGTCTTCACGCAGCAGTTCGACGCGGAACCGGCGGACTCCCTGGTCCTTGAGTTGCGCGACGTAGGGTGCACCCGACTGCGCGCGGGCGCGAAACAGCGTATTGCGGCAGCCGACGTCGGCGACCAGCGGATGCGCCTCGCCCACATGATCGCGCAACTCCACCTGGTGACGGTCGCAGGGTCGGCCACAATCGTGAAAGTCTTTCCCGTTCGACATGACGTGTGAAAAAATGCAGTGTTCCATGTGGAACATCGGCACGTGCTGGTGCATCACGACTTCGAACAGTGCCGGGTCACTCTGTTTGAGCAGCGTCTGAAGTTGTTCGAGGTTGAGGTCAAAACTGGGAACCAGCGCTACGAGGCCGGCTTCGGCGAAGATTGTGGCGGTCAGTTCGTTGGCCACGTTCAGGGAATAATCGCCGATCAAAGGCAGCTCTGGAAATCGTTCCTGGAACCAGGTGATCGCGGCCAGGTTGCGGATCAGCACGGCATCCGGCCGGCAATTGGCGATCTGCAACAGCAGCCCTTCTTCGCCCGGCTTGAGAATGCGCGGAGTCGCCAGCGCGACCGGCATCCCCGACCGGCGTGCCAGTTCAACGGCTGCCTTTGATCGGCGGACTTCTTCAAAGTCGCAGTATACGAGCGCGGCTCTCTGCCGACCTTCGGCGGGAGACCAGTCGAGGACTGCCTGCAATTGTTCGAGAGTGCGGCACATGACGGCAAGCTGCGGTTCGACCGTTTGCGGATTGCGGGGCGGCTGTTCTGAACGCAATTCGTCGAGCGCGGTGACGTTGATCGGGCGCCCTGGGGGACCCGCCCGACGGCGTTCAACAAGCTCAGTCACGAGCCGACGCCGCAGGTCATTCAAGACACTTTTGGGGACCATGACCGGAAGTGATTCAGCCGCGAGGCTGCCGCTTGAAAACTTCACTTCGTGCAGATGGAATGGAGTTCCGCCCAGCCGGCCGAATTGCAGCGCGACAAGTTCGCGGGACAATGGGTGCTTGCGGGCCGCCGCCAGGGGCTGCTCCCAACTGACCTCGGCCGTTGCTCCCGAACCGTCCTGTCCGACGACGTGCAGTAATCCTCCGACCTCGCCGCAGAATTCGACCGACAGGGGGATCCGCTGGATGTCGAGATCGCCGGTAAACGAGCGCTCGAGCCGGCGGCGGATTTCCGGATCATCAGTCCGCCACAGCGTGCTGCCGACCGAAACCGCCGCCAGATTGACATCTCCCCGACCGAACGCGATTTTCAGAAGAGCGCGCCCCGCCCGGTCGAGATCGGGCACAACCTCAACGGAAAACACGCGGCCTCCCTGTTCGTCCTGCTCGGGATGCCCTTCGTCGAAGACGACGCCGTCCCCCGGCTTCAGTGGCAATGTCTCGCCCACAGCGCCGGTCGCGAACTGGGGATCCAGCCCGATGACGACCGCCGTTTGCTGTACGGCGGCGACTTCGCCGATGCGCACGCCGCGATGTTTCGGGAAACGGCCCTGAACCAGTTCCTGGTGATTGATCCCTCCCAGAAATCCGTGTGTGAATCCGCGCGAAAAACTCTGGGTCAGGTCGAGTTCCTGCTGCCGGCTGATTTCGAACGGGCGCTGTTCGCGGGCCGCGTCAATCGCCGCGCGGTACGTTTGAGTTGTCGCGGCGACATACTGAGCGCTCTTGAGACGCCCTTCGATCTTGAGGCAAGCGACACCGACATCGGCCAGATCGCCGACCAGGTCGTAAGCCGCCAGATCCTGCGGGCTCAGGAGATAGGCTTTGTCTCCAAGATCGACGACACGGCCGTCGACAATCAACTCATAGGGCTGGCGGCACGCTTGAGCGCACTGCCCCCGATTGGCGCTGCGGCCTCCCAGGGCTTCGCTCGTGAGACACTGCCCGCTGTACGCCACGCACAGCGCACCATGCACGAACACCTCTAACTGCATCGACGTGCTGCGCGAGATTCGGCCAATCTCTTTGACAGACAGCTCACGTGCCAGAATCACCCGTTCGACGCCGAGCCGGCGGACGAACTCGATGCCCCTCGGCTCGGTCAGCGTCATCTGCGTCGAGCCATGGACCGGAAACTCAGCAGCCATGCGTTTGATGAGCCGGACGATCCCCAGATCCTGGACGATCACGGCGTCGGCCCCGGCCCGCATGATCGCCGCGAGAAATTCGACCGCCTTTGGCAGTTCATCCGAAAAAATGAGCGTGTTGAACGTCACGTAACCGCGGACGCCGTTCTCATGCAGAAACTGCATCGTCGCGGGCAACTGCTCGAGAGTGAAATTCGTCGCCCGGTGCCGCGCGTTGAAGTCGGACAGGCCGAAATAAACCGCATCGGCGCCGTTGGCGACCGCCGAGCGCATCGAATCCTCATCGCCGGCAGGGGCGAGCAATTCGGGAACTCGGGAAGGAGCGGCAGTTGAACTCACAATTTTCCGTTCGGTTGGCTACGAGTTTGGATGAGTCCAAATCGTATTCTCTAAAGTCTGATGCGCAAGATGCGAGTCGGGCCGCTCGATCCCAGGCGATGACCAAACGCAAGGTCCGTTGCTGGATCCGGACGAGATCGCCTCGGGTCCACGATTTGGCGCTAATCAAGTGTACCTGCCCGCGGCCGGGCGGGGAACACCGTCGCCGATGGCTAATGTGGATCGGTCGTGGACGGCTCCGGCAACCAAAAGCTGGCAATTACGCCAATTCCGTACACAATCAGGGCAGTTGCCGCGGACGCGTACGCCAGAGTACTCGGCCGGCTCATTCCCTGAATCTGCTCCTGCAACATCGGCCAGAACAGGAGGCCAGTGAGGGCATTTGCCGATGTTCCGATCATTCGTCCGCCGACATTAGCGGCAAAGCTTTCCCCGGTCCCGCGCAGATGTACGGGGTACATCAGCGGTAAATAATTCCCCCAGAAGCTGAATTGGGCAACTGTCAGGAATCCAGCCACAAAGATTCCAATTTTGAGCAGTCCGAGATTATCAGTGTGCAAGAGCTCTAGAATCCCTTCCGGGGTTTTTCCAGCAGCCGGAAAATAGAACACCAGGGGAATCAGGAGCAAGCCGGGAACCTGAAACATTCTCAGTAACCGGCCGCGACGAAAAATGCGGATCGCCAGCCAGGCGAGTGCGAATCGACCAAACAAGCCGCCGAATTCCTGCCACAACTGGACGCTCTTGACGGTGTCCTGCTGGTCTTTGTTGAGTTCCTGGATTTTTTTCTTGAGTGTTACCGCCTCGGGCGAGCCTTTCTCAGCCTTTTCGTATTCTCCCCGCATCTTGGGAAGCGGCGCCCACGCCTTGTTGAGTCCCGGGACAATTTGCGGCGTGAATTGAATCGCGCCGAAAGCAGCGCCGTAGCTGCAGGCAAACAGCAGTGCAGTTGCAATTGTCGTCCGCAGATATGTTGGGGAAAAAAGTGCCGCGATGCTCGGGCGCTGCAGCGTTCCGGCAGCCCGTCTTTCCTGCCAGACCGGGGATTCGGGGAGGAACGGCCTGATGAAAATCAGCGGCAGCGCGGGAATAACGCCGGAAATCAGTGTATAGCGCCACGTGGCATGCTCGCCCAGAATTGCAGGCAACTCTGCCGAATAGGTGTTGCACAACCCGTACGCGACGGTGACCAGCAGGCCGCCGACGGAGGAGAAAGCTTGTGTATAGCCCAGCACGGCTTCGCGTCGGCGTGGATCGGGGAATAATTCGGCCAACCATGCGACCGCTGCCACAAACTCGACGCAAACACCGATAAATGTTGTGCATCTCAAGACGAGCAGCATCGGTGCCGACGTACTGAAACCGGCGGCGAGAGCCGAAAACGCATACAGCAGGATACTCCACGTCAGGACGCGCCGGCGGCCCAGTCGGTCGGTCAGATACCCGCCCAGCATTCCGAAAGTCCCGCCGCAGAGGGCGCTGCCCCACATCACATATGAGTTCCACGCGAGTATCGCCTTGAATCCCGAGTCTGTATCCGGGTCGACACGCAGCAACTCAGCCAGCGCCGGTCGTGCGATCAGGGGCATCATCAGCAGTTCGTAAATGTCGAACGCGAATCCGATGGCCGCGATGACGCAAATCAGCCATTGAACGCCGGTCAACCGCTGCGAGGAGCCATTCGGAGTCAATTCGGACATCATGCAATCCGGGTGGGAATGAGGCGGGGACGAGCCGAAAACCGTGTCGGCGAGGCGTGTTATTCAGCTTTTCTCGTCAGAACACTCTAATCGGACGATTCCCCGTTTGCCAGTGACTCCCCCGGCCGAACGATTTGGCTAGAATTCGTGTCTCAAGCAGGGTCGTCGCTCACGGTTGGCCGGTTTGGAGACTGGTCCGATTGCCGTGTGCCGGTATGGAATGGATTTTGCGTGACCTCGCCCCCTGACAGTTCGCTTTCAAATTCAGAACTCATCCGGCGGATGCTGGCGCTCAGCTGGCGCTATCGCTGGGGCTGTCTGTGGCTGCTCACGCTCCAGGGATTTCTACTGGCGACGGCACTCGGTGCGCTCGATTTGTCGGGCGTGGGGATCGACACGGTGCTGTATCATGCCGGAGCCGTGAAACGCCCACCCCAGTTTCCATTTGGGCTCTCGCCCCCGGCTGACTGGTCGCCGCTGGCA
>Ga0137463_1000106_pt1 | contig 33286 bp, 23 predicted proteins | sample EasRivERMGT800_2_FD_102333 | JGI IMG/M metagenome (GOLD analysis project Ga0137463, IMG submission 102333) | Soil microbial communities from meander-bound floodplain in the East River, Colorado, USA - East River MetaG ERMGT800_2 | ecosystem: Environmental > Terrestrial > Soil > Floodplain ...
CTACGAGCTGTGGAAGAGCGACGGCACCGCCGACGGAACCGCGATGATCAAGGACATCAATCCCGGCAGCGCCTCCTCCTATACCAGCTACCTGACCAACGTGAACGGGACACTGTTCTTCACTGCCGACGACGGTACGGAGGGGCGGGAGCTGTGGAAGAGCGACGGCACCGCCGCCGGAACCGTGATGATCAAGGACATCAACACCGGCAGCGCCTCCTCCTATACCAGCTACCTGACCAACGTGAACGGGACACTGTTCTTCAATGCCGACGACGGTACGGAGGGGCGGGAGCTGTGGAAAAGCGACGGCACCGCCGCCGGAACCACGCTCGTCAAAGACATCTTCCCGGGCGGCTATACGAGTTATTACGGCGGGTATTATCTCAACAGCTCGAACCCCCGCGACCTCACGAACGTCAACGGGACGCTGTTCTTCACCGCCGACGACAGCACGAGCAGCTACGAACTGTGGCAGAGCGACGGCACCGCCGCAGGAACCGTGATGGTCAGCTCCTCCGTCATCAGTCCGACCGACCTTACGAACGTCAACGGAACGCTGTTCTTCTCGGCCAGCGATGGCGTCCTCGGGTGGGAGCTCTGGCAGAGCGATGGCACCGCCGCGGGCACGGCGATGGTCAAGGACATCAGTCCCCCCAATGCCGTCAATGGCAGCTTCGCATCGTCCAATCCCAGCAACCTCACCAACGTGAACGGGACGCTGTTCTTTGGGGCCAATGACGGGTCCAACGGTGCGGAGCTGTGGAAGAGCGACGGCACCGCGGCCGGCACCGTCATGGTCGCGAACATCAACCCCGGCGGCGCTTACTCTTCTCCGAGCAATCTCACGAACGTCAACGGGACGCTGATGTTCACGGCCAACGACGGGACCCACGGCACGGAGTTGTGGACGCTCAACACCGCGCCGGCCCCCAGCCTGGACGTGAGCGGCTTCCCCACGACCACCATGGCAGGCGCCGCCGGCAGCTTCACGGTCACAGCCAGGAACGCCGACGGCACCACGAACACGGTCTACGCCGATGTGGTCCATTTCACCAGTACCGACCCTCAGGCGGTCCTTCCGGCCGATTACACCTTCACCGCTGCCGACGCGGGCGTGCATACCTTCAGCGCCACGTTGAAGACGGCCGGCACGCAGTCGCTCACGGCCATGGACACCCAGACCCCGGCGGAGAGTGCCACGGAAGGGCGCATCCTGGTCCAGCCGGCCGGCGCCAGCACGATGACTGTCGCCGGCTTTCCCTCGCCGGTCACCGCGGGGGTCGCCGGCAGTCTTACCGTCACACTCAGGGATGCGTACGGAAACATCGCCAGTGGTTACACCGGCACGCTGCATTTCAGCAGCACCGATGCGAAGGCCACCCTGCCGGCCAATTACACGTTGACTGCCGCCGACGCGGGGAAACATTCCTTCAGCGCCGCGCTGAAGACGGCCGGCACGCAGTCGATCAGCGTCGCCGATACCACGGCGGCCAGCGTCACCGGCACCGACGGAAACATCACGGTGAACCCGGCCGCCGCCGGCACGATGACTGTCGCGGGCTTTCCCTTGCCAGTTACCGCGGGGGTCGCCGGGAGTCTGACCGTCACACTCAGGGATGCGTACGGAAACATCGCCAGCGGTTACACCGGCACGCTGCATTTCACCAGCAGCGATTCGAAGGCCACCCTGCCGGCCAATTACACGTTGACCGCGGCCGACGCGGGGAAACATACCTTCAGCGCCACGCTGAAGACGGCCGGCACGCAGTCGTTCACCGTCGTGGATATTGCCACGTCGGTACTCACCAGCACGAAAGGGGACATCACGGTGAACCCGGGGGCGGCGAGCCAATTCGTCATCAGCGCCCCGTCCAGTGTCAAACCCGGCGTCCCCTTCAGCCTGACGCTGGAGATCGAAGACACCTACGGCAACGTGGTCACCGGCTACACCGGCACGGTCCACGTCACGAGCACCGACGACACGGCGCTGCTGCCGGGCAACTACACCTTCACGGCGGCGGACAAGGGGGTGCATACCTTCGCCGGCCTGGTCCTGCGTAAGAATGGGAAACAGAAGATCACGATCACCGACACGCTGAACAGCTCCCTCACCGGAAGCGTGACCGAGAAGGTGCACTAATCCGATCGACAGTTCGAACAAAGTCAAAGAGGCCGGTGAGGTCCTTGTCGCGAAGGGGAAACATTCGTGCGAAAGACTGGCTGAAAATTAGTTCAATGGGTTCTATTCAGGAAAGCGGGACAGCATGAAGGTTCAAGTTGATTTTACGAAGTGGGGACCTGTCTGGCTCGCGGCCGGTGAGGTCTCGCCTGGCAGCAGATCCCTCACCGGCCTTGTGGCCTCGCCCCGGCGCTCGGTTTGCGCGCCGGGAACGCGGCACTTTGATTGCATCGCAGACCAGTCACCCGCTGAATTCAGATTCCACAAGTCAAGCAGTTCCTTTCCTTCAACCCACGAGGATGCCCATGTCCAATCCCTTTCTGACTCCCGATGAGAATCCCGTTGTTCTTCTCCAGCCCCTGAGCATAGGAAGCACGACTTTTACCTGGGGCACAGGCGACAGTTCCAATGGTGAAGTCGTGTTGTCGATCGACGGGGGGCCGCAATCGCTCTTCTCACCGATGCCCGGGCAGTTGCCAACCAACCGCATGCCCCCCCCTGGAAATCCAAATTTTCTCTTGCCGGCACGAACCATTAAAGTCGGCAGCCAATACCTTTTCAAGCTCTTCAAGAAGGGGGACCGGACCAACCCGCTGGCCCAGGTCACGGTCACAGCCAAGAGCGTGACGAACGCCGGCGTGGGCGTCGTGGGGGCGGGCAACCTGGGATACATTCAACTGATCCAGAAGCTCAAGGTAACTCCCGGCCCGGACTACGTGGACTTCTCCTTCACGACGGCACAGCCGACCGTGCCGGTGATCGAGGTCAGCACCTCGATGCCCGGCCCCGGCCCGGCCTTCGACCGCAATAATGACACGATCAGCAGCGCCTTTCCCCTCGCTGCCGGTTTGGTGATGGAGCATCAGGTGCGGGTCGGCCCGGGCAAGAAACTGGCGCAGGGGACAACCTACTTTTTCATCATCACGGCGGGGACCACCACACCGGGCGACGGGCCCACGACCGCGACGGGGCACTTTACGACGGGTAGTCGAACCGCCTTTGTAAAGTTCGAGAGCATCCGGGTGTGGCGCGACGGCGAGCCACTGGGCAAGGGCGATATGGGCTTCCATTTCACCGCATACGATGGTCAGGACAACAGTTTTCTCGCCAACGCCCCGAACTACCCCGATCAGGATTTGGCGGATATCGGCGACGGCGACTATGTACCCGTCAATCGCGACGTATTCGTTCAGAATGCGCCCGCGGCCCTGACGCTCGAATGCTTCGGCTATGACGAGGATGACGACATCTTCAGTGGCCTCGGCACCACCGGCCTGGCCCCGCCAGGTCCTGGCGATATCGCACCGAATGGCCCCTCCCACGGGAACGACGACGTCACGACATGGGCGACTGCCCAGGAGACGTACGATCTCCCCACCAGCGACGTGGTGGCGACGCCGCCACCCCTCGACTTCTCGATGCGATCCGACGACGGGGGCGTGTCGTTCACGGTGTATGGCAAGATCACAGCGACGAACGTGCTCGGCGTCGCTTTCGCCATTCGGCGGGCCGAGCTGGGACAGCGTATGGCCGTCGCCCGCGACATCGGCCAGGCGGCGACTGTGGTCACCGGCCCGGAACGCCTCGACCTTTTTACCCGCGGCCCCAATGGCGCCGTCTACCGCAAGACGATCGACCGCAGTGTGCGCCGCACCACCCGGAGCGACTGGCAAAACCTCGGCGGCATGACCGCCGGGCCGATCACCGCCCTGTCGGTCGAGGAGGGGGGCCTGCACGTCTTCATTCCCGGACCGGATGGCACCGTTCTCTACAAGTGCTGGGACACGGGCGATGGCGCTCCGGCGCCCGCCGCATGGCACGATCTGGGAGGGAAGATCGTCGGCCAGATTACGGCGATTGCCGCGACCACGGGTGACATTCATCTCTTCGCCCTGGGAGCGAGTGGCGAAGCCAGTCACGCGATATTGCACGGAGGTGCGAAAAAGCCGCGGGCCAACTGGGAAAAACTGGGCGGCAAATTCAGCGGGCCCGTCGCGGCCGTCGCTTCGCCGGAAGGCCGCATCGACATCTTTGCCGTGCGGCACGGCGGCGGCGTCTATCACAAATCCTGGGATGGGAAATCCTGGACGCCGGCGCAGCTCGAGTGGGAAGAGCTGGGGGGCGACTTCAGCGGCTCGCTGGTCGCCGTGCCGGCGGAAGACGGCCGCTTCGAGGTGTTCGCCTTCGTCCCCGGCAATACGGTCTATCGCAAGGCCTGGGATGGACGCCAGTGGGAACCGTCACAGGGAGAGTGGGAGAACATCGGTGCCCCTGCTGCGCTGTTGAAAGCGATGATGGCGAATGGGGAATGACGTGGCAAGGGGGTCCGGAGTCCTGTGCATCGTTTGCAGGCGGCCCGATGTCGGATCATTCGGCCGTGATATCCTGGTTTGCATAATCAATGGTTCGGCTCACAGCCAAAAACTCACATAGGAGATACCACCATGGCAAGCGGCGACGATATTAAGGCGGGAAGGGCGAGTGGTGCCAATAGCAGCACTTTCGTTGTCGGCGAAAAACCTGATGATGACAACCCACCTGATTTCAATGGAGATTTTATTTTCGTCGTGGGACCGTTAAAGAACCCAGTGGTGCGATCCCCGGGTCATACCACTGGCGGAATCCTGGCCCTGGGCTGCAACGGGCCTGTTCCATCACCCGGCGGTGTTGGGGTATCGGGGGTCGGTGGTCCGAACCAGGGAACCGGAGTGCAAGGGACCGGGGGTGCGGGCGACAGCGGCCGAGGGGGAATTGGAGTCCAGGGGATTGGCGGTTCGATCGAGGAAGGTCCAACGGAGGGGAACGAACCGCTACCAAACCCCGGTCTCGGCGTGATCGGGCAGGGGGGAACTCAAAATCCACACGATACGAGTGGTGCGCCCCACGGGGCTGGTGTGGTGGGGGTCGCAGGAGCCGCTAATATCCCTGACTTTCCGGATATGGGAAGTGTCGGCGTATTCGGCCAGGGGGGCGATGCAGTCCGTCGAACGAGTATCGACGGGAGCGGGAAAAAACGCAAAAAAGGCCCTCACGATCCTGGCGCTGGCATCATTGGGAGAGGGGGCTCGCAAAAAGAGGATGGCTCCTTTCTGGCCATGACGGGTCCCGGTGTCGCCGGTCAAGCCGACCTCCCGCCTCTGGCCGAGACCGGTAGTGTCGGTGTTCATGGCAGCAGCCACACTGGCGTTGGCGTCAAGGGCCACAGCAATACGATTGCCGGGGTGCATGGACGCAGCGATCGGGGCCGAGGCGGGCTGTTTGAATCCGGGGATGCGGCCCAGATCAATTTGAAACCGTTGGAGAACCACGAACTTCCGTTTGACGGGCAAACCGGCGACCTGCTCGTGCTCACAAGAAATGCAGGGACAAGCGACCAATTGACCGAGCTGTGGTTTTGCCCTCAAGGGGCCACATCCGTGCGAAAGGCTGGCTGGAAATCAGTTCAATTAGGCCTGCTCGTTCAAACGTAGTCGAAGCGGATCACCGGATGCTTTCCTTGCTTCCACGGTCTGCGTGGGAGCGATTGCTCTGACGGTCTGCTGAACTCGGTCTGCGCACCGCCGGCGCGCGATCTCGACTGAGACCGATTTCTCAACTGCCACCACGCAATCAAAAACCACGGTTGCCCGGGCATTGTCGTATCGCACGTCAGCGGATGACGCGATCCTTCAGAGGCACAAGGTTCTCCCGCCGGCCGGCTCAGAGTGAGACGCAGTCATGGGCGATGTCACGCCGATTCTGGCGGACATCGAGCAGGGAGACCCGTACGCAGGCGAGCTCGTCAAGCTCCGCTATTTCGCCGGAATGACGGTCGAAGGAGCGGCAGACATTCTCGAGATTCCCATCGGACCGCCTACCGGAACTGGGCTTATGCCCGGACGTGGCTGTTCCGTCATAACGCAGCCGACTCGTAGTGCCGCGGCATTCGAATCAGCGTCGCCCAGGGATGTCAGGCCGGCAATTCCGATCGGGATTGGACGGCTGCCATTCCGGAGTGCGCAGGGAGTTTTCGTCTTTCCCGACACAGATCCCGATATTTCTGGCAGCTGGCAGGCGTGGGCGTCGCCTGCTTAAGTAGAGAACGAAAATCGGCCGGTGAGTCCCAACCGCGAAGAAGGACACTCACCGGCCTTGTGGCCTCGCCCCGGCGCTCGGTTTGCGCGCCGGGAACGCGGCGATTTGATTCTACCGCAAACCGCTTCGGAAAGGGAGCTGCCTGATGTCCTTCCGTACGTGGTTTGAAAACATGAAATCGACGTCGGGTCGCGATTCACTCCGGCAGCCGCGTCGCCAGAATCTGCTTCGCAAACGGGGCTCCAGCGCCTGGTTCCAGGCCGCCGAAGTCCTGTTGCTCGAGGAACGCACACTTCTCAGTGCGCCCACGCTGGTTCACTCCCTGGGAGCTGTTGCGCAGATTCAAACCGGTCGAACTTCGCTCGATTTGACGACGACCGCCGCTGTCGGGGCGGGCCACAGCGTGATTCTGGAGCTGGCGATGCTGCCGGCGGCGGGCGCTGTCAGCGCGTTTGCTCACGCCCCCGGCAGCACGGCCCACTTGCTGGACTTCCATGTCGATGCCGACGTCACCACCGCGCTGACGGGGAAAGGCGCGGTACGCACCGTCCTGTTTTCGAGCCACGGCACTCCCGCTTTGTCAGCCGGGAGCATGATCACGATCACCTTTCCCGGAAGCAACGCCCAGGCCGCCAGCGCGGCAGAGTTCCGTGGCCTGTCGGCCGCGAACACGCTCGATGTCACGGTAGCCGCCAACGGCAAGGCCGCGGCAGTTTCGTCCGGGACATCCAAGACGACTGCCGCGCCGCGCGAACTGTTGATTGGCGCCATCGGCGTTCTCGGTAAGCCAGATGCCGCAGGAGCCAACGACGCCACGCACAATCTCGGGTTCACGGCCGGGACCGGGTACAACGTCTGGGCCGGGGCGGGGACGACAACGGGCAAAACGGGAAAGAACATCAGCCTCCATCCGGAATTCGAATTGGTTTCGTCCATCGGGACGTATCAGGCGAACGGGACCCTCAGCAAAGCCGCCATCGGTAAGTCGCGGACGCTCCTGGCCGGCTATCGGGCCGACGTCGCCGACCATTTCTCGATTTCGGCACCGGCATCCGTCGTCTCGGGGCAGTCGTTTGCCGTTACGGTGACGGCCCGGGATGCCGCCGGCAACGTCGACGGCGGCTACTCGGGTACGGTCCATTGGACCAGTTCGGACGGTGCTGCGGGAATCGGCTTGCCGGCCGATGTGACGTTCACGGTGGCCGACCGTGGCGTGCGGCAGTTCACGCTGACGCTGCTGTCGGACGGGAGCCGTAGCGTGACCGTCACAGATAAAGAGAATGTCCCGCTGATCAACGGCAGCGCCACGCTCCAGGTCCATCCGGCCGGGTTCAGTGTGACGGTCCCGAGCGGGGCGACGGCCGGACAGCCGTTCGCAGTGACCGTCAGAGCCCGGCGATTCGACGGCGGCATCGACACGTCGTATACCGGAACAGTGCACTTCACCAGGAGCGACACCCGTACGGGCTCGGCAGTCCCGACCAATTACACGTTTGTCGCGGGGGACGCCGGGGTGCACACCTTTGACAATTCAGTGACACTCGTGACCGTCGGTAATCAATCGGTCACGGCGACCGATACGGGCAACGCCTCGGTGACCGGCAGCGGAGCGGTGACAGTCGCTGCGGGCGTCGCCACGCAATTCGCGGTGAGTGCTCCGGCGACCGCCACTGTCGGGAAGGCGATCAGCGTGACCGTGACCGCCCGTGACCAGTATGGCAACGTGGCCACCGGTTACAGGGGCAGTATTCACTTTACGTCGATCGACGTTGCCGGTTCGGGCTCGGCCGTCCCGGCCGACTATGCATTTAGCGCGGGCGATGTCGGGGTGCATACATTCTCGAATGCCGTGACGTTCATGTCCGCCGGGAATCAGTCGGTCACGGCGACCGATACGAGCAATCCCTCGGTGACCGGCAGCGGAGCGGTGTCAGTGACTCCAGCCGCCGCCACGCATTTCGCTGTGATGGCCCCGGCGACCGCGGCCGTCGGGAGTGCGTTCAGCATCACCGTGACCGCCCTGGACGAGTTCAATGCCCTGGCCACCAGTTACACGGGCACGATCCACTTTACGATGAGCGAACTGGCCGGTTCGGGTGCGACAGTTCCTGCCGACTATACATTCGTCGCGGGCGACGGCGGGGTGCACACTTTCTCGGACGCGGTGACGTTTGCGACGGTCGGTAATCAGTCAGTGACGGCGACCGACACGAGTAACGCCTCGGTGACCGGCAGCAGCGCTCCGGTGTCAGTCGTCTCTCCGGTCGCCGCCACCCACTTCGCGGTGACGACCCCGGTCGCCGCCACCGCCGGGACTGCGTTCAGCGTGACCGTAACTGCCCGAGACGACCTTAATATTGTCGCCGTGGGCTATCTGGGAACGGTGCACTTCAAAGGGAGCGACGCGCATTCATCGGTTCCGTCCGATTACACGTTTACCGCCGAGGACAAAGGGTCCCATACCTTCAAGAATCTGGTGATCTTCGAGACCGCCGGTCAGCAGTCCGTGACGGCGACCGACACGATTGACACATCCGTGACGGGCAGCAGCAAGACGCTGTCAGTCATTCCTGCCGCCGTCGCCCGGTTCACTGTGACTACGCCGGCGAACGCTGTCGCCGGGAGCGCGTTCAGCTTCACAGTGACTGCCCAGGACCGGTTCAAGAACGTCGTAGCAGGCTATACGGGAACGGTCCACTTCGCGAGCACCGACGGCTCGGCCCTGTTACCCACCGACTACACGTTCGGTGCAGGGGACGCCGGCGTGCATATGTTTGTCGATGCAGCGACGTTGGTGACCGGCGGAGTACAGTCATTGAGCGCGACCGATACCATTCAGCCCTCGCTGACCGGCAGCGGTTCGGTGTCAGTCTCGTCTGCCGTCACGCGCTTCGCCATCTCGGGTATCCCGGCTGTCGCATCTCTCGGCACTCCGTTCAGCGTGACCGTGACTGCCCTGGACCAGTTTGGCAAGGTGGTTGCGGGGTATGCAGGCACAGTGCACTTCGCCTGCTCAGACAAAAACGCGGTGTTACCTGCCGACTACACCTTCATCGCGGGCGACGACGGGGTACACACCTTTGCCGATTCCATTGTGCTCGCAACATTCGATAATGGGAGCTCGACGCTCAGGATCAGTGATTTTGCGATCGGCATTACGGCGTCCATTACGCTTCCAGTCGCAGTTTAGGGAGGGGGGAATGTCTTCCAGATCAGGCGCATCTCCGAGGGTTCTGTTCGCGTCCAGCATCGGGTTGCCGGACGGCGTCCAGGCGTACCGAAGCCGTGCCTGGTCGAGCGCCGCTTTTCAGGGGCAAGGCCAATTCATATCCCTCAGCAGCGAACGCCGGTATACTCGTTAGTCACAAGGTTCTCCCGGCCAGTCGGCTCAGAGTGAATTCCAGTCATGGGGGATGTCACGCGGATTCTGGCGGACATCGAGCAGGGGGACCCGCGGGCTGGCGAGCAGCTCCTGCCACTGGTTTACAACGAATTGCGGAAACTCGCCGCCCAGAAGATGGCGCAGGAGAATCCCGGCCAGACGCTGCAGGCCACCGCCCTGGTGCATGAAGCCTACCTGCGTCTTGTCGGGTCGAACCCGCGCGACTGGAACAACCGGCGGCATTTCTTCGCCGTGGCGGCAGAATCGATGCGCCGGATTTTGATCGAGAACGCGCGACGGAAGCAGCGGCTCTGCCATGGGGGCGACTGGCAAAAAGTGGAGTTGAATGATGCGGATCTCGCCGTCGAGACGCCGGCGGATGAGCTGCTCGTCATCAACGAGGCCCTGGACGAACTGGCAGAGGCCGACCCGAACGCGGCCGAGCTCGTCAAGCTTCGCTATTTCGCCGGAATGACGGTCGAAGAAGCGGCCGACATTCTTGAGATCCCGCACCGCACGGCTTACCGCAACTGGGCGTATGCCAAGGCGTGGCTGTACCGTCGGAACGCAGGCGACTCGTAGCGTCGGGGGACGCGAATCAGCCTCGCCAGGGATGTCCGGCTGGTCATTGATTTTGGGCTTGGACGCCCGCCATTTCGGCCTGGGCAGGTGTATTTCGTCTTTCCGGTCACGGATTCAGACTTTTCTGGCAGCCGGGAGGCGGGGACGTCGCCCTTCTTATGTAGAGAGCCGGTGAGAGAGAGCCATGGACAATCCCCAACCCGACATCAAGACCATCTTCGGCAAGGCGCTGGAAATTGATTCCGCTGCCTCGCGGGCCGCCTATCTTGAGGCAGCCTGCGCCGGCAAGGTTGCCCTCCGCGCCGAGGTTGAGTCGCTGCTGGCCGCGTTGAATGAGGCCGGCAGCTACATGGAAGGTCCTGCCGCGGCCAGGACGATCGAGATGCCGGCCGAGCCTCCCGGCACGACCGCTCCCGGCACGGTCATCGGCCAGTACAAGCTCCTGCAGCAGATCGGTGCCGGAGGGATGGGGGTGGTGTACATGGCCGAGCAGGCGGCTCCCGTCCGCCACAAGGTCGCGCTCAAAATCGTCAAACCGGGCATGGACACCCGCGAAGTGATTGCCCGGTTCGAGGCCGAGCGGCAGGCCCTGGCCCTGATGGACCACCCCAACATTGCCCGGGTCTTCGACGGCGGGGCGACCGAAACTGGCCGCCCGTACTTCGTGATGGAACTGGTCCGCGGCATTCCCATCACCGACTATTGCGACGAGAACAACCTCCCTGTTCACGAACGGCTGGAGCTGTTCATCACCGTCTGCCACGCCGTACAGCACGCGCACCAGAAAGGAATCATTCACCGCGACATCAAGCCCAGCAATGTCCTGGTCACGCTGCACGACGGCCGGCCCGTTCCCAAGGTGATCGACTTCGGAGTCGCCAAGGCGATCGGCCAGCAACTGACTGACAAGACGCTGTTCACGCAGTTCGCGCAAATGGTGGGGACGCCACTCTATATGAGTCCCGAGCAGGCCGAACTGACGGGGCAGGATGTGGACACCCGCGGCGACGTCTACTCGCTGGGGGTGCTGCTGTATGAGCTGCTGACCGGCACGACCCCGTTCGAGCGGGTGCGCATGAAGCAGGCGGCGCTGGACGAAATCCGGCGGATGATCCGCGAAGAAGATCCCCCCTCTCCCAGCGCGCGGTTGAGCACGACTGCCGGGGAAACGCAGACCGCGGTAGCCGCTCATCGCCGCGTCGATCCGCGGGGCCTCAACCGTCTGATGCGGGGGGACCTGGACTGGATCGTGATGAAGGCGCTCGAAAAGGACCGCACGCGGCGCTACGAAACGGCTAACGCCTTCGCCGCCGACATCGGGCGGTATTTGAGCGACGAACCGGTGGAGGCTTGCCCCCCTTCGTCGGCGTATCGGTTCCGCAAATTCGCCCGCCGCAACCGGGGTGTCCTGGGTGCTGCGGCACTCGTCGGCACCGGACTCATCGCCACTCTGATCGGGCTTTTGATCAGTAATGGGCTGATCCGCGAAGAGCAGGGCCGAACCCGCGAAGAGCGGACGCGGGCGGTGCAGGCGCAAAAAACCTCTGAAAAGCGGGCTGAACAGTTGCGACAGAGTGTGCTGGACCTGCAAACGACCCATCGATTAATGGAGCTCGGACGCATTTTGCTTGCGGAAGAGAGATGGGACGACGCAGCCGCGGCCTTTACCCGTGCGACCGAATTGATCCCGGAATATGCCGGCCCCTGGGACGCGCGGTCCGAACTCTACACCCGCGTGGGACTGTTCGATCTGGCGGCCGACGACCTCAACCGCGCCTATCAACTGCAACAGCCCGAGAGCTGGCGCTGGATGGTCCTGGCGATCTTGCGCCTGCACGTGGGCGATGTGGCGGGCTGTCATGACGTCAGCGCCCACATGCGCCAACAAATACGCGAGACCGGTACACCAGGGTTTGCCAAAGACGCGATACGCGCCGCCGTGCTACTCCCCGGCGTCGCGGCTGATTTCCGTGAATTGGTCGAGCTGGCGCAGAGCCTTGTCAACGTGGAACCGGCCAACGCGTATCTTCGATATCTGCTGGGTCTGGCGTATTATCGAGCCGAACAGTTTGCGCAGGCTGCCGCTGAGCTGCAGGAGGCACTCACTCTCTGGCCGGCCTGGAACGCAAAACGCATTGCCTGTCCTGTCCTGGCGATGGCGTTCCATCGGCTCGGACGTGAAGCCGAAGCTCGCAGCGCTTTGGCCGAAGCCGCTCGAGCGATCGATGAATGGACCGAACAGTCGTGCCGGAGCAACAACGGCGGGAATTGGCGCGTGCACCAGTGCGTCGGCACCTTTCCCGTCCCGTGGTTCGACTGGGTGGAGTGCCGGCTGTATTACCGTGAAGCCAAACTTCTGATTGACGATACGCTTCCGCCTGCCGATCCGCGACTGCATCTCCTGCAGGCCCGGGCCCTGGCCGGTCTCCGGCGGACGAAGTTGGCGATGGCTGAGTACGATGCGGCGATCGAAAGGATGCCGGACAATTCCCAGATTCAATTCGAAAGACACTGCATTCGGGGATATTACTATGGATATCGCGACTGGCCGCTGGCCGCCCGCGAGTTTGCCGCGGCCCGCCGCATCGCCCCGCAGGATTCCGGAATCAGATACTTCGAGGCGGCCGCACAACACGCTGCCGGGAATCGAGAAGCGTACCGACAACTCTGCCAGGAGATGCTCGAGCAGTTCGCTGCCACACCGGACCCGCGGGCCGCGTCTGACATCGTGGTCGCCTGTGTCCTCGAACCCGGTTCTTTGGCCGATCCGGCGCAACTGATCCCGCCGGCCCTGGTCGCGGCCCGTTTTCACCACGGCAATGGCCGCCTCGTCGGGGCCGCCTTCTGTCGCGCCGGTCAGTATGCAGAAGCCATCCGCCAGCTTGACTATTCAGTCCGGCTCCAATTGCCACGGGGCTGGGAGTGGTGCTTCCTGGCGATGGCTCACCATCACCTGGGGCACACCGATGAAGCTCGAGCCTGTCTGCAATCGGCCGCTCACTGGATTACCGCGGCAAATCAACAGACGACGGCGGATTTCCGGCAGCACCAGCAGGGGTGGGGTGGCTTCCTGGAGCGTTGCGAATACTCGCTGCTGTACGCCGAAGCCGCGGCCCTGATCGGCGATTCCAATTCCACTGCCGCAGGATCGATCACCGAAACCAACCTGCGGACTTCAGTATCAACCGCTCGCAACTGACGACAAACAACCGATCGATCACGAAAAACGGCCGGTGAGTCCCAACCGCGAAGCAGGACACTTACCGGCCAGGTGGCCTCGCCCCGGCGCTCGGTTTGCGCGGCGGGAACGCGGCAATTTCATTCTCTCGCAAACCCGGGAAAATCGCATCATGACCTCTCGACTCGCTCGCTTGCCGGACGCCGCTGCATTCACGCACCGTGTGCCGGATGTCCCGTTCAAAAAGTGCCGCTATTCCGCCGGGATCGCACTCGGCACTCTGGCCTGCCTCGCGGCAGTCCACGCGATTGGGCCAGTGGCAACGCCGGCGGCACCACCGGCCCACTCGGTCAGCGGAGGTGGGGTTTTCTTCCTGGAAGCCGGCAGCGCCCATGGAGGGAATCTGGTTGAGCACATCTCGATCAACGCCCGGCTGAATTCGGATGGCTCGGCTTACGGTTCGATCTCCTCGACCATTGTCTGGTTCAGCGTCCCTCCGGAGGGAGGCCATCCTGACCCCTTTGGAACGGGAGATCCGGTCCATTATGAGGTGACGGATCTCGTGGTGGTCGGCAACACCGCTTACATCTGTGCGGTCGTCGTTTTCGCGCCGAATTTTCCCGAAGAAGTCGGCACACCGCACTTCTTTGAGGTCACGGACAACGGCGGCCCCCCCAACACGGGCGACACGGTCTTCATCGACGGCTTCGACCTGCCACCACTCGCGGCCGGAAATTACCTCGTACGTTGACCGGTGATCGTTCCCGCTTAATCAAAAACGGCCGGTGAGTCCCAACCGCGAAGCAGGACACTCACTGGGCATGTGGCCTCGCCCCGGCGCTCGGTTTGCGCGCCGGGAGCGCGGCAATTGCATTCAATCGCAGGCCAATTCCTGGAGACAACCCGATGCTTGCCACGCGACCAGATCATTCGCACGAGACCGCCGCTCGACCGCTCAACAACGAACTGGCGCACCGTCGCGGCTTCACACTCATTGAGCTGCTGGTGGTGATTGCAATCATTGCAATCCTGATCGGCATGTTGCTTCCCGCTGTGCAAAAAGTCCGAGAGGCGGCGTTCCGCGCTCAGATCAGAAGTGATCTCAGGGAATTGTGTCTGGCGATGAATGCGGTCTTCGATGCGGACGGCGATTATCCAGTCAGCCTGACGGATCCGCGTCTGGCGTCTCGCCTGTCAACTGACTTTTTCCACTCCTTTCCGAAAGATCCTGAAACTGGACTTCCGATCGACCCCGATCACCAGAAGGCCTGGCCGTACTACATCATTTCAGTCCGATCGGGGAATGACTTCCGAATTGGCACGAGCCCTGGAGCCAATCCCGTGGTCGTGCTCGAAGATGCCACGAATCACAGTGCCTTCGTCGAACGCGGCTATACGGGCGACCCGGCGTGCGAGATTGTCGAATCGCTGATCCATCGCGACGGCGCGTGGATCGATCCGACTCACGCGAATGCCTGGTGGCCCTGGCATAAGGCACCGCCGCCACTGCTGGCAGCTGTGCAGCATTACGATCTGACGTTCTCCCTGCTCACCGCCCGGGCTGCCGAGCTGGTCACCCCCACGCTCGAAGCTCATCCCGAGCTGGCGGTTCAGGTCCGCGCCTTCATGATAAATCCCGAAACGGCGACGCTCGTGTTACAGCAGTTCAATCCCGGCTGGTTCGCTCCGTTCAACGATATTCTGCGTTTGAGCGAAAGTGACACTGCCCTCATGGGAGAGATCGACACGACCACGCTCGTGGGAAATCCGGCCTATCTCTTTTCGTACGAATCGCTGCGAGTCCTCAGCACGCTGTACAGCGCCGACGGCCACGTGCATCAGGGGCTCGTCGCCAAGCTCGACGCGGCCGAGGCGGCCGAGGCCCGGAGCAACCTGAACGCCAAGCGCGGTCAGATCAAAGCGTTCCAGAACCAGGTCGTCGCCCAGGCGGGACAGGCGCTGACTGAGTACCACGCCCGGACCCTCCTGGCCATTTCCAGGACGCTGTAAGGAAACCAGAGATAAATCGGCCCGTGAGGTTTCGCGCCGTGCTCGATCCTCATCGGCCTTTTGATCTCGCCCCGGTGCTCGATATGCGCGCCGGGAGCGTCGTGATATCATACAATCGCAAACCGTCGATAAGGAGCCGCTCTCATGTGTTCCACTCCGGAGCTGAACGAGGTCCTGCTCGGTCATCTGCGGTCGATCGATTCCCATTTCTGGCCGGGGATTGACGGCCTGACAATGGAAGTCATTCTCGACGCCTATCCCAGGGCGGTGCTTGCCGGTCAGGTTCCCGGAAAGGACGAGTTGCTGCACCAGCATCCCGAATTGGCGGCCGAGCTGGAAGAGCTGTTCGTCCAGCCGGAATGGTCGCCGAAACCTGTGTCGCAATCCCCTGTGTCGCAATGCATCGTTCCGCCGCTGTACTTTGAGCACACCGATTGATGCAGCCGAGGTGACTCGGAGTGAAGGCGAAGGCGAAATCACGTCGCCACCTCGGCCCGCTGCGGCGTTTCTGAGCCCCGGCAGCGTCGCCTACTCAGCAGGGGGCTCAATCCAGGCGTTGACGTAAGCGTCCCGGCGCGCCGGAGGGTCGGCTTCGCCGCGCGTCCAGTTTTCGTTCCCGTCCAGCTCGGCAAACACGGCCTCACCGGTCATCTGCACCAGTCCGAATTGCCATTCGGCGGCCCCCTGGCTCGGCTTTCGCGCTTCCAGGACGAGCAGGACTTCGGGATTGGTCCCGTTGACGAACGAGACGATCGCGCCGTCGATGATACCGGCCTCCGCATCCTGATAGCGGTGCAGTGGTTTGGCCAGTGGTCGCAGCTCGATGCGCCCTTCGATGCTTGCCTTCTCGTGCGCGGTGAACCGCTGCTGAAGTTGTTTGATCTGCAACAGCCGCGCGGCCGGCTGCTCGGCGGGGACCGGCGCGCCTTCCAGCCGCACCGGCTCAAGCCCCGGTTTTTTTGCTGTCCAGTCGATGGTGCGGCCGTACTCGACCGAGATCCGCTCGTTCGAGAGGGAGGCCACCTCGCAGATCCAGCGCTTGCTGTCCACGTTTTTCGGATAGTGTTCGATTGCCACGACGGCGGTCGGCCGGCCCGTGGACCCCAGGATCCAGAGCGTCGAATCAGAGGTCTGGCGCGTACTGTCTGTGTACCGCAACACCGGCTCGCTGGTCCGGGTCACTGCAGTTTCCTGACGCTCGGGGCTCGAGTACACGCGCATCGCGTCGAGAATGCGCTTCGTCTGGACCAGCCGCGCGGCCCGCTCGGCTGCCGGCACGCCATCGGGTTCCTCAGCGAGCACCAGACTCGAAACTGCCAGCACCACAGCCGACATAAGGCAGAGCAGGCTTCCAATTCGCGTCGGCCAATTCATGTTGTGCAGCATTTCGACCTCCGCACAAGACAGTTTGTCTTACATGGAAAAATGCGAGATTACCGTGGCCGTGTTCCAGAGTCAACTGGCTTCCAGGAGGGCGCTGGAGGCGGCGTCCATCAAGGATTCCTCGCGGTCGCTGAATTCGTGAGAATTCAGATCTCCCGGTTCGCCGGATCTCTCCCGGTTCGCCAGTCCTGTTGGTCTCTTTTGTTTTGTGACTTTCTTCGCATCCGCATTTTTACCAGAATGGGCGGCATCGGCTTGCTATTGAATCGGACGGCGTTTTCTCTGCGCGAGGAGCATTCGTCAATGCAATACGTTTCCAATCCGCGGGTGCTGTCGGGCTTGCTGCTTTGTCTTTTGGCATTCCCGCAGACGGCGTGTTTCGCGCAATCGCAGAACGAAGCGCGCGTGCTCGCGGGCCAGGGGGCCTTTCTGCGGGGGGCCGGATCGTACAACCTGAATACGGCGAAGGCCACGTCGATCAATGCCGACACCATGATTCGCTGGAAGCAGGATCTTCGCAAGATCTCGGCCGAGCGGCGCGAACTCCAGGCGGTGGAAGCGGCCGGAAAGAAGGCGAAGATCGAGGACGTCAAGAAGCGCCTCGCGCAGCGCGAACTGGAATTGCGCGTCAATCCCACGGCGGCAGACGTCGACAACGGCCAGGCGCTCAATGCGCTCCTCTATGATCTCACAGATCCCGATATTACGTCCGGCGACTGGGAATCCAAGATCGTGCGGTTGCCCGCCGGGATGTCGGTCAAGGACCTGATCTTCCAGTTTATGCCGGCCAGCAGCTCTGTGAATGCGTCCAAGGCGCTGAGCCGGGGGGTGATCGCACTGTCGCGGCTGGATATCGAAGGCAAATGGCCCACGGCCATGCAGCAGAATGACCTGGAGAAGGAGCGTCGCGCGTTTGAAACCGCGTATACCAAACTGCGAGACCAGCTCTACTACGACAAGTTCGATCTCAAATCGCTGCTGGAGCTGGACCGCTCTCTGGAGTCGCTGAAAAGCAAGGTGGAGACTGCCGTTCCCAAAGAACGGGGCTTTCGCGACGAAGCGGTGAAGTTTGTGGAGGAACTGAAAGACGCCACGCGGATGTTCGACGCGGCGACCGTCGATTACGCCACCGAAATCCTGATCGATACGAAAGACCGCAACGCGACCACCGTCGCCGAGCTGGTGAGCTTCATGCTCAAGTACCGGCTGCAGTTTGCCAGCGCGGCGCGCAGCCCGACCGGCCGGGTGCTCTATCGACAACTCTACGAAGTGCTGCAGCAGCAAACGAAGGAGTTCGGGATCACGACGAGCGAAATCGCGCAAAGCAAGGATGGGGCAGAGAAAGCCATCGAGGATTCATTTCAGCCGGGGACCGTCTGGGATGGCGAGTCGAAGCAGATTATCGGAAAGGATAAGTCGACCCACAGGGTGAGCCTGGTGGTGCTGGAGCGCAGCGGCGAACAGTTTAAGGCCCGCTTCGAAGTCGGGAAGAATATCGTTCGCGAGGTCAGCGGGACGATCAAGGGAGACAAAATCGCCTGGCTCGAAAAAGACGTCAAGACGATTCGCGGCCCGGGGCAGGGGCAAGACCACGCGGGGTTCATCAAGGGAGACGCCATCCATCTCGTGGGCGACGGACAGACGAAAGAAGGCAAACGATTCTCTGCGGCGATCGTCTTGAAACTCAAGAAGGACTGACCTGCGCGTCATGCGCACGGAGGTCGCTGATGGCATTTATTATCGATCGCCCGTGACGACAAATTCACAGTGGCGCCAGGTCTCAACCAGCTCTCCCGCGAATTCCCCCGGCAAGTACCGCAGCGACAAGGCGCTGGATTTCAGTTTTGTCAATTTCCCTATTCTGAGATTCACGCGTCTGGTTCCCCGCGGTACACTGCGGACATCATCCGGGGCGCCGCGCCAAATTGCATGACTGCCAGTTGTCGAATTTCGGAGGATCGACGATGTTGAGCATTCTGGGGCAGGGAACGAAGCTGTGCGACGGAATCACCCGTCGCGAACTGCTGAGGGTCGGGGGGCTGGCGCTGGGAGGGCTGACGCTGGCCGATCTCTTGCGAGCCCGGGCCGGGGCGGCCGACGAGCGGGGGCGCGGCAAGTCGGTCATCATGATCTGGCTCCGCGGGGGGCCGTCGCATCTCGACAGCTACGATATGAAGCCCGGGGCGCCACCCGAAATCCGGGGCGAGTTCGCGCCGATCGCCACGAACGTGCCCGGCATTCAGATCTGCGAGCACATGCCCCTCCAGGCCGGCATTGCCGATCGGCTGGCGATCGTACGCGGTATCAAATCCATCGACATCGGCGACCACACGCCGCACTACATCCTGACCGGATTTCCCGATCGCGGGAAGCGCCCCGTGCTGGGGTCGATCGTCAGTTATCTCCGCCCCCACGCCAGGGGCCTGCCGCCGTACGTCAGTCTGATGTATAAGCCGCCGGGACTCTACGACAACGAAGGGCCGACGTACACAGGACAGGCTCACCGGCCGTTTGTCCCCAAGGCGGAAGGTCTGGCGAACCTGAGTCTGGCGCAGGGAATTTCGCTCGATCGCCTGCGGGATCGCCGCCAGTTGCTCCAGTCGTTCGACACCATGAGCCGTGAAGTGGATATCGGCGGCTCGCTGCCTGCGGTCGATGCGTTCACGCAGCGGGCACTGGAAATGATCGCTTCGCCCCGAGTTCGGGCTGCTTTCGACATTGGCCAGGAACCTCCCGAGTCTCTGGCGCGGTACGGCAAATTCTGCGAGACGTTCCTGATGGCGCGGCGACTGGTCGAAGCGGGCGTATCGGTCGTCACGCTCAAGGTGGGGGACTGGGACACCCACGAACACAATTTCCGCGATATGCGAGAGCAGCTCCCGCAGCTCGATCAGGGATTCCATGCCTTGGTCACTGATCTTTACGAGCGCGGCCTGGCACAGGACGTGGCCGTCGTCATGTGGGGTGAGTTCGGGCGCGCCCCGCGGATCTCACGCATCGCCGGGCGCGATCACTGGCCTGAAGCTGGGGCGGCGGTTGTCGCGGGGGGCGGCTTTCAGACCGGCCAGGTGATCGGCGAGACCGACGCGCATGCCGGCCAATCGAAAGTCCGCCCTTATACCCCCGCCAACGTCCTGGCGACTCTCTATCGTCATCTGGGAATCGATCCAGCAGTCACAATTCCCGACTACAACCGGCGTCCCATGCACCTGCTCGACAACCGAGACTCGGTGCGCGAGTTGAAGCAGTCGTGATGCGTAACGCCCGACTCGGCAAGATCCACCGCTTGACGTCCCGATGTTCACATGTAGGGGATTCGCCTCGCTTTGCCGGCGCGAGCACAACCTGCGCAATGCAATCCTCGTTCGGTTGCCAGCCTGCACCGCGGTCTGTCGTCAGACGCCGTCGGCTTTTCGCTTCACTGTGACGAAAAACGCGCCGCACAGATCGGTGCCGTCGGCGTTCTGGAACCAGGCTTCAAGCGTGGTCTTGCCGGCCGGGAGCTTCACTTCGACCGTCACGCCTTGTGCCTGCGGATCGGCCTTCGCAGTGGCGCTGGCCCCGGCGATCATCGCGCGGGCTCGTGCAATCGATGGAAAGCTGCGGCTGGCGGCGGTCGGACCCGGTTCGCGGGCGTCGTATGGGGCGCCGAGCGCGGCGTGCGTCTGTCCGGGCCAGCGCCGCAGCGTCAGTTCATACGTCCCTGCCGTTTCGACTAGAATGTGCCAGTGGCCCCCGGTCGGGCCGCCGACTGCCGTGCGAACGTGCCCGGTGTTGTCGGCATAAATTCCCTCCCAGTCGCCGCTCGTGAGTTCGACGACCGGCTGGCGCGGGCTACCGATGCTGATCGGAACGAATTCGTTGACCCGAAGCTCAACCGCCTGCCACCACGACTCGTAGTAATCGCGCATCTGCCTGACGACGTCGGGAAACTGATCGGCGACGTTCTTTTCCTGCGCGCGGTCGCGGGCGACGTCGTAGAGCTCCGCGCCGTTCACCAGCCGCCACTGGTTCCAGATGACGCAGGCGTCGAACTTCTTGATGATCTGGCCGTACTGGACGACGAGCATTCGATCGTCAAGCTGCGTTTTGGTGCCGCGCAGGAGGCCCGCCAGGCTCACGCCGCCAAACCGGCGTCGATCGCTGGCTGACACAGCGGGGGTTTCGGGAATCGTGAGGCCGCAGAACTCCGCCAGCGTCGGCAACAGGTCGGAGTTCTGCGTCGGGAGGTCGATGTCGCGCGGCGCACCCAGATTCCCCTGCGGCCAGCGGATCCAGCAGGGGACCCGATGACCGCCGTCGTAGTACGTCGTCTTCCCGGCGCGCAGACCGGCGTTGTGCGTTTTGACTCCGGCGGTGCCGCCGTTGTCGGTCATGAAAATCACGATCGTGTTGTCGCGCAGGCTACTGTCGGCCAGAAACTTCTGGAGGTCGCCGAACCGCCGATCGACGTGGGCAATCATCCCGAAGAAGGCCGCCGGCCCTTTGCCCCGATAGGGGGCGATGTATTCGTCGGCTTCGATGAACGGTGCGTGCGGCGCATTGGTCGGGATGTAACAGAAGAACGGCTCGTTCTTCTCCTTTCGCTCCTTCATCCAGCCGATCGCCTGGTCAAACCAGAAATCGGTGCAGTGTCCGCGGAACTGCTGAGGCTGGCCGTTGTGGTAATAGCGGCCGTCGACGAGCGGGTTGTCGAATTCGGGAGTCGACTGGAGCATCCCCCAGCCGAGGTGATAGACGCTTTCCTGAAAACCTTTATCGATCGGGCGATGCGGATACGAATCCCCCAGGTGCCACTTGCCGAACAGGCCGGTCTGGTATCCCGCTTTGACAAACAATTCAGGGAGCAGGGGAATTCCCGGTCGGACGAACGTGCGACCGGCGGTGACCGAAGTGGCTCCATTGCGAAGTGCCGCGAGGCCGGTAAGCAATTGGCCGCGGGTGGGGCTGCACATCGGGCAGACATGAAAGTCGGTGAGCCGCACCGATTCCTGAGCGAACCGATCGAAGTTGGGGGTCTTGAGAACCGGATTGCCGGTGAACGAAAAATCTCCGAGCCCCTGATCGTCGGTCATGACGATGACGACGTTCGGCCGGCTGGCATTGTCAGCGGCGCGGGTCGGTGCAGGCATGATCCCGATGAGAGCCAGAGCGCAACACGAAAATCGCCACATGATGGAACCCCCGCTGTCGAGGCCAAGATCCGGCCGGCCCGCGGCCGGAGATTGAATTTACACTCGAAAGAACTCGTCCGCCAGCAGCGGTCCATCGCGGGAACGATAGAGAGGGAGACGCGTGCCACGAGAAACGGGCGGTATCAGGAATACACGAGACTTCGTCGTGACCTGGTCAGTCTTCCAGCACAAGCTGGAATTCGTTTTCCGCGTCGTCTTCGACCGTGACTTGCAGTGGCGAATCGGGGGCGGTGGCGTATTTTTTCGGAATCCCCCCCTTCGGATTCGATACGGTGACCGAATAGTCCCCCGGTCTCACGCCCTCGCTCGAATCGTTCGTCATGCACTTGAATCGGCCCTGCGCGTCGGTGACAGCGAATGCCGGCTCCGAGGGATCGTCACCCAGGAACGTCAAGTGGGCGCCGACGACCGGTCGGCCCTGATAGGTGAGCGTTCCGCCGGCCGGCACGACATGGCCTTTCGCCGCGACCGGCGATTCGGAACATCCCGCGACCGCCACCAGCAACAGGCCGCATGTGCACGCCTGGCAGGCAGACGAAATGGAACGAAGCAGAACAGACATGGTCGCAATTCGATCGCTCACCTAATTCTTCTGGATCATCACTTCGGTTGATTTGATCACAGCGACGACCTGGTCGCCAATTTTGATCCCCATCTGATCGACCGAACCGCGGGTGATTGCCGAGACGACCTCCAGGTCTCCGACCGCGACGACGACCTCAGCCATCACGTTTCCCAGCTTGACCGACTTTACAGTTCCCTTGAATTGGTTGCGTGCACTGAGCATCGATGACATCTCCCCGAAAATGTGAGCTGCGGGACTGGCCGGTTCTCACCTGGAATCTGACCGGACAGTCAATCGTACGACCTGCTTGACCCAGCGTGAATGCCGCTTCTCGGCCGGGATAACAAGTTGGAATGGTCCGATCAGAAGTCGCCAATGACTTCCGAACCCCTGCGGCTTCCCAGCCCCTGCCAGGTGGCGAGATTGATGCTGTCGGTGACGAACTGGATGTGCCCGTCGCAGAACAGCGTGTGGACCCCGCCGGCGTGCCGGCTGTGGGCCGTCACATTGTGTGACAGCACGTTCCACAACGCGACGGTTTTCACGCTGTGCGGAATGCCGCCGCGGCAGTCGGGGCCCAACTTGTCATTGGGCGGACGGATGTGGTTGTACATCGAGTGTCCCGGCGCCCCGTAGAGCCACTTGCTGCCGCGCGTCTGCTGGAGCACGAGGCCCGCCCCCGAACACTGCGTCGCGTAGTTGGTCAATTCGGGACCGTTAAAGGCATTGTCGTTCCCCTGTGTCAGGACAAATCCATTCGTCGGACTGACGCCGTCCCACTTGGTCGGCCCGGCGGGGTCAGATTTCACCGTCTCGCTGACGCAAACCGTCTGGGAAGACCCGTCGAGGATTTCGGCCATTCGAATTTTCGAATTCTCGAAGAAGATCCCGGTGATTGGCACGCCAGTCGATCCATTGGGAGAGACGGGAAACGTCGTCCCCGTGTTGAGGTGATAATTGTGGATGCCGCAGCCGGCCTGCATGATCACGAACAGATCGCTGGGACACAGCAGAACGGGTGGGTTAGCCGCCAGGACGGGAGCGTCGGGCCCGGCCGTGTCGTCAGGATTGGCCGCAAAATTGATCTGGTTGTAGAGAGGTGCCTGGTCGAGGTAGGGCAGCAGATGGGCGTAGGCCGAGAAACAATGTCCCTGGCCATCCACGCGGTTGACGAGCCGGCCTGGCGGGAAGACGCTGCACGCGTCGTGGTAATTGTGGAGCGCGATGCCGATCTGTTTCAGGTTGTTCTTGCACTGAGATCGGCGGGCCGCCTCACGGGCCTGCTGGACGGCGGGGAGCAGCAGGCTGACCAGCACGGCGATGATGGCGATCACAACCAGCAGTTCAATCAGCGTGAAACCGCGACGACGATGGCGAACGGGCATGGTGCATCCTCAATGACAAAAGCAGAAAACAGGGCGCTCAAATGACAAACCGTGCGTCGTCAGAATAGATGACTTCGCGTTGACATGTCGTTCACTCGGCACCCAGAATACGCTCCGGCGAACCGCGATACAATTGTCGCCAGAGAATGATACGATCATATCACACTGATCGTCGGCGGTTGCCGGGGGAACTGCACTCGGCGCCGATCCCATCCCGGCAGTTCAGCAAGCCTGCCGAATGGATTCCTGCCGCTCGAGATCCATCAGGCGGCGGACCTTCTTGAGCAGCTCGGGGCGCGACAGCGACGTCTTGATGAAGTAGTCGTCGGCGCCCTTTTTAATTGCATTGACGACCGTCTGCCGGCTGGAGTTCGCAGTCAGCACCATCACCGGAATCAGTTTTAATTTTTCGCTGGTCCGCAATTCATTAATCGTCTGCAAGCCATCCCACTGCGGCATTTCCAGGTCGACGATCACGAGATCGGGGGGATCTTCCACCGCTTTGCAGAGGTCGTCCATCCCGTCGATGGCGACCGAAATCCGGTATTCGCAACGCAACATCGCCGTGACGAGGCTGCGGATGAACGGATCGTCATCGATCAGAAGGATGTGCGGTCGGCCCATGGTTCGTCGCGGGTTGGTTTGACGGTGTGATCCCGGCGGGAGGCGTGGTCAGCGGGATCAGGCTGGTATGCTGGCTCGCCGGGAAGTCTAGATCGCAAACTCGAGTCCCGCCGGCGGTTTGTTGCAGATTCCGAAGAATTCACCTGATCTCAGTGCGCCAGGAAATCGCACTTTCAGCCGAAAAGGGCGGGAATCTGCGGGATCAGGACTCCGCCGCGAGATCGTCGGCAGTTGAAATCGTCTGAATCGGCGGCACCGCTACGTGCGTCACAGCCTGATTGACCGGGCCTTGTGAGCGGGAATATCATCGCCTGGCATGCACGCTCCTTCGATGATCCGCCGGCTGCTGACATGCTGTGCCCTGGTGGCCGCCAGCGTCGCGACAATCGATCGCGCGCCGGCTGGCGTGGGAGACCCGCAAGTTCGGACCGATCACCCCTGGTATCCGGGCGAGCTGGCCTGCTCGACGTTTGAGCGACTGTTTGCGACTCAGGCGCAGGTCTATCGGCGCGTCACGGGGATCGATCCGCAATCCGAACAGGACCAGGCCCTGGCAGCATGGTTGTGGCGGAACACACACTATTGGCACGGTGAAGAGGGAGCCGAGGATCTGTGGGGTCGGGGATTTGCCGCTGATGGCGGCGACTTGCGAACGCGCGAGTACTGGACGGGGCTCTTTGCACACGGCTTTGGATTGTGCGGCACGACGCATTCGCAGTGGATCGCCGAGTTTGAAGCGCGGTTCGGTCACAACCGGGCTCGCGGCCTGGGGGTCGATGGTCACAATTCGTTCGAGGTGCTGCTGACGGGCGGGCCGTATTCGTCCGGAAAATGGGTCTTGCTCGATCACGACATATCGACTGTCGTGTTTTCCGCCGATGGTCAGACGTTGTTATCGGTCCCCGAAGTAGCCGCTGATCTCAAGCGCCTGACCGATCGCCGCTTCGCCCCCGGGAAGCAGAACGGCTGGCTCGTTTGCGGGTTGCACGCCGATGACGGCGCCGTCTACCGGCGCTACGACACGGCCGAGTATCTGGCGGGGTACGGCGGCCCACCGCCGATTGTGCACCTGCGGCGCGGCGAGACGCTGCGGCGGTATCTGGAACCGGGTCTGGCCGATGGGAAGACATTCGTGTTCTGGGGGCGGAATTACGGGACCAATGGGATCCCCGGACCGGAACGGGGGCAGACGTGGGTCAATCAGCCCGACCAGATATTCCGGTCGACGATCGGGACTGCGTACAAACCGGGCCAGGCCCGTTTCGCCAACGCCGTCTATGTCTACCGTCCTGATTTTAGCGGTTCGTACCGCGAGGGGGTGATCGACGAAAGCGAAAATCACGTCACGTTTGAGTTTTACGCTCCGTATATCATTGGTGCGACGCCGGCCAATGACGCCGCGTGGGGGATTTACGAACCGGGCTGCCGGAATGGGCTCGTGCTGAATGGCCGCGCTGATGGCAACGTGGCCGTATCGGTCGATCAGGGTGGTTCGTGGCGCGACTGCGGCGAGTTTCGAAACGGTCTCGACCTCACCGATGTTGTGAAAGGGAGGCGGCAGTACTGGATTCGATTCGGCGCCGGTGCGGCAAAGCTCGCCGGGTCGGAGATGACGTTGACGACCGTCTGTCAGGCGAACTCATCGGTCCTTCCGCGGCTGGGCGACGGCGGAACGCGCGTCGAGTTTGCCGCTTCGGGAGAAGGGATCGTGTCGGCAGGCCCGAATCTGCCGCAGGCCCAGCCGCATGTGATCGCCGGCCGTTTCGGCTCGCCCGGCGTGACGCTCGAATTGAAAACGCCGCGGGGGGAACCGGCCGCCAAGCTGTACGCCGCCGCCCACATTCAGTCGAGCAATCCGCCTGACCCGGCAGTGAAATACGAGATCGAATACTCGATCGATTCCGGGCGGACCTGGCGCTCGGTGGTTCGCGATTGGTCGATTTCCCGGCGCGGCGACGAACCGCACGATTTCTGGTCGCAAAGTTTCTGCTGGGGCTCGGCTGGCGACCTCGACGCAGTGACGAAATCGGTCCAGGTTCGATTCCGTAACAACGGTGGCAAGAATTATGCCCGCTGCGAAGCACATCTCATCTACGGAACCGGCGGCGCCGACGCGACGCGCGTGACGTTTGCATTGACGGACGACGGCGTGGCACGCGAAGTCGCACATGTCTTTCCTGGGGGCTGGGATGCGGGCGCTGCGCCCGCGGCATGGGACATCCCGACCGGCAAGAACGTGCGCACCCGCTGGGTGGAATTCGAGCCGGTTGATTTGACTGGGAACTAGGGTCAGGACGCGGTAGCAAATCGACTGGGTGGCCCGTCCGTGTCCGAAGGACCGGTCGGGTCGCGAAGCGACAAGATTCGGCGCCATCAGCGATCAAGTGGAGCGACCGCCGGACCATCGCCAGCGGCCGTCGAACTGGAGATTTCAGGATTCACGCTGCAACCCGTTCGAGAATTCCGTTCGGCGAAATCTTGCAGGAGAGTCCAATACGGGCAATGCGAACGGTGTCGAATCTTGTCCCGGCTCGCCGGGACCCAGCCGCGACCACCGCTCTTCGCGGCGGTGCCCCGGGACGGCCACCCGACCTGATTGCTTTGCGAGCCGTAGCTTGAACCGGGATCCTTGATTCGTCGGCCGGTTTCCCTGATCATTTCCGTTACGCATTCGCGAACGCTGACCGGCTCTTCAAGGCCGGTTGCGGTTGCGGTGCGAGCCTGCGGCAAGCAGTGGGTTGTCCCTGACGGATGGGGGAGGTGGGAACAATGGTCTTTCCTGCAGCGGCGTTGACGGTACTCGGCTACCTGGCCTCGGGGTTTCTGGTCATCGCGGCCTGCGAGGCCGGTTACGACGGACGCTGGCTGATCAGCCGCGAATGGACCCTGGAGCGAATCGGCTTTTACAGCGGGATTTCGTACACCATCGGCAGCCTGGTCGCCGTGCTTGCCGACCTGCTGATCGAGCGCCGCTTCGTCGGTCGCTATCTTGCGTTTCCGGAAGAGATGCTGCTGACGGGTGAGGCCGACGGCAGACGGCGGTGGAAACGGGCTTTGTTCCGTGTCTACTTTCAGCCGGTTCCCGAAGAGTTTCGTGCCCGGATTATCACGAGAGCACTGCACGACCAGGTTCCGGCGAGTGGCCGCGCGCTTTTCCTCCACGCGTCGGCGACTGCCGGGGATGATCGCGCGCTGCTCAACCGGTTGCGCGTGTCGCTCGAATTCTCGCGCGTCTGCCGGACGATGTGCCTGGCATTATTGGTTGTCGCGGCGATTCTGGCATCGGGCATGATCGGCCACGGATTCTCGACCCGCTGGGGCCAGGCCGAGTGGCGCAAATTCGGCTACTTCGCCTGGGCCCTCAGCGAGAGTACGTTTATGCTGTACCGCTACCTGAAGTTCCTCAGACAGCACACGCTCCAGGTGCTCGCCGGATATTCCGAGTTGCCGGTGAGCTGAACTGTGGAGCAGGTTTTTAACCTGCTCTAGTCATAATGCGAAGCAGCGCGCTGGAAATGGAAGAGTCCAGCACGCCCTCATTGCAAACAGGACCAGGTGCAGAAACGAACGCAACGATTAGACACGGGCAGGTTGAAAACCTGCCCCACGCCCCGTCACGCCGCTTTTTCCTGCGGAAGACCTTCGGCGGCGATCACCGGCAGCGGTTTCGTCCCCAGCAGAATGATCGCCGGCGGATGGGTGTGTGTGGCGCACGGTTCGAGCGGTTCCAGTTCGGCAGGATTGACCGGTGTCAGCGCGCGATCCATGTACTGCCGTTTGAGCGGGTCTTTGGCCACCTTGCGTCGGACGCGCAGCAGGTTCAGATAAAAGAGCCCCGCCGTCACGTGCGTCACGACGATCTCTTTCAACCGGCGTGCGTAGAACGGGATGACGGCCTCCCGCGGGAAAGACGGCCGGCGCGTCGTGCGGATCTTGCGGCGGAAGAACCCGCACTGGAGCGGATGAATCCCTTCGAAGCGGAAGCTGCCGTAATACAGCATCACCGCATCGGACATGCGCCGCGCTCCCGAACCGCTGGCGGCCGCACGCTTGATCATCGTCTCGATGTGCTCGGGGGTGTAATACAGGTGCCAGGCGCTCTGGTAGATTCCGAACAGTTCGGCGTCGGTCATTTTGCCGTGACTGGTCGTCACGTGCTCGAGGTCGTAGCCGTTCATATCGGGATTCATGGGAATCCCCTTGAGGTACAGCTCCTTGTGGTCGGCCGAACCGGGCAGGGGGGTGAGAATAAAGAACTCGAGGATATCGACCGGAAGTTCCTCCTGGATGATCTTGATGTCGCGGGCGATCGACTCGGGCGTGTCGGCGGGAAATCCGAGAATGTAGCCGGCGTACGTGAGCGTGCCGTGCGAGCGCCAGGCCTGGAGCATGGCGCGGTACTCGCTGATCTTATTCTGGTATTTCTTGGCGGCGACGAGGTTTTCGGGATTCACGTTTTCCAGCCCGATGAACACGCGATTGCAGCCGGCGCGCACCGCCTTGTCGATGAAATTCGGGATCTTGTGACACATCGTGTCGACTTGAATCAGGATCTTGAGCTTGAATCCATCCTCTTCCCGCAACTTGATCAGACGGTCGAAGATCGCTTCCCAGTTCTTGTTGCGGGCCATGTTGTCGTCGGTGATGAAAAACCGCTGGACGCCTTTCTTGGCGTTGGTCCGCACAATGTGTTCGACGTCGTCGGCATCGCGAAACCGCGACTTGCGCCCCTGCACATTGATGATCGTGCAGAAACTGCAGCGAAACGGGCAGCCGCGCCCCACGTCGAACGCCGAAAAATTGAACGATTTTCTGGCGACTTCGACAGGCAGCAGGGGAGTGACCTGCCCCTGCAGGTCGGGGAGTGCCAGCAGGTGGTTATAGACCGGTTTCAGTTCGTTGCGCCAGATGTCCTGGAACAGTTCGTCGAGCTTGCCTTCGGCTTCGCCGGCGAACAGTGAGACGCCGAACTCCTGAACGGCTTTGATGTCGGGAGGGATCTCGGGCAGCATCGACAGACAGCCGCTGACGTGAAACCCACCGATCACGACCGGAATCCCGGCAGCGCGAAATTCGCGTGCGATGTCGCCTGCCCGGGGGAATTGGTTGGACTGCACACCGGCCAGCATGACGACGCCGCGTCCCCCCCCGTTCTTGATCCGCTTGATGATCTGCTGCGGCTGAATGACGGTGTGACATTCGTCATACGCTTTGGCGATGATGTCGACATTTTCCCCCAACACGTGGCGGGCGGCAGTGTCTTCGACGAGAGCCGTGACGCTGGCCAGCGAATTGGATGGGATAAAGGCCCGCACCCACTGGATCACATAGCCGTCGTCATCGTAGTGCGACGGCTTGATGATCTCGACGAAGAAGCGTTCCCGAGTGGTGGTTGCCGTAGCCGTCATGGCTTGGTGCTCCGCGATCTACCTGTTGCGATCGGTCCTGGAACTGCGAGCCAGTTCCAGTTTTGAATATTAAGGAGATGGAAATTGTGAGTCGCTGAACGCCTGAGACGTGCGCTGTCCCATCCGCCGCCGCTGTGACGCCGGATGCAAAGCGCGCTCCCTCATCGGGAGCGCCCCGTTTTGGGGGGGGATGAGTACCATGAACGGGCTTTTGGTGTCAATCCAAGTCTCGGGCGCTGAATGACTTGGGAATTGCAGGCAGCCTTGCCGCCCCGTTGCTATGGTCGCATGGCTGGAATGCAGGGTGACACGCCCTGAGCCCGGCGAAGGGCGTGGCGCGTGGCCGTTTGGAGCCATCTGGCAGTTCAGTGGGGACTTGGGCTGCGTTGCGACCCGAGGCGCTTGCCGTGATCTGGCATTTGATTGCCCAGGCAGAACCTGTACGCTGACGCCGCAATGATTGGAATTCGTCGCGATTTCACCATCAGGACCGCGCAGTGAGCGTCAGCCTCGGCATCAATGAACGGCCGTCCGGCCAATGGCGACGATTTCGGCTCTGGGTACGCACGCATCCATGGCGTGCGTTTGCGTATGCGCTGTTCGTTGGATTCGTCCTGCTCAATACCTGGACGTTCCGGCACGCCTGGGCGATGACGCACTATTCATCTGGTGGCAGATCCACGATTCGCCCCGAAGAAATGTCGCTCGCAGGACGGGCCGGCGTATTGCTGGCCGGCGTCAATCTGCCGCGGCCGGTCAACGACAAAACCCCGGCCGATTTCGACCTGGCCTTTGAAACGCATCGGCTCGAGGTGCCGGATGGGACCGAACTCGAGGCCTGGCATATTCCGCATGCCGACCCGCGCGCGATCGTCCTTTTGTTTCACGGTTACGGCGGGTGCAAGGGGCGACTGCTCAACGAGGCCAGGGCCTTTCACGAACTGGGTTGCAGTACGCTGCTCATCGATTTCCGCGGCAGCGGCGGTTCGAGCGGAAGCGCGACCACTCTGGGAGTGTATGAAGCTGAAGACGTCGCCAGCGCGTGGCGCTTTGGCCAGACGCTCGCCGACGACCGACCTGTTATCCTGTTTGGCCGATCGATGGGGAGCGTCGCAATTTTGCGGGCGATCGCCGGCGACAGCGTCTCGCCGGCCGCGATCATCATCGAATGCCCGTTCGACAGCCTGCTGCGGACCGTCGAAAATCGGTTCCACGTCATGGGGTTGCCGTCGTTCCCGTGTGCCGAATTGCTGGTCCTGTGGGGGAGCGCTCAACACGGCATGAACGGTTTTGCCCATAACCCGACAGAATACGCGACTCGAGTCAAATGCCCGGCTCTGCTGATGCATGGCGAGCGTGACAAACGCGTGAGCGTGGCGGAAGCTCGCGCAGTTTTCGAGAACCTGGCGGGAGAGAAACAATTCGAGCTCTTCCCCGAAGTCGGCCACGAATCGTGCTTTCGCACACGGCCCGATCTGTGGACGCAGCTTGTTGCCGAGTTTCTTGACCGCCGTGCCGCCAGACCGCAGCGCTGATGCTGATTGCGCGGCTGGCACGATGCCGGTTTCACGAGACCGAGGGACAATCGTGCGACAAACTCTCGGCCGGCTCACTTCCTCTGCTCATCGGCCAGCCAGCGGGAGGCGTTTTCGATGATCAAGAGGACTTCGGGCTGTTTGTAGACGTCAAAGGTCTCGTGCCCCGGACGGAAATAGAAAACGCGTCCCTTTCCCAGCCGCCAGACCGAGCCGCTGCGGAAGCGCTCGCCGGCATCCCACGTCTCTTCGAACAGGTTCGCGTCCGGAGCCGGAACGTGGAATGGCTCGTCGTACATTTCGGTGTGCGGGATGTCGAACTTTTCGGGGAGCCCACGGGCAATCGGATGCTGCGGCAACAGGACCTTCACGTGGCTCGGCTTGCCATCAGGACGATATGCCGGGAAGCAGCAGTTCGGTAACTGAATCTTTAGGACGATTGTACCGTCCGGCTCGGTCAGGCGTTCGACCGAGGGGGTGAGCGGGTCGTTCCGTTTCGGAGCGGCGTACTTTTCAGGCCGAATTGCTTCGACTTTCACGAGCTTGCGCTCGGCGGGAGTCAGCTTTGCCAGCGCATCGGCGATCGCCCGCTCGTTCATCGCCTCGATGAACGGTGTCGACCAATGAGCCGAGTGCAGTGCGACGAGCGACAACTTCCCCTGCTGAATGCGATTAACGATCCGCCGACCGGCCTCGGGCTTGATCTCGCGCTGCCGGACGTGGCCCCACCAGATCAGGATGTCGCACGCATTGAGGACCTCATCCGAAATGCCCTGTTCGGGATCATCCTGTTTGCGGGAGACGACAGCCAGCCCGGGCTGTTTCTGGAGATAACCGGCGATCTCGTTCCCCAGAAAGTTGTCGTACGCCTGCTTCTGCGCCGGCTGCTGTTCGTCCCAGACGACGATGCGGATCGGCTCGGCACTAGTGGCGAATTGGGTCGCAATCGATAACGTTGCGATGGCCGCCAAAAAGGATGCGCCCCGGCGGCAACGACTCAGGTGACGGACGTCACGAGTCGACACGAAGAAAACCGAGGCATTCAGCATGAGTGTGCTTTCTTTGGACCGTGACAACTTACCGCACTTCGCTCATCAAGCCGATCAGGTTCCCTTCTGAATCGCGCAGAAACGCCATCCACAGATCGTGGTCGGGGAGTTTGGCGACAAAATGCGGCGCCGATTCGAAGACCACCTCCTGTGCCGCCAGGGCGGCATGCACGGCGGGGAGATCGGCGACTTTGTAGTAGATCAACGATGCCGGATGATCGAATTCGGGTTTTTCCGGCGGAGCCAGCATCAGGCGGACGCCGCCGCATTCGAAGAACGCCATCTTCGGCAATCGAAACAGCAGATTCATGCCGAGCGCCTGCTGATAAAACGTCGTCGCCCGATCGAGATCGTGGACGTTGATGGCAATCTGTCCGATTTCCGAGAGATGGACTGGGTGAGCTTTTTCGGTCATATCAGATGCTGGATGTTTGGGGTTTTGCAAAAAATGAAGGGTCAGGGCGCGATTGCGCCAGCGAGTTTAGCCGGAAGGCGCAGCCGCCCGCGACGCGTTGTCAAAACGTTTTGTCATTCTTCTCGCGAGTAGGCCAGGAGCCGGGTCTCGGGATTGAGTCGTTTGCCCTCACCCTAACCCTCTCCCAGAGGGCATGGGTATCTACACAAGTCGACTCGACGTTGGGTGGCACGCCCTGACGTCAGGAAGGGCGTGGCGAGTGGCCGTTCGACGTTCACTGATTTCGCATGGGAATTCCGCAGAGATGCTCGACCACGCC
>Ga0137463_1000107_pt1 | contig 33244 bp, 18 predicted proteins | sample EasRivERMGT800_2_FD_102333 | JGI IMG/M metagenome (GOLD analysis project Ga0137463, IMG submission 102333) | Soil microbial communities from meander-bound floodplain in the East River, Colorado, USA - East River MetaG ERMGT800_2 | ecosystem: Environmental > Terrestrial > Soil > Floodplain ...
CCGATCTTTTCCTCGAGCTTGTATTGTCCGAGCTGCTGGGCCTTGAGTGCCGCGTGCTGGGCCGAAGACTTGAGCCGCGAAACGAACAGCGTGAAGACAAAGATCGCCAGTGCCGAACTGGCCAGCAGCCCGAACAGGCCCCAGAACACGGGCCGCACGACGTACAGCGGCGCGTAGGCTTCTGCCCGGTCGATCTCGGTGACGACGCCGAAGTCGTATTCGGGAAGCCATTTCCAGGCGGCGACGTTCGGCACGCCGCGATAGTCCCGATATCCCACCGTGTTGACGCCGTCGCGGCCGGCCACGGCTGCGCGCACCGGTTCGGTGAAGGGCAATTCGTCGCGCAGACCCGTCGGGCGGAATCCAGCCAGCATGTTTCCCCCCGGATCGCGCAGGTCGAGTTGCAGAATCGACCGCGATTCAGGGCGGTTGGCAATCAGTCCGACGCGCTTGAGATCTTCGTCGAACCGACTTTCCGACAGCATCAGACCTTGCCGGTTGAACGCATACGTCTCGCCCGATTTGCCGCCGCGGGCAATCGACAGAATCCGCGTGAAGTCCCGTTCGGGGTCGAGGCGAAAGCCCAGGGCCCCGATAATCTCGCCGGCGCCGTTGCGCACCGGTGCGGCGGCGTACATCGTCGGCACCCCCGCCGAGGCCCGCCCGTCGCGATCTTCGAGCACGATCAGGCTGGGAAATGGATGCGAGACCGTGGCCTCGCCGGCAAACACTTTCGGGAGAAATTCGGAATACCCCGGCAGCGAGCGCTTGCCCAGGAGTTCGGGCGCGTGGGAGGCGATGATCCGCTCTTTCGTATCGGCGACGATGTAGCCCGTGTAGTTGTGTTCCTCCTGCCACGGCAGGAGTTCTTCGGCCAGATCGCGGGTCGCCTGGCTGGCCGCCAGCTCCAGTGTGCCGGCCCCGGGCTTGTCGGCCACCACGATCAAATCACCAACCAGCCGCTCGACGTCGTCTGATCGAGCGGCCGCAGAGGCATTCGAGCCCTGGGATTCGAGCCAGATCTTCAAGCCTTCGACGTCGGCCCTGAGGACGATTTCCAGCTCCGAGGCCAGCTGTGCCTGAATGGCGTTGTCGACACGCTCCTTGACCCAGATGGCGATCACCCCCAGGGCGACGGCAGCGATCAGCGGCCAGATCCAAAGCTGCCGCTGCAGAAACAGCGCCGTCCGAAAGAACGACCGTGTCATGCTGTGCGACAGGGCGGGATTGACGTGAGTTTGCTTCACACTCCCTCCAGCGCCTGCTTCAGATCGTCGATCAGGTCCTGGGCATCTTCGGTGCCGACCGACAGCCGCACGAAATCGGGAGTAACCCCCGTCGCAATCTGCTCCTGCACCGTGAGCTGCTGGTGTGTCGTCGTGCTGGGGTGAATGATCAGGCTCTTGCTGTCGCCGACGTTTGCCAGGTGTGAAAAGAGTTTGACCCGGTTGATCAGCGTCCGGCCGTTTTCCCGCTGCTGACTCGGCGTGGCCCCCTTGATCCCGAAGCCCATGATCGAGCCGCAGCCGTTGGGGAGGTACTTGCGCCCCAGCTTGTAGCACGGATGCGATTCGAGTCCGGTGTAATTGACCCAGCCGATCTTCGGATGGCTTTGCAGAAACTGGCCGACCGCCAGCGCGTTTTCGCTGTGCCGCTGCATCCTGAGATGCAGTGTTTCGAGCCCCTGCAGGAACAAGAACGCGTTGAAGGGGCTCATCGCCGGCCCCAGGTCGCGCAACAGTTGCGTGCGCATCTTGAGGATGTAGGCGATCTTCATCGGGCCGAACGTTTCGAAGAACTTCATGCCGTGGTAACTCGGGTCGGGCTCGGTGAGCTCGGGGAATTTGCCGCTTCCCCAGGGGAAATCCCCCTTCTCGACGACGACCCCGCCGATGCTCGTGCCGTGCCCGCCGATGAACTTCGTGCAACTGTGAACGACGACGTCGACGCCGTGCTCGAACGGCCGGCACAAGACCGGCGAGGCGAGCGTATTGTCGACGATCACCGGGATGCCGGCGTCGTGCGCGATCTTGCAGATCGGCTCGAAGTCGGGAACGTCGAGCCGGGGATTGCCGATCGTTTCCATGAACAGGCATCGCGTCTTGCCGTCGATCGCCTTTTTGAAATTCGCCGGATCGCTCTGGTCGACGAATTTCACCCCGATCCCCATTTTAGGAAAGGTGTAGTGAAACAGGTTGTACGTTCCGCCGTACAGGCTGGCCGACGAGACGATGTTCTGCCCCGCCTGCGCGATGTTGAGGATCGCCAGCGATTCGGCGGCCTGGCCCGAGGCGACCGCCAGACCCCCGCTCCCTCCTTCGATCGCGGCGATCCGCTTTTCGAGGACGTCGCAGGTGGGGTTCATGATCCGCGAGTAGATGTTCCCGAATTCCTGGAGCCCGAACAGCCGCGCGGCGTGGTCGCTGTCGTTGAAGACGTACGACGTCGTCTGATAGATGGGGACGGCGCGGGAATTGGTGGCCGGATCGGGAACCTGCCCGGCGTGCAGGCATTTCGTGGCCAGGCGCATCGTTTGTTCGCTCATGGTGCTTCCTCAAGTTGAAGTCAGATGTCAGAACGCCGGCAGCATCGCCGGCGAAAATTGGTCCCGGAGTCGGGGGTCGCGAGCTGCGGGCACGACGCAGCGAATCATGCAAAGGCCCCCGCGTAATCACCATACGCAAAAACAGAATGTTCGTCCACGAACCGATCAGTATTCTTTTAAGTGTTCGCCGGAGCTGGTAGCATGAGTCCTCCTGGATTGGGAATCAGGCTTATGCTCAATCTGTTCACTCCCTCAAGCGATCGCGACTGTTGTGGATTCACGCGGCGCGAACTGCTGCGAGTCGGCTCCCTCGGGCTGGGAGGGCTGACGCTTCCCTGGCTGTTGCGCGCCCGCGCGGCGGCCGCTGCGAACGGCACAACGTTCCGCAACAAATCGATCGTGCTCCTGTTCTGCTCGGGGGGACCGAGCCACATCGAGACGTTCGACCCCAAGCTCACCGCTCCGGCCGAAGCCCGTTCGCTGACCGGGGAAGTTGCCACGACGGTTCCCGGTTTGACATTCGGCGGCACGTTTCCGCTGTTGGCGCAGCAAGCGCACCGGATGGCGGTCGTCAGGTCGTTTGCCCACAAGACCAGCGACCACGTCAAGGCGATCGAGCAGGTCTTTCAATGCGGGAATCCGACGAAGGGGAGTCTGGGGGCGATCGTCTCGCGGTTGCGCGGTCCGTCGCATCCGCAGACCGGCATGCCGACGCATGTGCACCTCTCGACCGACGAAGTCGATAACCAGTACAGCAATGAAAAGTCGCGGATGCTGAACGCCGACGGCCCCGGGTCTCTGGGGGCCGCGTACACGCCGTTCCTTCCGGGCGGGAAAGGGGAAGTGAACCGCAACCTCGACCTGGGCATCTCGCTCGACCGGCTCGACGAGCGCCGCGCGCTCAAGAGCGCGCTCGATCGCCTCGAGCGCGACGCCGATACCCGCGGTCTGATGGAGGGGTTCGACAAGTTCGAGCAGCAGGCGTTCGAGCTGATCCTCGGCAAGTCGCGGCAGGCGTTCGATCTGGCCCACGAAGATCCGGCCCTCGTCCGCCGTTACGACACGTCCCGCTTTCAGACCGGCCACAAGAAGTTCCGCAAGTCGGAACTGGGGAGGCAGCTTTTGCTCGCGCAGCGGCTGTGCGAGGCGGGTTGCGGTTTTGTCACGGTTCAGAATCCCGGCTGGGACATGCACGCCGACGGCAACAATCCGGGGATCGAGAAGGGAATGGAAATGCTGGGACGCCCGGTCGATCAGGCGGTCTCGGTGTTTCTCGAAGATCTGGCGGCGCGGGGACTGGAAAACGATGTCCTCTTGATCATCACCGGCGATTTCGGTCGGACACCAAGGGTCAACAAGAGCGGCGGTCGCGACCACTGGCCGGGCTTGAGCACGCTGGCCTTCGCCGGAGGCGGATTGAAGATGGGGCAGGCGATCGGCCAGTCGTCGCCGCGGCTCGATGCGCCGGCTTCCGACCCGATTGGCCTCGAAAATCTCCTGGCAACCGTGATGCACGCCCTGTTCGACGTCGGCCAGTTGCGCGTGCAGACGAACATCCCCCGTGACGTTGCCGCCCTCCTGGAACGGGCCGAACCGATCGCCGGGTTGTTCTAACCAGCGCGCGATGTTACAGGGGAATTGCCCCAGCGAGCTGCCGGCGCTTCAGGCCAGCGAGCCGCCGGATTTATTCCGGCGGGATCGGGATCAAGCGTCTCAGCGAGGCAATGCGTTCCCTCGACCCGCACGCAAGTCGCAGTCGTACGCGCAACCCTGAAAGCCTGTTCGTCCTCACATATGGCACCAACCCGATCCCGCCGGGATAAACCCGGCGGCTCGCTGGTCTGAGGACCGCTCGATGCCCAAATCATTCGAGCGATCTGCTTGCGCCCCACCTTTTTTGCGGAACCTTTTCGCCCCCCAACCGGTAGAGTGGGGTGAGACAAGTGTTCGGACCAGCAGCGAAACTTCATGCACGACGAAGACGACCAGACAGTCCGCCAGGTTCTGGCTGGTGACCGGGAAATGTTCCGGTCGCTGGTGACCCGGCACCAGTCGGCCGTGTGCGCCACGATTCGGGCGCTGCGTGCGGGCTTCGATGACTGGGAAGATCTGGCTCAGGAAGTGTTTCTCAAGGCGTTTCAGCATCTGGCGAGATTTGACTCGGGCAAAGGTTCCTTTCGGACGTGGCTCCTGGCAATTGCCCGTAATCATTGCCGCAGCGCCGATCAGCGGCGCGTCGTATTCCCGGCGGTGACGATCGCAGAACCTGCCGATCATCGGTCGCCCGATCGGCTGGCTGCCGAGGCGGAATTGTTTGCGCGCCTCGATACGGCACTGGCGGCCCTCCCTGAGGAGCAGAGACTGGTTTTTGTCCTGATCGAAATGCAGGGGCTCTCCCATCAGGAGGCGGCAGACATCGCCGAGACCAACGTGGGGACCGTCAAGTCTCGATTGTTTCGGGCCAAAGAATGGTTGCGTGAGAGCTTGCGAGCCGATGCCGTCACGACCGGTCGGGTTAAACTCCAGCCGCATCAGACCGGTTGAATTGAGGGGGATCTATGGATACCGAAGCATTGTTCGAAAAATGGCGTCGCGACAGGGCTGCCGTCGAACCTGCCGCCGACTTTGCCGACCGGGTGATTCAATCTCTCGATGCGCCGCAAGTCGAACCCATCGCCGAGTCCGTCACCCAGCCTCGCGGCGTGCGGCGGCTGGTGCAGGCCACAGTTTGCGCCGCAGCCCTCCTGGCGGCCCTGTTCCGGGTCGTCGAGCTGTTGAGTCTGTTTGCGACGAGCCAGATTGAGAATTGAGTGACGTAGTTTTTGGGAGCCTGAATCGATCATGACCGAATCGTCAAAACCTCAAACCTGGGTCGCCTGCGTCCTGTCGCTCTGCTGCACGGGGCTCGGGCACCTCTATAACGGCAGGCTGCTGCGCGGGCTCGTGCTGTTTCTCCTGTCGCTGGTGATTCTGCCGGCGGCGGCGCTGTTCGCAGGAATGGCGGCCTCCACCAGTGGCCTCGTGTGCCTGATCGTGTCGTTCGCCCTGCTTCTGGGGCTCTGGCTGTTCGCCGTGATCGATGCCGGCCGGATTGCCTCCCGCACGGGCGAATCGCCCCGGCACGAATACCAGCAGCCGATCGTGTACGCCCTGTTCATCGCCGCCGGCATCAGCTCGCCGATGTTCTGCGTCGCCTATATCCGCCAGAACCTGCTCGAAGCGTTCTATCTGCCGTCCGATTCGATGTCGCCGGCGTTCCGCCACGGCGATCGAATCCTGGTGAACAAGGCGCACTGGCGGATTGACCAGCTTAAGCGCTGGGACGTCGTCGTGTTTCGGGCCCCCGATCACGCCAGCCGCACCTATATCAAGCGCATTGTCGGCCTGCCGGGGGAGACTGTGACGTTTGACGGCACCGAAATCAAAGTGAACGGCGAAGTCGTGCCGGTTCCCGGCGAGGGGTCCGTGGCAATTCCCGCGGAGGCCGCGCCGGGCACAGGTGCCGCGCGCGACAATCAGGACCAGGGAACTGGTCCCGACGGCACAGCCGGCAGGCAGCAGATTCCACCCGGCATGTGCTTTGTGCTCGGTGACAATCGCGCAAATTCGAACGACAGCCGGGCTTTTGGTCCGGTGGCGCTGGGCAACGTCCTCGGCGTCGTCGAATATATCTATCTGCCGGGGGACACGTGGTCGCGATTTGGCACCGTTCGTTGAATCCGGCCCAATCGACCTGAATTCCTGAAACCTGTGCTGCCGTTCCTATATGAGGAGCGGCTTGCCGGGCCTCCTTGCAGCCGTTGCTCAGGCGCGGTATCCCATATCCTGAAGCTATCCTGCGGTCTTAACTTCCGGAGTCTCCTCATGCGGTGTTCGTGCGTCGTTCTGCTCCTGACCGTTGCCGTGAATTTCCCTTCGATCGCAAAGGCCGACGACAAATCGCCGGTCGGCAGGAAAATCGACAACTTCAAGCTCCAGGACTTTCGCGGCGCCGTGCAGGAACTGGCCTCGCTGAAAGAGACCGATCTCGTCGTCGTCGCTTTCCTGGGAACCGAATGCCCGCTGGCGAAGCTCTATGGCCCGCGGCTGGCCGACCTGGCCGGCCAGTACGATCCGAAGAAAGTCGCGTTCCTCGCGATCGATGCTAATCAGCAGGACACACTCGCCGAGATGGCGCAGTACGCCCGCGTTTCGAAGATCGAGTTCCCGTTTCTGAAAGACCCCTCCAGTACGGTGGCTGATCAGTTCGGCGCGGTTCGCACTCCGGAAGTCTTTGTTCTCGATAAGGAACGGACGATTCGTTATTCGGGGCGCATTGACGATCAGTTCGGCATCGGATTCACCCGCAGCGAGCCCAGGCGCCAGGACCTCGCCATTGCTCTGGGCGAACTTCTGGCCGGGAAAACCGTTGGCACCGCCGTGACGCCGGCGACCGGTTGCCACATTGGCCGCGCACCCCGGACGAAGCCGCACGGCGAGATTACCTACGCTCGCGACGTCGCTCCGATCGTGCAGAAGCACTGTGTCACATGCCACCGCCCGGGTGAGATCGGCCCGTTCACCCTCACGTCGCATGCCGACGTCGCCAGCTGGAGCGCGACGATCCGCGAAGTTGTCGAAGAACAGCGCATGCCGCCGTGGCATGCGAAGTCGGATGTCGGCACGTTCGTCAACGACCGGCGGCTCTCAGACCGGGAAAAGAAAACGCTCTTCACCTGGATCGATAACGGAATGCCCGAAGGAAATCCCGCCGATCTTCCCGAGCCCCCGAAGTTCGTCGAAGGCTGGGAGATTCCCAAGCCCGACCTGGTACTCGAAATGCCCCGGCCGTACACCGTGCCGGCCAAGGGAACCGTGGAGTACCAGTATTTCGAAGTCAATCAGCCGTTCGACGAAGACAAGTGGATCGTCGCGTCGGAAGCGCGGCCCGGGAACCGCGCCGTGGTGCATCACCTGATCTTGTTTTACATCCCCCCCGGTTTCAAACGACCCGTGCAGGAAGGTTCACTGCTGAACTCGATCGCCACGTTCGCCCCCGGCATGCCCGCCTGGCAGGCCCGCCCGGGGATGGCCAAGCGGATTCCCGCCGGTTCCAAACTCTATTTCCAGTGCCACTACACCCCCAATGGAACCGAGCAGCCCGATCTCAGCCGCGCGGGGCTGGTCTTCGCCGATAAGCAGGCGATCGAGAAGCAGCTCAAGACCGACGCCGTCGTCAATTTCCGCCTGCGGATCCCGCCGAACGCCGACAACGTCAAGATGGAAGCGGCTCAGCGCTTCGGCCGCGACATGCGGCTCGTTTCGCTGCTGCCCCACATGCACTTGCGGGGCAAGGCGTTCCGCATCGAGTCGGTCGATCCAGAGGGGGTGCGCAAGCTCCTGGTCGATGTGCCGAAGTACGATTTCAACTGGCAGAACAGCTACGTCTTTGCCGAGCCGCTGCTGATGCGGGAAGGAACGACGCTGCAGTGCACGGCGTGGTACGACAATTCCGAGAACAATCCAGCCAACCCCGATCCGACGAAGACCGTCGGCTGGGGCGATCAGACGTGGGAAGAAATGCTGGTCGCGCAGTTCGAGGCGGTGCTCGACGAGCAGGACCTGCGGCTGGGGGGCCCAAAGGTGCGCCCGGCGGCCGGCGACGAATACGATGTCGAGTTCAGCTACCGACCGAAAGTCAACGCGGAAGCTGTCTATCTGGCCGGTACGTTCAACGAGTGGAAACCGGCCGATCTCAAGATGGATGGGCCCGACGCGAACGGCGCGTACACGACGAAGTTGAAGCTCAAGGCGGGAGTCCACGAATACAAGTTCGTGATCGACGGCAAGACCTTCCGTGCCGATCCGGGGAACGCCGAAACGGCAGGTCAGTTTGCCAACAGCGTTCTGAAGATCACCCCCGCCGACAAACCCGCCGCCGGTGGACAGTAAGTTTGCGGCCGGATGGCCTGCCGTCGTGGAACAGGTTGATATTCCTGCTCGTCAAAGATTGAAGGAAGGAACAGATAAACAGGCCACCGCGGATGACGCGGATCACCGCAGATGGGCTAATTCATCCCGTTCCTGTTTCATCCGTGTCGATCGGCGTCATCGGCGGTTCTGAGTTCTCCTCTGTTGTTAATCCGTTTTCGTGTCTTTCGCGTATTTCGTGGTTCCTCTGCGTCCGTCGTTCCGTCGATTTCGTTCCCACATCGCAACCGGTGGAACCCTTTCAGGGTTTGTTTTATTGTTGGAATCGTAACCCAGGGTTGCCCGAAAGCGGGCAACCCTGGGCTTTGCTGTGAAACGCCTTCAGCGTTTACGCATCGCGAGTTCGTTTGCAGGTGATGCGCCACCTTTCATAATGTGTTTTCCTTTCGTCCGTCCGTCATCCGTGTCGATCCGCGTCATCCGCGGTTCTGAATTGTCGTCTTCGTGTCTTCGATCCTTTGTGGTGATCGTTACGTCATTTGTCCGCAATTTTGCCGAAGGCGGCAAAGAATCGAGCCGTGGAGCAGGTTGATAGACCTGCTCTACAACTTGCGGCAGCGGCCGACAAATTCAGAGCTCCCATGTTGGCCGAGCATCAGCCCAGGAATTGCGGCGCAACTTCGGGACAGAAAATCAGTAGAAAACCAGAGCAGGTACATCGACCTGCTCCACGACGACGCGTTCGCCGGCGCACGTCACACCGCGTCGTAACTCCACGACTTGCGCATTTCTCGCGAGACGAAGGCGTTGGCATCTTTGTCGTTCACGAACTCTTCGCGCGCCGGGTCCCACTGTAATTTGCGTCCGAGGCGCATCGAGATCGCCCCCAGGTGACAGACCGAGACGCTGCGGTGCCCGATTTCGGGTTCGCAGATCGGCGCCTGCCGCGACTTCACACACTCGAAGAAGTTCCCCATGTGGTTGTTGCTCACCGCCAGTCGCTCAGCACTCGCGGGGAGCTCTTCGGAAAGAATCTCCGGCCGGCTGGCTTCGATCTTGTCGCGATTGACGAAGATCCAGCCCCCCGACCCTTCGAAGCGGATGCCATTGCGCGCGTCGGTCGGTTTGAGCTGGCCGATCGGGGCGCCGGTGAACTGTTCATAAGGGGTTGTCTTGCAGATCAGCTTCACGCCGTTGGCGTAGGTGTATTCGACGTAATAGATCGACGGCGTCGTATATCCGCCGACGTTCGGGCTGTTCAGGATCGTGCCTTCAATCGTCACCGGACCCGAGCGTTCGCTGCCGTTGCCCCACTGGGCGATGTCGTTGTGGTGCGCTCCCCAGTCGGTGATCGTGCCGCCCGAGTATTCGTGCCAGAATCGAAACGTCATGTGGCAACGCTCGGGAACATAGTCCATCGCCGGCGCCTGCCCCTGCCAGAAGTCCCAATCGAGTTCGGGCGGGACCGGCTTGGTTGCGAACGGCCCGCCCGCGAGGCCGGTCGGGAGCGTCGTCGTGATCCGTTCGAGCTTGCCGACCCGCCCATTGCGAACCAGTTCGCATGCCAGGCGGAACCGTGGCGAGCTGCGCTGCTGGCTGCCGGTCTGAAGAATGCGCTTCGTCTCGCGGGCGACAGCGACCAGCTTTTTGCCTTCGTCGATCGTCAGCGTCAGCGGCTTTTCGCCGTAGATATCTTTGCCCGCCCGCAAGGCGTGTAGATTGACCAGCGTATGCCAGTGATCGGGAGTGGCGTTGATGACGACGTCCACCCCCTTGTGCGCAATTGCCTGGCGGAAGTCGGAGTATTTCCCCTCGGCTTTGAACTTCCCGGCTCGCTCGCCGAGCCGATTGGCATCGACGTCGCAAACCGCCACGATATTGCCGAATTTGCTGGCTGCCGTCGCGTCCCCCGTTCCCATTCCGCCGCAGCCGACGAGCAGAATCCCGGGTTTGTCGTTCGGCGATTTGGGTTCCTCAGCGGCCGCGTGCGCGAGCGATTCTTCGACGAACCACTTCGGCAGCGCGAGACCGCCGGCCAGCGCGGCTCCGGTCTTGAGGAATTGCCGACGGCTATTATCGATCGGGTGGCGGAGCATGGCGCTGGTCCCTTTCAGACTGAAAAACGACGAAGCGGCGCCGGCGCGCTGGTCCCCAGCAGCAGCGTCTATCTCGCTGACGTCTGCGGTTCAGGGGCTGGCAGTGCATCGCACAACGACAGCGCCAGAAGAGGAAAGGCGGTCCCGCTGTAGGTGATGAAGTGCCACTTTTCAGTGTTGAGCGAGCGTGTCCACCAGCGCCCCGAGGCGCGCTGGTTTGCCAGTAGCCATTGCACTCCCTTTTGCAGGCGAGGGTCGCCGGCGGCGATCCCCGATTCGCGCAGTACAATCAGCGCCAGGCCGGTCTGGTGCCCGTCGCTGGGAGGATCGGCCAGTTCAGGCTCGGCTCGCAGCTTTTCGGCACGATTGCCGCGACCCCATTCTTCGGGGGCGCCAAACGACCGAATCGACCAGCCACCGTCAGGTTTCTGTTTGGCGAGGACCATGTCGATCAACTGCTGCTTGCGATCGGCTTCGAGCAGACCCGGGAGTCGTGCTGACGCCCAGAGCAGCAGTGTGCGATCGTAGTCCTGGCGGAGAGTTTCGGTGCGCAGATAGGTCTTCAGCCGCTCGACTCCCGCGCGCAGCTTTTCGTCTTCGAGTCCGGCCAGCCATCCAGGAGCCGTTCCGATCGCCATCGCTGCCACTGTCGCCAGGTGAAACGCACTCGACTCGTACGGCGGCCAGCAATCGAGCGAATTCCAGGTTCCCGAATCGCGTTGCAGGCTGAACATCAGGGCCAGCGCCTGTGCCGTTTCGGGTGACAGCTTCTTCGTGATGTGCGCATCCCACTCGGCCAGCCCTGCCGCCATGTAAATCGCCTGCGCCGGCGCGACGCTCTCCTGCTGTTCCTCGGGTTTCTTCTGCGCGAACTGTTCGAGACTCGTCAGGAAGTGCCGGCGGATTTCGTCGCGCGGTTGTCCCGCCCGTGCGCTGAGCGCCGGGCGGATTACCACATACGTCCCGTTTGTATGGCACGTCACGCACTTGCGGCTGCCATTCCACGCCAGCGCTCCCTGGTCGAGATAGTCGAGCGCCTTGCGGACCGAAACGCGTTCGAGCTTCGGCTCGTCGGCCGAGGCCGGGAGAACCGTGATCGTTTCGAACTGATACTGGGGAGGGTTCTCTTCTTTTTTCTCATCTGCGTTTGCGCCGTGGGCGCAAAGCAAGAGCGTGCTGCAGACTATGCTGCACGACGTGGCGGGAAACTTCACAGCCAAGATGCTCCGAGAGTGAGGGTGAGCGCTTGTGCATCCTGCAATCCATCAATGATTCCGAATACGTCCATCGTAGTGCGGACGGCGGCTGAATACCAGTACCGCGAGTGTCAGTTGAGTAGCCTGGTTTCGCGATTACACGTTCGTCTGCCTTGGGCTTCAGTTCCGTCCTTAGCGGCTTGACGCCCTGGCGTGAGATTGTGTGGGTCCGAATAACTCTCGCCAAGGCGCCAAGCCGCAAAGCAAAATGACCCACTTCCGGGCGGTTCCATCGCTCTTGCGGCACGCCTTCCCTCCTCTATAATGAGGACGCGCCCGGATCAGGGCGCCCCGGGGCGGTAGCTCAGTTGGGAGAGCGCTGCGTTCGCAATGCAGAGGTCGGGGGTTCAACTCCCCTCCGCTCCACTCGATACGGCCCGCTGACAATTAATGTCAGCGGGCTGTTTCATTGATCGGCTTCTCAGCGCTGTGGTCCGACCGTTGCGGCGCGCGGAATCTCCGCGAAAAGCCGTTAAGGACGACTCCTGAGTCCGGGCGCGAATGTGGTCGCGCCCTGCCGGCTCTCCGCAGAAACGGCTCAACCGCCGTGGTCTGAATCCGGCAGCGGCAAGGGCAACGGCTGAACGTCGCTGATGGCCCCCATCAGGTCGCGCTCTTTCGGGCCGTGGTCATAGCGGTCGCGGTTGTGCCAGAGCGACAGGCCTGCGGCATACCGGGCGGAAAGCATCAACACCTTCTCCTCGGTGCCCGGTTTGGCGCCGGTTGATTTTCGAGGGTCGATGCCCATGGCGTTGAAGTCCTCAAGATGAATCGGTGTGCCGATATCGCCTGAATCAGAAATCGCGTTCGCTCCAAAGTCGTTTTGAAATTTCATCGTACCCACATCATCTCCGAAAGTTTCCGGTGCAAGGCCTTCTGACACGCTAATTTCGCTCAAAGCTATGGGATCATCGTCGAGAATGCCAACAAAAAATCGATTTCTCGTCGCAGATCGTCAGAATAATGCCGAAAACCGGCCCCGGCAGGCTGTGCGACCCGGTCTCCGAGGTCCTGCGCTGGTAGAACCTGGAGCGTCTCAGCGCGGCTTCAACTTGTTGATTTGCCGGACAATCTGAGCGATATCACGCAAATCGAACGGGATCCAGTGGCGCGCATCGGGGTCGATGGCAACTTGGGTAATTGCGGGGTCCTGGAAGCGACCCAGAAAGCTTGTCAGCTCGAACTGGTCGTCGATCTGTAATCCGCAGATGGGGCCGCCGAACTGAAAGTTCTCGACAAACGTGTCGAACAGGTCGCGATCGGTCCAGAGCGGGACGTAAACGGTTCCACTGACGGGGTCGCGGAGGGCGCCCGGCCGGGGGCCCGATTCCATCAGGTAGGAATAGATCGGATAGACAAACAGGAAGGGATCTTCGGACTCCATCGTCTGTTCCGCCAGTCGGCAAAAGGCGCCTCGCGACGGCGCAACCTTAGCTCATCCGGGAGGAACAATGCAATGCCCGCCTCCAAATGGCGGCGGTGCGAAATGCACCGCATCCTCTGCCAGGACGAATCCCACGGCGTTCGCGAATCAGGATCGACGCCACCCCTGGTTGTCCTCAGTGTCATGCGCGGTCTGTCGCCCGTGTCATGCGCGGTCTGTCGCCCGACGGAAAGCGCCGGCGGAGTCGGAATTCGCGGCTGGATTTGTTGTCTGCCTCATGGCGTTACGTTTCCTACTGAGACACAAATGCAGGCACTTGCCGGAAACGGTCAGGATTCTCTCGAAATACGCCTCGGCAGGGGCCTGTCTGGCGCACTCGTCGGTCCGTGACCGCCTGGCCGAAACACGCGGTCGGACCTTTCCGGCATTCAGGAGCAATTGTCGAGTGGTGACAGATGCACAGTTGACGCTGCCGACTGTCGAGACGTACTGTTTCATCAAAGGGAGTTCAGGTCGCTGTTACGGGCTTCCGGTCGGGCCCGCTTCTTGTTTCGCGAAACAGGAGCGCTAGGATGCGATCAATTATTGCTGCCGGCATGGTCTCGATCGGGCTCTTCGTCGGAGCTTCCGTTCGGGCGACGGCGCAGGACTCCCGCGAGCGAGTCGCCGCCGCGGACGGCGAAGACCTCCAGTCGCGCCAGGCCGCCGAGCGGTTTCTGGCCGTACTCGAGAAGGCCCCCCGTCGCGGAACAGCCCTCGACCGGCTGTATGGCTATCACGTCGAAGGCGGAACCCTCGAAACGTTCGTCAGGCAGTTTGCCGATCGAACCGCCAGGAACGTGAAGGACGGCACAGCCTGGATGATCCTGGGGCTGATCGAATCGCAGCGCGGCCGCGACGCGGCCGCTGTCGCCGCGTTTGCGCAGGCCGAAAAAACGCTCCCCGGGAATCCGCTGGCTTCGTATTATCTGGGACAGTCGCTGGTTTTAGTCGGTCAGCCCGACGAGGCTGCTGCGGCATTCGAACGGGGGATCGCCAGAAAACCTCCCCGCGCCGACCTGCTGGAGATGTTCCAGTCGCTGGGACGGGTCTACCAGCGGGGGCAGAAGGGAGACCAGGCTCTGGCGGTCTGGAACCGGCTGGAGAAACTCTTCCCGGACGACCTGCGGGTGCAGGAACAGATTGCCATCACGCTGGTGGAAGAAGGGCAGCACGCTCAAGCGCTCCCCCGGTTCGAGTCCCTGGCCGAACGGGTCAAAGACGAATACCGTGCCGCCACGTACCGCATCGAAGCGGCAGACCTCAAAGTCCGGATCGGGCAGACCAGGGGGGCGCTGGCTGATTTCGAGTTGCTGCTGGCCAGACTCAATCCCGACAACTGGCTCTACCGCGACGTCCGGCGGCGGATCGACGAGGTGTTCCTCAGAACCGACGACCAGGCGGGCCTGGCCGCGTATTACGAGGCGTGGGTCAGCCAGCATGCCGACGACGTGGAATCCATGGGCCGTCTGGCACGCATCCTCACGGGACTGGGGAGAACCCCCGAAGCGCAAAGCTGGCTCGACAAGGCCTTAAAGCTGGCCCCGTCCCGCAAAGACCTGCGGCTGGCGTTCATCGAACAGCTCGTGGCTGAGAAGCAGTACGGCAAGGCGGTCGCGCAATACGAGCTGTTGGCCAGGAACGATCCTCAGAATCCAGACATCCTGCGGGAATGGGGCCGCTTGATCCTCAAGGACACGGGCCGTCCCGAGGCCGATCGACAACAGGCCGCCGCCGCGGTGTGGCGCAAACTGGTGGCGGCGCGTCCTCAAGACAGCCTGACCGCCACCCAGGTGGCCGACCTGTTCCGTCAGTCCGAGATGCCGGAGCCGGCGCTCGAGCTGTACCGGAAAGCGGTTGAGCTTTCTCCCGACGTGGCCCAATACCGCGAATACCTGGGAGAGTATCTGCAGACGCTGCAGCGGAGCGACGAAGCCCTGGCCACGTGGCGGGAAATCGCTGCGGGCAAGAAACGCACTCCCGAGAATCTGGCGCGGCTGGCTGAAGTCCTGGCCGGGTTCGGCTATCTGAAAGAAGCGACGACCCACATCCTGGCGGCCGGCGACCTCGATCGCGACGAGTTCAAGTACCCGCTCAAGGCGGCCGAATTGCTGAGCCGCGCCGAAGATTACGGCGCTGCGCTCGAACAGCTCGACGCGGCGGCGAAACTGGCGGACAGCCCGGAAAGCAGCGAACTGGTGCTGCAGCAGCGGATTCGCAACCTGCAACTGGCAGACCGGCTCGAATCGCACGCCGCAGCGCTCCGGCAGGAGCTGGCAGCCGGGAAAAGCCCGGCCCCCGCCGAGCGCTGGTATCTGCTGTCCCGTTATCTCGAAGCCGCCCGCTCCCTCCCGGAAGCCGAGCAGGCGATCGGACAGGCGCTGAAGCTCGACGAGAAATCGATCGTTTACCGGGGTGCGTCGGCGCGGATCGCCGAATCGAGCGGCAACCTGCAGGGAGCGGCGGACGCGTATCGCGGGCTGGCCGGAGTGGACCGCCGGTTTCGCACCGAACATCTGAAGAACGTGGCCCGGCTGGAAGTGCAGCTCGGCCGAACCGATCAGGCGCTGCAGGCGGGGCGCGACCTGCTGGCCGCCGCCCCGGGAAACGCCGAGAACTACGAGTTCTTCGCACAGCTCTGTTTCCAACTGGGGAAGACGGAAGAGGGCCTGGAGTCGCTGCGGCGCTCGGTGCGGTTGAATCCGAACGAAGCCCGGGGGATGCTGACGCTGGCGGCGGCCCTGGCGGACCAGTTTCGCACCGATGAGGCGATCGCCCTTTACTGGCGGGCCTTCGAAAAGTCGGCGGAGATGGAGGGCAAGCTGGCCGTCGTCCAGAAGCTGACCGACCTCTACCTGCAGACGAATCATTTCGACCGGATGGTCGAACGCTTCGAACGCGGCCGACGCGAAGCCAGCCAGGAGCGCGAGTTGACGATCTGCCTGGCGCAGGCGCACCAGTCGGCGGGGGACTACGGCACGGCGCGGCAGGAACTGGAACGGCTGCTCCTGCAAAACATGCGCGACACGCAATTGCTGAGGCAGCTCTCGAACCTTGCAGAAAGCGAAGGAGACACGGCGGCCAGCATCAAGTATCAGCGTCAATTGAACGCGCTTGCGCCGGCCAGAGACGGGGAACTGCGACTGGCCCAATTCCTCACCCGCGTCGGCGACAACGAAGAAGCGGCGGCAATCTGGGCGCGGATGGCCGAGTCGGAAGCCGATCCGGCCGTTGTCCTCAATCCGCTCGACAGTCTGCTGGCGCACGACAAACACGAGCTGGCGCTGCTCATCATCGAGCGATTGCTGCAAACGCAACCGCAGAACTGGGAACTGCTGTATCGCGCGGGGTCGGCACTGGGTAAGACGCGTCCGCAGGAAGCAAAACGTCACTTCCGTGCGATCCTGGCCCTGACGCTGCCGGACGACGAGCCGGGAATGCACGCTCGGGCGCGTTCGCAGACATCGGGCACACCGCAACAGGCCGTCACGCGCCGCGGCAACCAGAGAAATCGGCTGGCGCCGGTGTTTCGCGACCCTGGTCAGCGCGTGTGGCAGATCCGCCAGGCCACGCAACTGGAGGAGCGCGACCGCTACAACCGCTGGGGAGGCCAATTCTTCGGATGGGGAGGCGGTTGGTATTACGGAGGGTCGTCCAACAGCCGGGGACAAAACTGGTCGCCTGGCGATTTCGGCGAGGCCCGCATGGCGGCGCTGGGCTGGCTGTACAGAATCGCCATCGCGCTGGGTGAGAAAGATCAATTTCTCGAAGCGCTCCAGCCGGCCGGCGACAAAGCCGATCCCGATTCCCGCGCGCTCTGGGACTGGTACTACCTGCAACTGGTCCTCCAGGACCGGCACGAAAGCTACGCGGCGCTGCGGCGACTGTCGCAGACGGGAGACACGACCGGACAATGGCTGTTTCTCAGTGCCCTGCCGGAGCGACCGCAGACCGGCAGAATCGCGGCCGATTCGGGAACCGGCGACGACGACGAGAAGCCGCCTCTGTCCGCCGCCGAGCTGGAACACGTTTTGACCTGTTACCGGTCCCTGGCACAACGGTATCCCGGCCAACTCTCGGGTGGTTCGGCGCGGTCTCACGGAATCATCAGCAACGTCCTGGCAGAGTTGAAGCGCGCCGGCCGTCCCGACGACGAAGAAACACTGTATCGCGGGATCGTGACGGCGGCTAAAACCCGCGAAGCGCGCGGGCTCGCACTGCAACTGGCCGCCTCCCGTGGCGAATTCGACACGGCCGTCGCCTTGTTCGATGCGCTCGCCAGCCAGTCCGCCGGAGAGACGCCGGGCGCAGCGCCCGCCTGGGGCGACGACGACGTCGCCGGCGCCCTGATGCAGATGATGTCGCGGCGCGGCGACGCCAGCGCTCACGGCGACGTCCTGCTGCTCCTCGACAAATGCGTGGCGGCGATTGCGCGGACCGGGCCTCTGGCCAGCAACCAGCGCCGTGCCCGCGGCGGCCACGGACAGGAGGCGCACGTCACGATCTGGCGCGGCGGACAACAGCAGGGCGACTCATTCGATTATCCGCTCGTGAACCCGTATTTCGACCGGGAGGCCCTGAGCATCCTGCGCCAGGCGTATCACGCCTTCGAGGAGAGCGACCTCTTGTCCGATCTGACCGGCCACTGCCGGAAGCAGGCGGACGGAGCGCCCCTGCCGGAACGGTTGTTGTGGCGCCTGGGGCTGGCCTACCTCAACTGGTGGAGCGGAGAGAAGGAGCAGGCGATCGTCGAATTGACCCGCGCCGCCGAACAGGCGCCGTCAGACCAGGCGCTGCGACTGGAACTGGCCGACCTGCAGGACCGTTCCGAGCAATACGCCGCGGCCCTGGCCACGGCCGATTCCGTAGTTCCGTCGAATCACGCCCAGTTGCAGCAGCGGGAGCAACTGGCGCTGCGGCTGGCGGTGCGCACCGGCCAGGCCGACCGGGCGCGGCGCGCCGGCGAGCGGTTGTTCGGCCTGCGCCTCGACGCTGAAACGCAGGTCGCCCTGGTTGCCGACCTGCGGCAACTCGGCATGCACGACCTGGCCGAGGGCGTGCTGGGGCGCGCTCGCAGGCAGGCGGGGAACCGCACGGCGGTGCTCCTGGCGCTGATGAACCGGCACCAGACCGACCAGAAACCCGAACAGGCGCAGGAAGTCGCCTACCAGATCCTGCGCCTGTCGTCGCCGGCGACGAATTCGGCCGGGCCGCGAGAGGTCGATCAATCACGGCAGCAGGCGCTGGCCGTGCTGGCCCGCTCGGGCCGGATCGCCGACATGATCGCCCGCGTCGAGGCGCAGCTCAAAGCTTCGCCCGAATCGGTCCGGTTGTTCCAGTCGCTGGCCGAGTATCATCTCGCGGCCGGAGATAAGAATCAGTACCTCGAGTCGCTGCGGCGGATGGCGGCGCTGCGCCCCGACGATATGTCGCTCCTGCTGCAGGTCGCCCAGCAGATTGAAAACTCGGGCAAGGCGGCCGACGCGCTCGAAATGTACGGCACGATTGCCGTCAAAGATCCGCTGCTGTTCTCGCGCAGCCAGCAGCAGATCTGCAATGCCTTCCAGCGCGCCCACAAACTCGATGTGCTGGCGCGAATCGTCGAACAGATCGATCTAGGTCAGATCGATCCGCAGCGATCGGTGTTTACGGCGCTGCACTTCCTGTTCCAGGACGAGAAGCAGCGCGATGCGGCGCGACGGATTTTCCACCGCCTGTGGGAGGCGCTCCCCGATCAGCGCGAGCGGCTGGCAACGTTCGACGACGAAGCCGTGCGCCTGACGCCCGCGGTCTACGAACTCGCCCGCGACGCGGCGATTCCGCGCCGCGCCACGACACTCGAAAATCCCTGGGCGGGGCTCGATCAGATCCAGCAGCATCGCCGGGGGGAGCCGTATGGCACCCTCGTGCGCCTGGTTGACCTCGCCTTGCTGCAGAACCGGTTGCTCGAATTGCGCGACGACGCGCAACGGGCGCTCGAGAAGCACCCGGACTGGCTGGGGGGCAAGGCCCTGCTGGCGGTGATCCATGCGCGCAGCCTACGTCCCGAGCAGGCCGTGCCGCTCGTGGAATCGCTGCTGGCCGACAGCGCTCACCGTCTGCCCGTGGCACTCGCGTCGCTGCTGGGTCGCGAACTTGAAAATCACGGCGCCAGCCGCCAGATCGCCTGCCGGCTCTACGAAGACCTGTTCGACCGGAATGATTCATCGTCGTTCGACTGGGAGATCTTTCAGCGGCTCACGGGGATGTACAAAAAACAGGGGGAGCCGGAGAAGGCGCGCGATCTGGTCTTCAAAACCTTTCGCGCCCGGCGACCAGGCAGCCGGCGCGGCGCTTCTGCTGCGGAAGACCGGATGCAGGTCTCGCTGCGGTCCGGCCACGCCCTCGTGCAATGCGGATTTCCGCTGGATGCGGTCCGCGCGTTTCGCGAGGTGTTCGACGACGAAGCCCTGCTGCAGCGCGTGGCGCGGGAGAATGAGGGGCAGCAATTGCAGTCGTATCAGAAGGTGTTTGGGCAGGCGCTGAAAAACCTGGGCAAGGCCGACGCGCGGCAGGCGATCGCCGCACTCCTGGAAGCCGCGCCCCCCACCGACCCTGCCCGCCCCAGTCGGGCGCTCAATCTGCTCGTCGAGACCGCGGGCCAGGATCTCGAGCGCCGCGGCCTGGTCAGCCTGCTGGAGCGCTCGCTCCGGCAGCTCGCGGTGACTGACGAACTGCGCGTGTACGTGCGCACCCGGGCCACCGAGCTGGCGGGCGAGCGCCCTGATGATTTCTCCGCCTGCATCGTGGCCTGCCTGGCGGCCGGCCTGGACGACCAGGCGGACGGACTGGGTCCCGCGGTCTCGCGACTGGCGGCGCTGGTCGAACGGACACCCCTCGAATCACTCCCGGCCGGGACGCGCGCCAATGCGCGACAACGCCTGCTGGCCGCCCGGCAAATCGGTTTGTGGCTGGTGGCCCGCGAATGTCTCAAGCGACCCGATCTGCGACAGGCAGGGCAGGTGCTGGCCACCCGGGCCCTGGAAGCGGCACGCCGGCAATCCGACCACGAGTTCACCATCTCCATGCTCCGTGAATGGGGACAGATTCTTTTCGAGCAGAGCGACCCCGCAGGGACCGCGGCGCGCTGGACCGAAATGCTCGAAACGGCCCTCGGTCCACTGGCCGGCTCAAGTCGGGCTCTGGCGTCCGCGGCTGGCGCAATTGATCTTCCAGCCGCTGACCCTCTGCGGCAGCGAACCGCGGGGGGCGAGCGCGCCCTCTCGCCGGTAACGATGTCGCAATTCACGACCGCGGTCGAAATTGCCCGGCTGGCGGGCAAGCGGGGATTGCCCGCGCTCTCGCTTCGCGCCGTGCACGACGCGCTCGTGGCCGGTCCCCCGGTTCAGGAGGAGAATCGGAACCAATGGGGTTTGGGCCGGCCCCGGATGGGGAGTCAGCGGCGCCTGCGCCGGCAGGATGAGAGCTCGATGGGAGAGGTCTTCCGGCACGTGGAAGCGGCCCTCACCCCGCTTGCGGCGCTGTGGAGCCAGGGGCGAGTGCCGGTTCAGGATCAATACGACGTCCTGGCGGCGGCCGTATTTCCGACCGGTCGGCCGGCCGAGATTTTTCTGTATCCACGCCGGCTGGGGACCGACGATGATTCCGACTTTGACATCTGGCAGAACCGCTCGGGTCGGCTGGTCGGCGGTTCGCGCGGCACACAGGCCGACAAAACCAGGCCGCGCAGCGTGGCGCAACGTCTGGCGGCGGCGGCCGTGCAGTCGCGCCGCACAGACGACCTGCGGCGGCGGATCGCCGACCGCCGGGACCAGCCGCTGGCCAAGCTGCCGGCGCTGGTGCTGCTCGCGCAATTGGCCCTCGAATCTGGCGAGCCAGGACCGGCACGAGCCGCGCTCGAGGAGCTGCAGCAGCACCTGGCAGGCGACGCGCTCTTGAACAGCGCCGAACTGTCGTGCCACGTGGCGCTGCCGGCGCTGGAGCGGGACGGGCTGTCGGAAATTGCCCGCGCGCTGCTGGAACTGGCCGTCGGCCGCATGAGCGCCACTCCCCAAAGCGACGGCGAGCTGTGCTCCGAATTGCTGGTGCGCCTGGCTCGCCGGCATCTCGAGCGCGGCGAACTGGAACCGGCGCGGGAAACATTCCGGAAACTGGTCGAGTTCGGCGCGCAGGCTTCCCGTCAGAATCATTATGGCCGCTGGCAGATGTCGGCGGACGATTCGCAGTGGAAGAGAGTCGCTCAAGAATATCTGCGCGCCGGGAACCTGACCGGCGCCCTCGATGCACTGGAGCACCAAATCGGTGCTGCGCAGCCCGGGGCGGCGGCCGAGGCGGTCGCACCGGACGTGTTGTCGGCGATCGCCCGCCTCGCGCGCGAGTTGCCTGCCGCCGAACGATACGATCTGCTGAAAGCTTGGACATTTCCCGAGGGGGACCGGCGGCAGGTACGGCTGCTCGCCGGGTTCACGACCGACGACCCCCTGCCGCAGGCATTTCGCGGTCTGTCGGATTCGCTGCAATCGGCCCGCGCCAGCCAGGCCGGTCGTGCTGTGCCGGCCCGACCGTCGGCTGATGAACCGCGCGGAAATTGTCTCAGCACGGCGGGGCTCCTGATCGAGGCGGCCCGCCAGGCCGATCGGCTGGAGGACCTGCTGGCGGCGCTGCGCGAACGGGCCACCGAAAATGTCAGAAACGCCGGCGGCCTGTTGCTGGCGGCGCGGATTGCCTCTGGCGATGCGGCGGGCGTCCTGCCCGACGTTCGCAAATTCGTCGCCGATCAGGCAGCGCGATTTCCGGAACCGGCCGACGACGCGGAAGTCGAGGACGCCGACCCGTCGGGATCGGGTGACGACTCGGCAGATGAAGAGCACGATCGCAGCGTGTCGTGGGCCGACTACCTCGTCGTGCGGGGGTGTCTGTCGCAGGCCGGGCTGCGCGACCTGGGGGAACAGGCGCTCAAACTCTGGATCGCCCGGGCGAAATCGAACGCTGAGGGGATCACGCCCCTGGACCTGAGTCAGAACCTGGCGGCGCTTGTGGCCGCTCGCGGCCTGGCAGGGGCCCCTCCTTTCCCGCGCGACGCCGACCTGGCGCTGTGGCGCGCATCGAACGGTTCGTCGCCGTCGCGGCTCGATGATGGTTCGGCTGCACCGCGGTGGGTCGCCCGGGAAGGGCATCTCGTGCGACTGCCCGCCGCCGATGCAGATGCTCTGCAATTCAAATATCCGCTGGCCGGGGATTTCGAGTTTTCGGTTGACGTCCTGATGTCGCGCGAAGACGGAGGCGGTCTCTCCTTCGGTGGCACGCTGTTGGCCGCGCAGGCCGACGACCACGCGTTTTCAGACATTGATTTCGGGTTCAATCATCAAGGCCGGCGGGCATCGTCGGCCGAAGTTCCCCAGCACGAGTTCTGCCGCCTGACGGTGCGATCGAACGCCCGCGGGCACCAGTTTTTCATCAACGATCATCTGACCAGCGAACAGATCCCGCCGGCAATCACGAGTCCGTTCCTGTCGCTGAGCCCGCTGTACTGGCAACGCGCCGTGTTTCGCAATCTCAAACTGCGGGGAGATTTGCGAATCCCACGCGAAGCGGCACTCACGAGCGGTGATCAACTCGAAGGCTGGTCGCCAGGCCGCTACGGCGAATCCCGCCAGGAACGAAAGCCTCCAGGCCCGTCGGCCGACGAAGATCCTGACGACCCCGAGGATGGCCTCGGCGGCGCCTGGACCGACGATCGCGACGAAGCCGAGGAGTATCAGTGGTGGGCGCGCGACGGCGTAATCTTCGCCCGCGAAGCCGACGTGGCGGCGGCCGGTCCCGCTGCCCAGAGCCTGCTGGCTTACGAGCGCCCGCTCGATTCGGGCGATTCGCTGCGGTACGAGTTCTTCTACGAGCCGGGGAAAACCGAAGTTCACCCGGCCCTCGGTCAACTGGCATTCCTGCTCGATCCGGCGGGTGTGCGATTGCACTGGCTGACGGCAACCGAAGACAACCCTGACCCGGGCCAGTTGCCCGCCGACAACGCCGTCGATGAGCCGGATTGCCGGCGTGGGCCGCAGCCTTTACCCCTTAAGATCCGCGACTGGAACCGGATCGGCCTGACGATCAGCGGGGACGTTCTCGTGCTCGAGCTGAATGGCGTGGAAGTTTATCGCCGGCCCCTGGAGCCGGCGAACAGCCGGCAGTTCGGCCTGTTCCGCGATCCGAGCCGCACCGGGGTCCAGGTGCGATCGGTGGTGCTCAGTGGAGACTGGCCGGAGCGGCTTTCGCCCGATCAGTTGGAAAATCTGCTGGTCCGTCGCGGGGCTCAGCCGTCGGTCGCCGAAAACAAGACTGCGGTCGAATTGATCGAAGATCACGTGCTGGCGCTGAGCTGGGACCAGGCGCGGCAACAGGCCCGCGCACTGCCCCCCGCCGAACGATTCGAGTTTTTGCGCGCCTGGGTCCTGCCGGGGTCCGATCGCACGACGTTTCGCCTGGCCGGCGGCCAGACGCCCGCACTTCCGCCGCCGGGTGGCACACTGGCCGATATCAACCGTGCCGCTTCCCCCGGGATTCGTCGCATCGCAGGAGGTGAAATTGTGGCGCCGGCCCTGGATCTGATCGAAGCGGCCCGCGAGCTGAAGAAATTCGGCGAGCTGGAACGCATGACCCGCGACGCGCCGGCGACCACCGATCAGGAACGGCGCGGGCAACTGGCGCTCCTGGCGCTCGCTGCCGCAGCGCGGGACGACTTGAAATCCGCTGCGTCACTCCTGGCACAACTGGCGGCATTTGCCGCGAAGATTCCCCGGGATGCGCCCGAGGCCGAGCGCTGGCCCGAGCTGCTGGCGGCGTCTGCCGCGCTGCCGAATCCGGACCTGGCCCAACCCGCGCTCAACCTGCTCGATCGGTTGATTGCCGAGGCCCGGGGGAGAAAGACGCCGACTGCCTGGGATCGCCGGGTGTTCTCTTTGCGCCATCGAGTCGAGGCGTTGTCGCAGCCGCCATCGGAAGGCCCCCCGCTCCGGCAATGGGCGCCGGTTTCGCACGCGACGGCCCGGTCGCTGAATCGCGGCGCTCCCGCGCCGCAGTGGCTGATCCGCCGGGGAGAAGCCCGGCACGTCGCGGGACTGGCTCACGATCTGCTGTATTTTCAATCGCCGCTGCGAGGCGATTTCGAGGTCACCTGCCGGCTGACTGCGGCCAGGTTGCACGACATGCAGATCGGTTATGCCGGGTCCTGGGTCGGGCTCAGTCCCGCCCGCGACAAATTTGAGGTCGGCCGTTTTGGAGGCGAACCGGTGCAGAAACTGATCGAACCGAAACTGGCCGATCCGGGAGACACCTATGATTATCGCCTCGCGGTTCACGACGGTGTGCGTACGATTTCCATCAATGGAGTCCGGATTCATGAAGAACCGATCGGCGCGGGTTGCGATCCGTGGCTGGTGCTCCATACCGACGGAGCTTCGAGCGGCAAGGTGCACGATCTGCGGATCTCCGGCACGCCGACAATTCCCGACAGCCTCGAACTCTTGGCGCAGGCCGATCTGACGGGCTGGCTGGCGGACTACTATCATCCCGTCGAGCACGACAACGGCGATGCGTGGCATAAAGATGGGGACCTCCTGACCTGCAAGCGGCGGAAGGAGTTGCCCGGTACGCACCGCCAGAACCTGATTCGTTATCACCGGCCGTTGCTCGAGGACGGGGAAATCGAATACGAGTTTTACTATGAACCGGGCAAGATCCATGTGCATCCAGTCGTTGACAGGCTGACGTTTATGCTCGAACCGACAGGCGTGCGGATTCACTGGCTGACCGATCCACCCTACGACCGCACCACTCTGGCGCATGACAACGTGATCGACGAGCCGGCCAATCGACGGGGTCCGAAGACACTGCCGCTGAAGGAACGTGACTGGAACAGGTTCAAGCTGGCGCTGAAGGGCGATCTGGTTTCGTTGTCGCTGAATGACGTACCGATCTATGAGCGGGCCCTCGAATCCACGAACCAGCGCTCGTTCGGACTGTTCCACTATTCCGACGAGTCGGACGTACGCGTCCGTCGGATCACGCATCACGGCAACTGGCCGCGTACGCTCCCCGCACTGATCGAACAGGAATTGGCGGGCGGCAAGTGACAATTGAGCACGGGCGCCAATTCTGAACGAGCGGCACAAGCCGTTTTACTTTCGCCGGGTCCTCTTTCGGGCGACGGCAACGAGCACCCCGGCCACTCCGCCGGCCAGGTGGCCGTCCCATGAGACCCGCGGGTCTGAGGGGACAAGCCCCCAGAAGAGCGAGCTGCCATACAGAATGGCCACGCCAATCGCCCCGACGACAGGCAGGAACCGCTTCTGGACGATTCCTGAGACGATGACAAACGCGGCCAGTCCGTAGATCAGGCCGCTGGCTCCCACATGGTTGCCCGTTTGGCCGAAGAGCCAGAGCAGGGCGCCCCCGACGAGTACCACCCGGACCACGACGTTGGCCATCCGCTGCGGGTGAAATGCAAAGAGAAAGGCCAGCAGGAACGGGAGCGCGCCGAGATTCGCAAGGAGATGTCCTGCGTTCGCGTGCAGAAAGGGCATGGTCAGAATTCCGACCAGCCCCCACAGCGTTCGCGGGATCAATCCCAACGCGCCGATCTGCGGGAGCAGAGTGACCTCCAGCAAAAAGACGACGACCACCAGCGCGATCAGGCTGAACGAAAAGACGAGGTCCGTCCGGTTCCCCCGGGTCATCACTTTGAGTCGGGAACTGGCACGCGGCTTGCGTTTGGGTTTACGAGCAGAAGGCGAGCGCATTGGTCAGCAACGTTGTAGCAAGATGTGGCCTCAGGCCGGGCGTATTGTAGTCATCTCGGTCCTCCGAGATGGTCTGTAGGCGTGGTTTGCACAGTTATCCGTCGATCAACTGAAATTTCTGGCGGCAGCTGCTTTTTGTAAGTCGCGACGCAGCAGCCAGACGTTCGCAGGGGAGGACCGTCCGTCGCTCGCGGGATCCTGCGCTGCGGAAAGTCCGCAGCCCATCTCGCGGAGCGAGATGACTACACAACGCACCTGGCCCGGCGTTCGTCATTCCAGAAAGATCGTCGGAGCCGCTTCGGCAACCGGGGCCTGTCGCGATTGCTTGAGCAGGATCCATCCCAGAATGACTGAAGTTGCGATCTCGGCGAATGTCGCGAGGAGCGAACCTTCGATCCCGAAATCTCCCCCCGTCAGCCACCGAGGCGCCGTTTCGACGAGCCGCACGTCGAACAGGCCGTCGGTTTTGATGCCGCTGACCGGAACCTCGAACAGCACCCCCTGTGCGAAGTTCCAGCCGAAGTGCATCGCGGTCGGAAACCAGATGTTCCGGCTCACGCGATACGCCAGGGCCAGGCTCACGCCGGCGGCGAACAGGTTGATCGAGACGATCGGCGACGACCACGCGGCCGGATTGAGCGCGTGCAGCAGCCAGAAGACAGTGGAAGAGAACACGATCCCGAACTTCGGACGCCCGATGTCGATCAGGTTCTGCAGCAGGTAGCCGCGGCAGATGATCTCTTCGAAGAAGGCCATGACGATAAATGTGGGAATCAGGAGGACGGTTTGCCAGGAGCTGGCGATACCCTGCCAGGTAAAGCCCCCGGCGGCCAGCACGGCGAGGATCACGACGACCACCGGCACGATCCCAAACACGAGTCCCAGCGCCGGCGATTCGATCGGCGTACGGCCGGGGCGCGCGAGCCCCAGCGACCAGACGCTGCGGCGGTCCAGATACCGCCGGCAGACGAGCACCAGGCCGAGAGTGGCGAGCGTCATCGGGATTGCCGCGATCATCTGAATGGGGATCTGCCACTTTTCGAGCAGTTTGGGATTGCCGAGGACCGAATTCAGCGGCGTGTCGGTCGCGATGAGATAGCCGACGAACGCCAGACCGGCGACGAGACCCACGGCGATTTGGACTGCCAGGAACCCGAACCCGAAAATGCCGAACCGCCAGAACGTGCGCAGCCGGCCGGTTGGATCAAGGAAGAAGGCTTCCATGAGAGGGGATTCCGGTTTACGGACAGGTCAAATCGGGATCGGGAACTGACGCCACAATACTGCAAGCAGCGGAGCGCGGGAATGCACGTTGATCAACATCAGCGTAAGTCGTGGCCCGACAAGCGGCTTGTTGACCGGGGTTGAGCGCAGTCATAGACTGAAGCACCAAATCCACGGCTAATTCTCATCTCTTTCCGTGCCCGGTGGATATGCCATGAGCGAAGCGCCCGACGATCTTCCTCAATGGCTGGATGCTGCCCGGGGTGGTTCTGCCGAGGCCCTCGGCGCCGGCTTCGAGGCTTGCCGAACTTATCTGCTGCTGATCGCCAACCGCGAACTCGACCCGGCACTCATGGCCAAAGGGGGCGCATCCGACCTGGTGCAGGAAACGTTTCTGGAGGCCCAGCGTGATTTCGCCGGATTCCGGGGTAACACGGATGCCGAGTGGCGGGGATGGCTGAGACAGATGCTGGTTCATAATCTGGCGAACTTTACCAGGCGCTATCGTGCCACCGGCCGGCGGGATTTCGCCCGCGAGATCGACCTGGTGGGGAATGACTCGACGCGGCAACCGGCCGGACAGCTCGCGGCCGGCACTCCCTCACCCAGCGCCGAGGCTGTCGCGCACGAACGCGCGGCCGCTGTCCACGCCGCCCTGCAGCGGTTGCCGGAAGATTATTGCCGAGTGGTCACGCTGCGCTATCAGGAGGGGCGTTCGTTCGAAGAAATCGCCGCGATCATGCAACGTTCCGAAAATGCCGTTCGCAAGCTCTGGTTTCGAGCGGTCGAACGACTCGAACTGGAACTGGACGGGAGGCCATGACCGCCGACCGCGCGAATCATGACGAAGACCGCCTGGCAGAATGGCTGGCCGAATGCGACAACGCACTGGCGGCTGGTGCCCCGCATTCGTCGATCGCAATGGACTCTACGCCGCGCGACGTGCGCCCGCGACTGGAGCGCGATCTGGAATGCGTTCAACTGCTGCGGGCGGTCCTCGAGAAGCCGCGCAGTCCTCTTCCCGTCCCGACTCCGAGACCCGGCTCCCGGAATGACGCGGTCGAAGCCCCCCTGCGGATCGGCCGCTTTGAAATTCGTCGCGAACTGGGGCAGGGGGGGTTCGGCGTCGTCTTTCTCGCCTTCGATCCGAAGCTCGATCGGGAAGTGGCGCTCAAGATTCCCCGCGCAGAGGCCTTCCTCACCCCCGCGCTGCGGTCCCGGTTTCAGCACGAAGCCCGCATTGCGGCGGCACTTGATCACCCCCACATCGTCCCGGTCTACGACGCCGGCGAGGCGGGACCGGTCTGTTACATCGCATCGGCGTATTGTCCCGGATTGACGCTTGCCGAATGGCTCCGCCAGCGCGCTCAACCCGTCCCCTGCGACGTCGCCGCCGAACTCGTGGCCACTCTCGCCGGGGCGGTGCAACATGCCCACAGCCGAGGCGTTTTGCACCGCGATCTCAAGCCGGGCAACATCATCCTGACTCCCCGCGGCGAAGCGCGTCTGTCGGGTTCAGGAGACCGCAACCGGTTGGAATTCGTTCCGCGGCTTACCGATTTCGGCCTGGCCAAACTGGTTGACCTGCCTCCGACCGACCAGACCCGCACGCAATCCGTGCTGGGGACGCCGGAATACATGGCCCCGGAGCAGGCAGCGGGGCGCTCGCGATACGCCACGACCTCCGCCGACATCTATGCCCTGGGGGTCATCCTGTATGAGCTGCTGGCCGGCCGACCGCCGTTTCGGGGAAACACGGCGATCGAAACCTTGCGACTCGTTGAGTCGGCCGAGCCTGCGCCGCCGCACCAACTGCGGGCCGGCGATGTGCCGCGCGACCTGGCGACGATCTGTCTGAAGTGTCTCGAAAAGGACCCGGCACAGCGGTACCTGTCGGCCCATCTGCTGGCCGAAGACGTGCAGCGGTTTCTGGCAGGCGAACCGGTGCAGGCCCGACCGATCGGTCGCATGGAACGGATCGCGCGGTGGACGCGCCGCAATCCCGCGCTGTCGGCTGCCAGCGCGCTGGCAGCCGGCGGGATCGCCGCCGCACTGCTAATCGCCGTCTGGTTCGCCGTCGCCCAGACCGACAGCAATGAACGACTTCGCAAGCAAAACCGCGTGGCCGACGAACGCCGTCAGGAGGCCGAACGGAGATTGGCGCTCAATTATCTGGACCGGGGCGTGGCCCTCTGTCAGAAGGCCGATGTGGCGCGTGGACTCGTGCTGATGAGCCAGGCTTTTCAAAGCGTTCCCGAGGAGGACGCCGCGCTGCAACTGTCCATCCGCCGCGAGATGGGAGCCTGGAGTGGAAGGGTTGGCCCGCTGGTGTCGGTCATCGCGAACGGGGCAGCCTGCCTGACCGCCGGTTTCACCCCCGACGGACGGCGGATCGCCGTCGGCAACGTCGATGCCCGCGTAAATATCTACGACGCGGAAACCGGTGAACCGACCGGGGTCGAGTTGCGGCATGAAGACTGGGTGAACAGTCTGGCCATCAGTTCGGACGGGCTGACGATTGCTACCGGGAGCAATGACCAGACTTCCCGATTGTGGGACGCGAACACTGGCAAATTGCGATTCTCACTCGCACATGACGAGCCGGTTACGGTTGTTGCGTTCACCCCGCAGGGAGAGCGCCTCATGACCGCAACCCGGGGAGGCCGGACGCGGTTGTGGAATGCTGCCACGGGTCGATTGGAAGTCGGCTGCCCAACCCTGGCGGCCCCCAGCACGCCGCCGCATTCAGTCCTCAGGGAGACCTGTTCGCGACAGCCAGCCAGAGCGAAGTCGTCCAGGTGTGGAATGCTGCGACGGGCGAACCGGTCGGCCCGCCTCTCACGGGAATGCGTGCGGTGCATTCGCTGTGCTTCAGTCCCGACGGACGAACGCTCGCTGTCGGAACCTCCGATCGCATTGTGCTGTGGAACAGGCTGACGACCGTTCCAGAAGGCGCCACTCTGCTGCAACGCACCCACGGAGCGCATCCCATCGCATTCAGTCCCGATGGCGAAATGATCCTGACCGGCCACGACAACGCGGCCCTGCTGTGGAACGCTCGTTCCGGCCAGAAGCTGGCCACGTATCCCAGTCGGCAGGGGATCGCGACGGTCGCCTTCAGCCCGTCGGGAGATCGCATTCTGACTGCCGGTGCCGAGGGCGTCGTTCGCATCGTGCGGACTGTCGCGGCCGAGCCGCCTGCAATCATGATCGCGCACGGAGCCGCGGTTCCCTTTGTGGCTTTCAGTCCCGACGGCGCGATGATCGCCACCGGAAGCAATGACAGTATGGCGAGAGTCTCGGATGCGAGAACCGGGCTGCGCCTGTTCGAAATTCAACATCCAGCCGCGGTGACTCACATTCGATTCAGTCCCACAGGTGCCCGGCTGGCCACGTTATGCGCTGATGGCGCGGCCAGAATCTGGGACACGACCAAGGGAACTCTCGTCGCTGGGCCATTGCCCGATGCCGCCGGATTCGTGGTCTTCAATCCCGATGGCAAGATTTTCGCGACCGGCGGAAGTGACGGAACCGTCCGATTCTGGAGCGCCGCCGACGGGAAGCCGGCAGGATCCGTTTTGACGCACAGCACCGGCCTGCTGGCGGTGGAATTCAGTCCCGACGGCGCCAGGGTGGCGGCGACGTCTGAGGACGGATCGGCACGACTGTGGGATTTCCATCGTCGCGAACCGATCGGACCCGTTCTCGCACACCCCCGGCCAGCCCGATTCGTCGGCTTCAGCCGGGACAGCCGATGGCTTCTGACTGGCAGCGATGACGGCGTCGCGCGGCTCTGGTCGACGACCGATGGCCGGCTCACAGCTTCGTTCCGGCATCGGGAAAGCGTCGGCGGCGCCGCCTGGCACCCCGACGGAAAGTCGGTGATCACCGCCAGTTGGGACGGCACGGCTCGCGAATGGAATCTCGCCAGCGGCCAGCCTGTCGGTCTCCCGCTGCAACATGCCGCCGAAGTACAGGACGTCATCTTCAGTCCGGACGGCGATCTCATCCTGACTGGTTGCCACGATGGAACGGCACAACTCTGGGACCGGGCCACGCGACAACCGCTCGGACCAGCGCTGGCGATCGGCGGCGTAGTCTGGTCGGTCGCCTTCTCTCCCGACGGAAATCGGATACTGGCGGGAGGACTCAATCGGGCCACGAGCGCCCGGATGTGGCCTGTTCCAGCTCCGCTGGACCGCCGGTCCAAAGCCGAAGTCGACGACTGGATGCGATTTGCGACCGGGATGCGCCTCGATGCCGGGGAAGCCTTCGAATTCCTTGACGCCGGCGAATGGAAATCCTCCAGGCGGGACTGACAAACCGCACCTGTCGCAGGGTTTTCAGAAGAATTCGGGGATTCTGCCCATGGGGCGCGGCTAATTCGCCCGCACAACCGGGCCTTGAGGCTTGCGGACCTATGAAGTCTCGCTTCGCCTCGTTCCCCGGGATCTTCCCACCATGAAAATCTGCAATCCGTGGAAGTTGTTCGCCGAGTGGCAGGGCAGGCGCCCGCGTCTCCGCCGGCGAAGTCCTGCACTGGTCGCATCGATCGCCGCCGAGGTCCTGGAAGAACGCCGTCTGCTGACCGCAGGGAACGTGAACCTGGCGGTGTCGCCGTTGGGAGACATCACGTTGACCTCGACGGATGCCAACAACCCGGACGTGACGATGACGCGTTCCGGAGGAACTGTCGTGTTCACCGGAAGTTCGGGAACTCAGATCAATTATGCCCAGACACAGTCAGCACAGCTGATCGTGGCCATTCCCGCCGTCAGAAATATCACACTCAACCTGGGGACAGGCGAGGACCTGTTCGCGATGAGCGGCCTGAGTACTACCGGAGATGTCACCGTCAACGGGAAGTCCAGCGGTTTCGCGAATATCCAGATCTTCGCCGATGTCGTCAATACGGACGTCGTCATCGGCGGATCCATTGTCGCGAATTTCGGCGGAGAAGCGACGTCGTTCTATCTGGTCGCCTTAAAAAGCAACCTCTCTGTCAATGGTTCAGTCAGTCTGGCAGAAGCCGGCCCCGGATCGAAAGCGACCTTTCTTTACGGTGGGACTTCCGCGGGAAATCAGCGGTTGCAGATCAACGGCGACGTGAACATCGTCGACCGGGGAACCGGAACGGACTACTTCTCCATCAAGGGGCAAACGACAATCAACGGCAACGTTTCGTTCGACAATTCACGCAACAGCGCTGCCGACAACTATGTGACGATCGGCGTGCTGCACGGCGCCGCGCCGACCATTCACGGCTCTCTCACTCTGGCTCTCTCGCACCAGGTCTCGAGCGGCGGCAGAGTCATTCTCGGGACCGATTCCCAGACGGCCGATGCAGGTCGCCTGATCGTGGACGGCCCGACAGTCATCAAGTGCGGGAACGCCAGTGACAACATCGACATCAACGAAGCCCTCTTCAAAAGTTCCGTCACGATCAATACCGGAAGCTCTCCTGGTCCCGGTCTCAACTGGGACCTCGTGCAGATTAATGCATCAGAATTTGACGGCCCCGTCTCGATCAAGATGCTCGGGCCCAGCGCGCACCTCGAACTGGCCGGCGATCAGCGCTTTCTGACCCCGACCGAATTCAAACAGAAGGTCACTGTGTCGAGCACCGGGCCGGGCGCAGTCGTCAGGCTGGCGCAGGTGAATGCGCAGCCCCTGTTGATTTTCGGCGCGAACGTATTGTTTACCGGTGGCAAGCCGGCCGGCAAGCTGTTCATCGGCGGATTGTACAGCGCGAATCCGAAGCTGTTTCGGCTCGTCCATTTCGTCTTCGCCAACGGGTAAGGCGCCCATCAGCGCGATTGTCAGGCGAAGGAGGAGCGACGCCCTTCGCACGACCCGGGGCGTGCCGACCGGCCTCGAGGCGTCTTACGATTCAGAACTGCGCAAAAAAAAGACCCCGGTCGTCGGGCGACCGGGGTCGTTGGTTCTGTGAATTACAGAAGTCGAATTGTCGTGAGAACGCTCGAGGTCTCCTTTCG
>Ga0137463_1000108_pt1 | contig 32933 bp, 30 predicted proteins | sample EasRivERMGT800_2_FD_102333 | JGI IMG/M metagenome (GOLD analysis project Ga0137463, IMG submission 102333) | Soil microbial communities from meander-bound floodplain in the East River, Colorado, USA - East River MetaG ERMGT800_2 | ecosystem: Environmental > Terrestrial > Soil > Floodplain ...
GAACTCCCCTGTTACGTTGCGGCTTCGCGACGTGCGCGCCGGCTACGGCGAAACCGTGGTTCTGGAAGACGTCGCGTTCGACCTTCCCGAGCGCGGGGCCCTCGCGGTACTGGGCAGGAACGGCGTCGGAAAGACCACGCTGCTTGCGACGATCATGGGCCACACGACCTTTCACGCGGGGACCATCGAGTACCAGGGCAAGCCGATCGCGGGGCTGCCCGTCTACGAGCGCTGCCGCCTGGGCGTCGGCCTGGTCCCGCAGACGCGCGACATCTTCCCTTCGCTCACGGTCGAGGAGAACCTCACCGTCGCCAGGCGCACCGGCCGCTGGACGATCGAGCGCGTCTACGATCTCTTTCCGAAGCTCGCCGAGCGGCGCGGGCACTGGGGCAACCAGATCTCCGGCGGCGAGCAGCAGATGCTCGCCATCGGGCGGGCGCTGATGGGCAATCCGACGCTGCTCCTCATGGACGAGCCGCTCGAAGGGCTCGCTCCCATCATCGTCGAAGTCCTGCTCCAGGCCCTGCAGCGCCTGATCCGCGAGGATTCGCTTGCGGTCGTGCTGGTCGAGCAGCACGCCAAGGTCGCGCTCGGGGTCACGCAGGGCGCGCTCGTTCTGAATCGCGGCCGGATCGCCTACGACGGTCCGAGCGCGGATCTGCTCGCCGATCCGCAGCGCCTGACCAGTCTGGTGGTCGCCTGATCACGGGTGCACCATGCTGGCCGTCCTGCTCCCCGCGCTTTTCCTGCTCGCAGTGACCCACGCCCAATCCTCGGCAGCGCAGGATCAGCGTGCAGGGGCACGCGCGCGAATGGTCGCTGAAATCGCTGCGATGGCGCGCGAAACAGGCGCAGAAACCGGACGGCCGAAGTTCGGCGACGCCGTGATGGCGGCGATGGCGAAAGTTCCACGCCACCGCTTCGTCCCTTTCCTGCAGGACGTCTTCGCTTACGAGAATCGGCCGCTGCCGATCGGCGAGGGCCAGACGATCTCCCAGCCTTACATCGTCGCGCTGATGACCGACCTGCTCGATCCCAAGCCCGCGGATACGGTGCTGGAGGTCGGAACGGGCTCGGGTTACCAGGCGGCGGTGCTCGCCGAGCTGGTGGCGAAGGTCACTACGATCGAGATCGTCGAGCCGCTCGGGAGGCGGGCCATGCAGCTCCTCGGCGAACTGGGCTACCGGAACGTCGACGTGCGTATCGGCGACGGCTACGGCGGGTGGCCCGCGGCTGCGCCCTTCGACGCCATCATCGTTACGGCGGCGCCGGCGACGATCCCGCAGCCGCTCGTCGACCAGCTCAAACCCGGTGGGCGAATGGTGATCCCGGTGGGCGGATCGATGGGCGTGCAGCAGCTCCTGCTCGTGGAAAAGCATTCGGACGGCCGCACGACGACCAAACGCACCCTGCCGGTGAGATTCGTGCCTCTCACCAGAGATCAAGGGACGAAACAGTAGCCACCGCCTCGATTTAGACGGAGGCGGCTTCTGCATCCACCCGCGCTCGTGGCAAAATAGCGGCTATGAGAGACTACTGGTTGAGTAAGCTCTTCTTCGATCTCCAGAGCTCCCCTCCGCTCGGCGGCGAGTACCGCGCCGATAGGAAGAAGATTCTCGACCGCTATCCGCTGAAGCCCGAAGTGCGGACCGCGGTCGAGCGCGACGACGTGGCGTTCCTCGCATCTCGGGTCAACCCTTACCTCCTCAGGTTTTATTTCGTCGTCGCCGGAATGTCCGAGGCGGATTTCCTGAAAAAAGTGAGGACCGCCGGGGCCGACGCGGCAGCGAGGTCGAGCCATGGCTAGGCTGGTCGGAGTGTTCGCCTCGAGTCATGCGCCGCTCATCATCCGCGGCTGGAAAGACGTCAAACCCGCGAATCAGAAGGAACTCACGAGCTCCCTGACCGAGCTCGGCAGACGCATCAAGGCCGCAAAGCCCGACGTGCTGATCGAGATCGCTCCGGACCACTGGGTGAATTTCTTCATCAACAATCTGCCGAGCATCTGCGTCGGCATGGGCGAAGAGCACGAAGGCCCGGCCGAGCCCTGGATGAAGGATTGCCCCTTCAAGAAGATCGCCGGGCATCCGAAGCTCGCGAATCACATTCTGCAAACCGCGTTCGAGCGCGACTTCGAGCCCTCGGTGTCGCACCACCTGACGCTCGACCACGGCTTCTGCATCCCGCTGTGGAGGGGCGGCCTCGATCCCCTGCCTCCGATCGTTCCGATCATCTTCAATGATCTCGAACCGCCTTACCCGAGCGTGCGGCGCTGCCTGCAATGGGGGACGATGCTCGCCGAAGCCGTACGCACCTACCCGGAAAACATCCGCGTGGCGATCCTCGCCACCGGCGGCCTCTCCCACTCGATCGGGGAGCCCACCATGGGAGAAATCGACGAGCCGTTCGACCGCGAATGCATCCGCCATTTCGAGCGAGGCGACGAGCGCCCTTTGATCGACTTCCTGAACGAGCGCCTCCCCACGATCGGCAACGGCGCAGCCGAGATCCGCAACTGGGTCGCTGCGCACGGCGCCGCCGACCGGCGCGGCTTCGAGCTGATCGGCTACTGCAATTGCCCCGAGGTCTACGTCGGCTGCGGCTTCGCCTCGTGGAACCTCGCCGCGCACGCGTAGACCCCTTTTGCTCCTGCAAACAACGATTGCCGGCAGTCTTCCCAAGCCGGGCTGGCTCGCAGAGCCGAAGAAACTCTGGGCGCCGTGGCTTCTGGAAGGCGCGCTGCTCGACGAGGGCAAGCGCGACGCCATGCGCCTCCTGCTCGCCGACCAGGAAACCGCAGGCATCGATATCGTCACGGACGGCGAGCAGACTCGCGGGCACTTCGTCACGACGTTCATCGAGAGTCTGAAGGGCGTCGATTTCGAGCATAAGCGCACCGTGCGCATCCGCAATCGCTACGATGCGGACGTGCCGGTGGTGGTGGGACCCGTGGGGCGCGGCAAACCGGTGTTCGTCGAGGACGTTCGCTTCCTCCGGGGGCAGACGAAGCGCCCGATCAAGCTCTCCCTCCCCGGTCCCATGACGATGGTGGACACGCTCTACGACAACCACTACCGCAGCCGCGAGAAGCTCGCGCGCGAATTCGCCGCGATCCTCAACCAGGAAGCGCGCGAGCTCGAGCGGGCGGGAGCCGACGTAATCCAGTTCGACGAGCCGGCCTTCAACGTCTACATGGACGAAGTCGCCGCCTGGGGCATCGCAGCGCTGGAAGCGGCCGCGGCGGGCCTCAAATGCAAGACCGCCGTGCACATCTGCTACGGCTACGGAATCAAGGCGAACATCGACTGGAAGAAGACCCTCGGCTCCGAATGGCGGCAATACGAGTCCACCTTTCCCTTGCTCGCCCGGTCCAAGATCGACCAGGTATCGCTCGAGTGCGCGAATTCGCACGTGCCGCTCGAGCTGCTCGCATTGCTCAAGGGCAAGGACGTCCTGGTCGGCGCCATCGACGTCGCGAGCGACGCGGTCGAGAAGCCCGAGCAAGTCGCCGCCACGATCCGTTCTGCCATGAGATTCGTGCCGCCGGAGAAGCTCTACCCCTGCACCAACTGCGGCATGGTGCCGCTCGCGCGCGAGGTCGCGCTCGGCAAGATGAAGGCCCTCGCCTCGGGGGCCGCGCTCGTGCGCCGGGAGATCCGCGGCGAGCGCTCGAGCGGCGCTTCATCAATCTGAAACAGAATTGCCGCGAACATCGACAGAAACGGAGCCCTGCCATGACCGTGCGCCGCCCCTTTGCACTTTTGTTTGTCCTGCTGCTCGCCTCCGTCGGCGCCGACATGGCTGCTTGCGCCGAGGGCGCGGCAGGGCCGAAAAACATCATCATCTTGTTTGCCGACGGCGTCGCGGCGACGCAGTGGGAACTGGGCAGGTATTCCGCGCGCGTGCTGCACAATCAATCGTTTGCCGCCACCGACGTGATGTTCAAAGACGGCGCCCTGGGCCTCCTTTCGACCGATTCGCGCGACGCGTTCGTCACGGATTCCGCCGCCGCGGCCTCGGCGATGTCCACCGGCGTCAAAGTCGACAATTTCGCCGTCTCGATGACGCCCGACGGGAAGGCGCACCGCACCATCATGGAGGCGGCGAAATCGGCCGGGAAGAAGATAGGCCTGGTGACCACCGCGGAAATCTACGACGCTTCGCCTGCGGCGTTTTCCGTGCACGCCAAAAACCGCAGAGAGGCGCAGTCCATCGTCGACCAGTATCTTGCAATGGAGCCCGATGTCCTTATCGGCGGCGGGCGCGACTACTTCCTGCCGAAAAGCGTACCGGGCGGCAAGCGCGGTGACGGCAAGGACATGATCGCGGCATTCGCGCAGAAGGGCTACCAGATCGCGCGCGATACGCGGGAATTGAGGAATGCCAAGGGAGCGAAGCTGCTCGGGCTGTTCGCCGACGAGGACATGGCCTTCGAGATCGACCGCGATCCGGCCAGGGAACCGTCGATGACCGAGATGGCACGGGCGGCGCTCGATGCGTTGTCGAGCGCGAGCCCGAACGGCTTCGTGCTGTTCGTCGAGAACGAGAACACCGATACTGCCGGTCATTACAACGATGCCGCCGGCGTGATGCGCGCGCTGTGGGCGTTCGACGAAGCGCTGAGGGTGGCGCTCGATTTCCGCAGTAAAGCGCCGGACGATACGCTGATCATCGTCACTGGCGATCACGAGACCGGCGGCCTGTCGGCGACCTATGCGCGGCGCGCCGCCTCGAGCGACGCGCGCCTCTACACCGGGATAGCGCACCTGCAGATGCTCGAGCGCATCACGATATCGTTCGGCGCGGCGGCCAAAGCCCTGGGCCGCAAACCGTCCTCGGAGGCGCTCGACAAGCTGATCGCACAACATTTCCCCGGCTTCCAGCTCGATGCCGACTTGCGCGAGGCGATCATGAATCAGAGTCAGCTCGACCGAAACTTCAGCTATGCGACGCAGAACGCGCTGGGACGCATGGTGGCGCGGCAGACAGGTTTCTACTGGGGGACTGCGGGACACACTACCGAGCCGGTGGCGGTCGGCGCGATCGGGCCAGGTGCGGAACTGTTCAAGGGCTATCAGGGCAACACCGATTTCGCGCACAATTTGCATCGCTTGATCGCGGGTCGCTAGATTGACCGGCGCCACGACCCCTCAGGCCGCCAAGTCCGCCCACTGACGTGCCGCGCGCAAAACGCCCGAAGCATCACCGCAAGGCCGGTTCGCACACCCGCGTCCCGCGGCGCTCAAGCGCCGGGACGCGGGGCAAATCCGCCTACGTGCTCGTGCATGGCGCCTGGCACGGCGGCTGGTGCTGGAAGAAGGTGGTACCGGCCCTGCGGGCCGCCGGACACGACGTCTACACTCCTACCCTGACCGGCCTCGGCGAGCGCGCTCATCTTGCAAACCCCGCGATCGATCTCGCCACCCACATCGCCGACGTCGTCAATCTCCTCGAAGCCGAAGAGCTCGAAGAGGTCGTTCTGGTCGGGCACAGCTACGGCGGAATGGTCGTCACCGGCGTCGCCGACCGCGCGGCTTCCCGTCTGCGCCGTGTCGTATACTTGGACGCTTTTCTGCCCGAAGACGGGAAATGCCTGCTCGACTACCTGCATCCGGATCGCCGCGCGCTGATCAATCAAGGCCAAATAGGCGGGTTCGTCGATCCGCTGCCGCTCGAGATTTTCGGGGTGACCGAGCCGCAGGACGTCGCCTGGGTCACGCGCCACGAGATGCGGCAGTCGTACCGCACCTTCGCCCAGCCGGTGCACTTTACCGGGGGAGGCGGCGCGAACCTCCCCCGCACCTACGTTTACTGCACCCGTCCGCCGACCGGTTCGTTCGACCAGTTTGCCGCACGCCTCCAGAGCGATCCGGCCTGGAAGTTCTACGAATTGAAGACCGGCCATGACTGCATGATCACCGATCCGCAAAGCGTCATCCGTATCCTCCTCGAGAACGCCTGAAAGTCGGCGTCCTGGCGAGAGGACGCGTAAAACTTCTCAGCGGCCCCGGGCCCTCCGAATCGCGTGCCAGACGCGATCCGGCGTATACGGAAAATCAAGGCTGTGGATGCCGAGCGGCCGCAGCGCGTCGATTACCGCATTCGCCACGGCGGGCACTGCGCCGGTCGTGCCGGCTTCGCCTGCGCCTTTTACGCCGAGCGGATTGCCCGGCGACGGTATCGAACGGTCGTACAGCCGAATATCCGGCATGCCGTCGGCACGCGGCATTTCGTAGTCCATGAACGTGCCGGTGAGAAGCTGGCCGGAAGCCGGGTCGTAGATCGCATGCTCGCCCATGACTTGCCCGATGCCCTGCGCGATGCCGCCGTGCAGCTGGCCGTCGAGCAGGACGTGATTGATGATCCGGCCGCAATCGTCCACCGCGGTGTAGCCGAGGATCTGGACGACGCCGGTTTCGGGGTCGATCTCGACTTCCGCCACGTGCGCGCCGCTGGGAAAGGAGCGCGGCAGCGGAATCTCGCCGCCCGAGTCGAGGGCGCTCCCGTGCTTCTTCGCGAGGTCCTCGAAACCGATCGAGACGTCGGTGCCTTTCACGCGGTAGCGGCCCTTCGCGAATTCCAGATCGCCGGGCGCGACTTCCAGGTCCTTTGCTGCGAGCTCGGTGCCTTTGCGCACCGCCTCGCGCGCCGCGACCAGCAGCGCGCCTCCGTGCGCCATCATGGAGCGCGAGCCGATCGTTCCCTCGCCGACCAAGCGCGGGCCGTCCGGATCGCTCGCCCGGAGCGTGATTTTCTCCGGGTCCATGCCGAGCGCCTCGCCGACGACCTCCGGATACACCGTCTCGTGTCCCTGTCCGGAGGGGCCGGCAAGGACGTACAGAAGCGCATTGCCGGATTCGCCGAACTTGATCATCGCCTCCTCCTTGGGCCCCCCGCCCGCTCCCGCGGGCTCGATGAACACGGCGCAGCCGATGCCGCGCATTCTTCCGCGGCGCTGCGACTCCGCCCGGCGCGAGCCGAACGAGTCCCACTGCGACTGCCTCACCGCCTCGTCCAGAAGACCTTGCGGATCGCCGCTGTCGTATACCGAATGGGGGTGCGGCGTTTGATACGGGAACGCCTCCTTCGGGATCAGGTTGCGCCGGCGCAGCTCGAGCCGATCGATGCCCGTCTCGCGCGCCGCCTCCTCCACCAGGCGCTCCGCCAGATAGCAGACGTTGGGCCGGCCTGCGCCGCGGTAAGCGGTGGTGGGCGTCGTATTGGTCAGCGCCAGGCGATGCCGGCCGTACATCGCCGGGATGCGGTAGAGATTGATCGCGTGGAGGCCCGGCGGAAGGGTGTTGATGAGCGGTCCGGGCGTGGAGAGATAAGCCCCCGCGTTCACGATCCATTGAATGCGAATCGCGAGGAAATGCCCGTCCTTGTCGAGCGCGAGCTCTCCGGTCAGCTTCGCCGCGCGGCCGTGGTAGTCCGACAGGAACGTCTCGGAGCGCGTAGAAGTCCACTTCACAGGCTTGCCGAGCATCTTCGCGGCGAGCATCGCCACGCAGTATTCCGCATAGGCATCCGAGCGGATCCCGAACCCGCCGCCCACATCCTGCGCGCGGACCATGATTTTCTCCGCGGGAATGCCGGTGATGCCGCTCGCGCTTCCGCGCATGAGCGAAAGGCCCTGCGAGCTCACGTACAGATCGTATTTGTCGGCTGCCGCATCGTATGCGGCCAAACAGGCCTTGGGCTCCATCGGATTGCCGACCATGCGCTGGCTGTCCAGAACGATGCGCGTGACGTGCGCGGCGCGCGAAAAGGCCTTGTCGGTCTTCGCCTCGTCGCCGTACTCGTAGTCGAAGCAGAGGTTGCCGGGAATCTCCGGGTAGAGCTGCTCGGCGCCGGGCGCAAGCGCGGCCTCCGCGTCGACCGCAACCGGAAGGTCGCGGTAAGCGATCTCGATTTTCTCGGCGGCGTCCTGCGCGGCGAGCGCCGTCTTCGCCACCACGAGCGCCACTTCCTGGCCGACGAAGCGCACGCGTCCGTTGGCGAGTCCGTCGCGGTGCGGAACCTTGATGGTCGCGCCGCCGCGGCCCGGGTAGCGCGCGAGCTGCGGTGTGGATTTGAAGCCGGCCTTGGCCGTATCGGCGCCGGTCAGCACGGCGACCACTCCGGAGGACGCCAGCGCGGGCCCTGTATCGATCGAGACGATTTCCGCATGCGCCCGGTCGGAGCGCAGGAACGAGCCGTACAGCTGTCCCGGAAGATTCCAGTCCGACGTATATTTGCCCTGCCCCGTGACCAGCCTCAGATCCTCGCGCCGGCCCTTGAAACCCGCACTCATCGCTCTGCCTCCGAACTGACTCAGAAATGCACTCAAAAGCCGCGGGGCAAGGACCCGCGGCGGATCGATCCAAGGGTTTCGAAGCTAGACTGTCAAGCGACTTGGGCTGGCAAGCTGCGCGCGCCGCCCGGCGTGCACATGGTCACCCGGTTTCGCCCGGCTGCCTTGGCCTTGTAGAGCGCCACGTCCGCAGCGCGCAACACGGCCTGTCCGGAATCGCCGTAGGAGGGAAAGCTCGCAAGCCCAATCGAGACGGTCAGCTTGAGCGTTCCCTCCCCTACCGCAATTTGTGCTTGCTCGATGGTCCTGCGTACTGCTTCCGCACGCGCGCGCAATGCCGTTTTCCCTGTCCCGGGGAGGATGATGACGAATTCCTCCCCGCCGGCCCGACAGGCAATGTCTTCTTCCCGCACGCAGGAGGCCAATTCCTCCGCGATCCCCCTCAAGGCGCTGTCGCCCACTTCGTGGCCCAGCGTGTCGTTGACCCGCTTGAAATGATCCACGTCGATCGCCATGACGCCCACGGTTCCTCCGAGGCGACGCGCGCGCAGGACTTCGCGGTGCAGGCCTTCCTCGAGCTGGCGGCGATTGTACAAACCGGTCAGCGGATCGCGCATCGCCTGCAAATTCAGCTCCAGCTGGCACATCACCTGCCGCGCAAGGATGCGCAGCGTCTCGAGCTGCTTCGCCTGCAGCTCTCGGGGAACGAAATCGATCACGCACAGCGTCCCCAGCCCGTAGTCCTCCGGCGTGACCAGAGGCGCCCCGGCGTAGAAGCGCACGCGCGGTGAATCGACCACCAGCGGGTGCTTTGCGAAACGCGGATCCTCGTTTGCGTCCGGGACGACGAAGACGTCGCGCTGGCGAATGGCATGGCCGCAGAAAAAATCCGGGTAGGGCACCTCGCGGACGTCGATTCCATGCGCCGATTTGAAGAACAGGCGGTTCGTGTCCACCAGGCTCACCAGCGACACGGGCGTTTCGCAGATGCTCGAAGCGAGGCAAGTCAGGTCGTCGAAACGGGCTTCGCGTCCGGTCTCGAGCACGCAATAGCTGCGCAGGGCCGAAAGACGTGCGCTCTCCGCGGCGCCGGAAGAAGATTGGCGCTGCGGGACCGCGGCGCCTGGGCGTTCGACCGGCATCTGAGATTCGATTCTTGTGACCTCCCCGGGGAACATAACTTACTACGGGCGAGGCGCCAGGTAAAGAAGCGCGCCGCTCCGGCGATGCCGTGAAGCCCGGGAGTTTCCGCCTTGAAGTTCCGCCGATCGAGGAAGTTCGTTTGACCGCCAAGTGAATGTGCTTCCTGAAGCCTTCCCGGTAACACATTGCGGCTTAAGAGCCTTTCAATTCCCTCACCGGGCGGTACCCCAAACCTCCGCCGCCACCTCGACCACTCGCTCCAGTTTGCGCCGCTGCACTTCCTCCGAGATCGGATTCCCGCGGAATGTGCTCGCGAAGCCGCACTGCGGGCTGAGGCACAGATTCTCCAGCGGTACGTATTTCGCCGCCGCTTCGATCCGGCGCTTGAGTGCGTCTTTCGATTCGAGCGTCGGCAATTTTGTGCTCACCAGCCCGAGCACGATTCTCTGGGTCGAGCGCTTGGGGAAGAAACGCAGCGGCTCGAAGCCGCCCGAGCGTTCATCGTCGTATTCCAGGAAATACGCATCCACGTCGACCTCGTTGAAAAGGACCTCGGCTACGGGCTCGTAATCGCCCTGAGCCGCCCATTGCCCCACGGAATTGCCCCGGCACAGATGGATGCCGACCACCATCCCGGCGGGCCGGCCCGCGACGACCGAATTGATCAGTTTTGCGAAGCGCCCGGGCATTTCATCCGGCTCGTACCCGTCCCGGCGGAAGGTATCGGCGAGTTTAGGATCGCAGAGAAAAGCAAAATTCGTGTCGTCGAGTTGCACATACCGGCAACCGGCTTCGCCGAGTTGCCCGAGCTCCTCCCGGTAGACGCGGGCGATGTCGGCGTGGAACTCCTGCAAATCCGGGTACGCCTCGGAGCTCACCGCCGCCCGGCCGCCGCGCAGCAGCATGGTGGGCGAGGGCATCGTCTGCTTGGCGGTGCGCTTCGTGTTCGCTTGCACGAACTTGAAGTTTTCGACCTCAATCGGCCGCGCGTGGCGCAGTTTGCCGACGATCCTGAAAGCGCGCGGGGCAAAAGGCTTGCCGGTCACGGCTCTCTTCTCGTCCAGGCTGCTCACCGTATCTTTGACGTCGAGGCGCCCGGCGGCCCTTGCTCCGTCGAGTTTCTCTATGAAATCCGCGTGAAACGAGGTGCGCCGGTACTCGCCGTCGGTGATCGCGTGGAGCCCCACGGATTCCTGAAATCGGATGATGTCGCGGATGCAGCGGTCCTGCAGCTCGCGAAGCGCCGCCGCGCCGACCTGTCCCTGCAAGGCCTTTTCATGAGCCGCGCGAAGCTCCGGGACGCGCAGCAGGCTCCCGACCTGGTCGGCGCGGAACGGCGGCTTGTCCTCCGGCATGCTCAGCTCCAACTCGCGAAGCCCAGGCCTATCCCGGTCCCCGCCGGCGTCCGGTAGGACGGGGTGTAGGAAATCCACTTGAGGTCGAGATGCGTCACCGCGCTCGCGACCACGATCCAGTTGCGGATCTCGGAGCTGCCGGCCTTGAGCCGCTTTGGGTCGAGGCCGGCGAGGAAGTCGAGGTCCTTGTTCCTGAGCGCCTCGATCACCGCGTGGTCCAGGTCCTCCTCGACGACGAAGTGGCTCAGGCCGCCCGAGGCGAGCAGTCCGACGCGCAGGTCCTGCGGAAAGCTCTCGATCAGCTCCTTCAGGGCCTTGCCGAGCCGGACGCAGCGCCTGGGGAGCGGCGGGTTGGGCGGATTGTAGGTGTTGAGGAAGATCGGAACGACGGGGAGCATGCGCGCGCCCTCGCCTTTCAGGTACCAGCGGTGCACGAACGAGTAGGCGTGGCCTTCGTTCTGGCCGTCCGCGAGGCCCGCCACCGCGGAGACGTCGAACTCGCGCTCGATCAGGCCCTCGATGAGCTTGAGCGCGAGCGGCCGGTGGCAGGGATAGTCGGCGTCGGCGTCGTCCTCGTAGCGGCGCATCTGCGCGCGGTTGTACCACTCCTCCGGCCAGTTGAAGCGCTTCGCGTTGGCGCGCGCCGCGTTGCGGATGCTCTCGCCGTAGTAGATGCCGATCGAGGGCATGTGCTGGTCCTGGAAGAGCTCGTGCTGGTCGTCGCCGACGATGACCAGCGCGTCCAGATTCGCCTTGGCGATCTCCAAGCGCATGCGCTTCACCGCTTCCTGGACTTCGTGGTAGCGCGCGGTGATCGCATCGTCGGCGATCAGCTTCTCCATGTTCGCGGGCGCGGCAGCGAGCACGTCGGTGTAGGACCGGGGCTTCCCCTCGCGATCGTAGTACTTCATGCGCAGGTCGCTCTGATGAAATCCTCTCAGCCAGTCCTGCAGCTCGGCGGCGAGCATGACGCTGTGGGAGGAGCCGAACGCTGCGGCGAGGCGGGCCATGCTCATTCCGCCTTCGCGCCGGATTGCTTCACGACGCGCGTCCATCGCTGCCGTTCCTGGGCCGCCCACGCGCCGAATTCCTCCGGCGGGCCGCTCTGCGGTACGAGGCCGAAGGACTTCATCCGGGACTGCGTCTCCGGGCGCTCGATCAGCTCGTTCAGCTTCGAATTGAGCAGTGCGACGATATCCGCGGGGATTCCCGCGGGAGCGACTATTCCGGTTCCGGAAGTCGAAGTCACGGCCGGATAACCGCTCTCCGCGAGCGTCGGAATGTCGGCCAGTTCCGGATCGCGGCTCGCCCCCGAGATGGCCAGGGCGCGCACCTCGCCGCTCCTGACCCGCGTACGCACCAGGTCGAAAAGGACGTCCGCCTGTCCCGCGATCACCGCGGTGAGCGCCGGCGCGCCGCCCGCGTAGGGAACGTTGAGCGCATCGATCCCGGTTTCCATCTTGAACAACTCATAGGTGAGGTGCGGCAGCGTCCCGACCCCGGCGGTGGCGAAGTTGAGCTTGCCCGGATTGCTTTTCGCCCAGGCGACGAGTTCCTGCACGGATCGATAGGGAACCTTCGGATTCGCCACCAGCAGCTGCGGCGAATTGGAGACGAAGCCGATCGGCGCAAACGCGGTGGCCGGGTCATACGGCATGTTCCTCCCCCGAAGGGCGGGATTGACCGCGAGCACGCTCGTATTCGCGTAGAGCAGCGTATAGCCGTTGGGCTCGGAGCGTGCGACGAACTCGCCTGCCACCAGGCCGCCCGCACCCGCGCGGTTCTCGACCACGAAGCGCTGGCCGAGCAGTCCGGACAATCCGTCTGCGACGAGGCGCCCCGGGACGTCGGTCGGTCCGCCCGCAGGCGCCGGAACGATGAGACGAACCGGCCGTTGCGGATAGGACTGAGCGGCGCTCTCGCGCGCGGTCCAGAAGAGCAGCGAAAACACCGCGAGCACCGCACCGAGGGAACGCCGATCGATCATGATTCCCGCCGGAAAGGTGCAGCCATCGGCAAACCTCGATTCGGTTGGAGTCCGGTTCCTGCTGCGGGGATTCTATCGCACGCCCCGTGCCCGTGGGCGCGGGCGATGGCCCAATCGACCGGGAAAAAACGGTATAGTCCCCCCGGTTCGCACCACCCGGAGGACGAATGAAAAATCGCATCGCCGCCCTTGCTGTCGGCCTCGCCGCGCTCCTGCCCCAGGCGGCGACGGCGCAGGAGGATTACCCCGCCAGACCCGTTCGCGTGATCGTTCCATACCTTGCGGGCGGCGCCGCCGACATCTTCGCGCGCACCCTCGCCCAGAAGCTCGGCGACGCCCTGAAGCACCCTTTCGTCGTGGAGAACCGGGCCGGGGCGAACGGCGGCATCGGCACGGAGTTCGTCGCGAAGAGCGCCCCCGACGGCTACACCCTGCTCGCCACCGCGAGCGGCCCGATCACGGTGAATCCGATCCTCTATGCCAAAGTCCCCTACGATCCGGTAAGGGACTTCGCGCCGGTCGCGCAGTGCACCGTATACCAATATGTGCTCGTGACGCTGGCAGGCTCGTCGATCCGGAGCATCGCCGACCTCGTCGACGCCGCCCGCGCGAAGCCGGGCGCCCTCTCCTACGGCTCGACCGGCGTCGGCGGCGGCAACCATCTGGCCGGAGAGCTCTTCGCGCTCGCCACCGGCACCCGGCTCATCCACGTGCCTTACAAAGGCAGCGCCGCCGCGCTCGCCGACCTGCTCGGCGGCCAGCTCACCTTCATGTTCGATACGGTGATCACCTCCGTTCCGCAGATCCACGCCGGAAAACTGCGCGCCTTCGCCGTCTCCAGTCTCAAGCGAGCCTCTGCCCTGCCCGACGTGCCCACGATGGACGAGGCCGGAATCAAGGGTTTCGATATCTCGCAGTGGCAAGGCGTGCTCGCGCCCGGGGGCACGCCGGGGGCGATCGTCGGCCGCCTCAACGCAGAAATCGTCAAGGCGATGCGCACGCCCGAGATGCACGAGCGCATGGTCACGAAAGGAGGCAACGAAATCGTGACCGGAACCCCGGAGGACCTCGCCGCGCTGATCCGCAGTGACCTGCAGAAATACGCCAAGCTGGTAAAGGATGCGCGGATTCCGGCGCAGTAGACGAGCATGAAGATCCTCGTCCTCCCCGGCGACGGCATCGGTCCGGAGATCACTGCGGCGACGCTCACCGTTCTCGATCGCGCCAATGTCCTCTTCAAACTGGGCCTCGAGTGGCAGCGGGAGGAGATCGGCCTGGTCACGCTGAGAAAGGAAGGCACGACGCTTCCGCCGCGCGTGCTCGAAGCGGCGCGCTCTTCGGAGGGCGTAATCCTCGGCCCGCTTTCGACTTACGAGTACCCGCCGCGCGACAAGGGCGGGATCAACGCCTCGGCGGAATTCCGCACCAAGCTCGACCTCTACGCCAACATCCGTCCCGCAAGATCGCGCCTCGGCGTCGGGCTCACCGGCAAGCCCGTCGATCTGGTGATCTACCGCGAAAATACCGAAGGCTTTTACGCCGACCGGAACATGTATTCGGGCAGCGGCGAATTCATGCCTACCGAAGACATGGCGCTCGCGGTGCGCCGCGTCACCGCGAAATGCTGCGAGCGCATCGCACGCCGCGCTTTCGAAGCGGCGACGACCCGGCGCAGGAAAGTCACCGCGGTGCACAAGGCCAACGTGTTCCGGATCTCCGACGGCCTGTTTCTGCGCGAAGTGCACAAGGTCGCACAAGATTTTCCCCAGGTACAGCTCGAGGAAGTCATCGTGGACGCGATGGCGGCGCTCCTGCTGCGCGATCCGATGCGCTTCGACGTGATCGTCGCCGAGAACATGTACGGCGACATCCTTTCGGACGAAGCCTCCGAGCTTTCGGGCGGCCTGGGTCTCGGGGGCTCGATCAACGCCGGGGACGAATATTGCGTCGCGCAGGCGCAGCACGGCTCGGCGCCCGACATCGCGGGAAAGGACCGAGCGAATCCCACCTCGCTCATCCTCTCTGCGGCGATGCTGCTCGAATGGATCGCCGCGCGCCGCCGAAACGACGCGTTCGCCGCCGCCGCAGGGAACATCGACGCGGCGGTGAACGCGACGCTGACGGATCCGGCAACGCGAACCGCGGATCTCGGAGGGAAACTCAGCGCCGGGGAATTCGCAAGGGCGGTGGCGGCAAAGCTTGGCTGATTCAGGTCTGCCGCAGTCCGCCTCCGGAACATCACGCCGACAGTGATATCCTATTCCGGCTCCCCACCCTCGGAAGGAGATACCATCGTGACACGCCTCATTTTCCTCATCGTCGCGGCGGCGCTCGCCGGATGCGGCGTCGAGACCGCCAGCACGGCCGCGACCGCCGCCGCGCTCAAGAAACAGGAAATCGAGCAGGGCAAGAAAACCATGGAGCAGGCCCAGCAGAAAATCGGGCAATCCATGGAGCAGATGCAGCAGTCGCGGGAAAGCGCGGAAAAATAGACCTGCTCATCCGGGAAGCCGCGCGCCGTCCGCGCGCGCCCGGCCGTTCTCAGGTCCGCGTCACCGCCGGCGCGTCGTCGACGGAAGGCTCGGGCTTCGTTTCGACCCGCATCTCGTCCAGAGGCGGCTCATCGGGCGGCTCGGTCGCCGTTTCCGTCGCAACGACCTCGTGCGCCAGAAACCCGCCTGACTGGTGCCGCCACAGCTTTTCGTAGTGGCCGTGCGAGGCGAGCAGCTCCTCGTGCGTGCCCTGCTCGGCGATGCGGCCGGCCTCCAGCACGATCAGGCGGTCCATGCGCGCGATGGTGGACAGGCGGTGCGCGATCGCGATCACGGTCTTGCCTTCCATGAGGCCGAGCAGCTGCTCCTGGATGGCGAGCTCCACCTCGCTGTCGAGCGCCGAGGTCGCCTCGTCGAGCACGAGGATGGGCGCGTCTTTCAAGACCACGCGAGCGAGCGCCACGCGCTGGCGCTGCCCGCCCGAGAGCTTGACGCCGCGCTCGCCCACGTGGGCTTCGTAGCCTCTGCGGTCCTTCCAATCCTGCAGGCCTACGATGAATTCATGCGCCTGCGACTTGCGGGCGGCCGCCTCGACCTGCGCATCGCTCGCGGCGGGACGTCCGTAGCGGATGTTGGCGGCGATCGAGCGATGCAGGAGCGAGGTGTCCTGCGTCACCATGCCGATGGCCGCGCGCAGGCTCTCCTGCGTCACCTCGCCGATGTCCTGCCCGTCGATACGGATGCGGCCCTGCTCCAGTTCGAAAAAACGCAGCAGCAGGTTGACCAGGGTCGATTTGCCGGCGCCCGAGCGACCGACGAGGCCCACGCGCTCGCCGGGGCGGATCGTGAGGTTCAGGCGGTCGAGCACCGGCTTGCCGTCGCTTCTGCCGTAGTTGAAGCTCACGTCCTCGAAGCGGATCTCGCCGCGCGGCACCTCGAGCTCGCGCGCGCCGGGCCGGTCGCCCCCGGCGTGCGGCACCGCTATGGTCTGCATGCCTTCCTGCACGACGCCGATGCTCTCGAAGATGCCGGTCACCTCCCAACTCACCCATCCGGCCACGTTGGCGATCTGCCAGGCGAGCGGCAACGCGGTCGCCACGACGCCGGCGCTCACCGTGCCCTGCGCCCACAGCCAGATTCCGATCGCAGCGGTGCCGGTGAGGAGCGCCGCGTTCATGACCGAAAGCGAGAACATGAATTGCGAGATGAGGCGCATATGAGCGCCGATCGCGCCCTGGTGCTCGTCGATCACCTCGCGTACGTAGGCATCCTCGTCGGCGAGCCGCGCGAAGAGCTTGACGGTGAGGATGTTGGTATAGCTGTCGACCACGCGCGCCATCACGTGCGAGCGCACTTCGGAGCTCGCCCTCGCCAGATCGCGCATACGCGGCACGAAGTAGCGCAGGAACACGAGATACCCCAGGAACCACGCGAGCGTGGGTAGGCCCAGGCGCCAGTCCGAGGCGGCCATCAGCGCAAACGCGCTTACGCCATAGACCGCGATGTACCAGACCGCGCGAATGCTCGCCATCACGCTTTCGCGCAAGGCGTTGGCGGTCTGCATGACGCGGTTGGCGATGCGCCCGGCGAAATCGTTCTGGAAGAACGGCCAGCTCTGGCGCACCACATGCCAGTGGCTCTGCCAGCGGATCATGCTGGTCACGCCCGGGATCAGCGCATTTTGGCGGATCAGCATATCGATCAGCATCACCAAGGGACGGACCAGGAGCACCAGCGCCACCATGCCGGCGAGCAGGGGCCACTGCTGATCGAGCGCCGCCTGGCGGTCGACGGCTTCCATCAGCGACACGAGCTTGCCGATGAACACCGGGATCACCGTGTCGATCAGCGCCACCGCCAGGCTGGTGACGAACATGAACGCGTACCAGCGCTTTGTCTGGCGCACGAAGTGCCAGTAGAAAGCGAGCAGGCCGGGCGGCGGCTCGCCCGGAGGGGCGCTGGCCGTTCCGCGAATGCGTGATTGGAGATAGCTGAACATGAGGAATAGCCGTCTCGGCTGCGGTGTTATCCTAGTGTGCCGCAGATTGCACACGTTGTTAAATGAAGGATTTCCCCAATAAAAGGAGGAGCGAAATGAGGACAGTTACACGCATTTCCCTGGTGGCGGCCGTTGCGCTGGCGCTGGGCTCGTGCGGAGGCATGCAGTCGCAGCAGGGCGGCATGTCGTTTTTCGTGACCAGTACAGGCTCTGGAAAAGGAGCGGACTTGGGCGGCCTGGACGGCGCCGACCGGCATTGCCAGTCGCTCGCGAAAGGCGCGGGCGCCGGAGGCCGCACCTGGCATGCTTACCTCAGTACCACCGCGGGCGGGTACCCGGGCGTCAACGCCCGCGACCGCATCGGGCGCGGCCCGTGGCAGAACGCCAAGGGCGTCGTCGTCGCGAGCAACGTCGAGCAGCTGCACGGCGCGAACAATCTCACCAAGGAGACGGCGCTGAACGAAAAGGGCGAAATGGTCAACGGCCGCACCGAGAAGCCGAACATGCACGACATGCTGACCGGCTCCACGCCGGAGGGCCGGGCGATCACGGGCAGCGGGGATTCGACCTGCAGCAACTGGACCACCAGCGGCGTGGGCGCTGCGATGCTCGGACACCACGACCGTCAGGGCTTGCGCGACGACGCCGCCTCCAAGTCGTGGAATTCCTCGCACCTGTCCCGGCCGACCAAAGAGGGCGCCCCCGGCTGCAGCCAGCCGGCCCTGCAAGGCACGGGCGGCAACGGCTTGTTCTACTGCTTCGCCGTCAACTAGTTTTCCTTGCTGCAACCCCTCTCCTCGCCTTCGGGGAGTGGGACCGGCGCCATCACCTAAGGCGAGCGCCCGTCCGTGCGAAATTCCACAATTATCCCGCTAAACAAGAGCGGCGCCACGCCGGTCCTGCAATATCATTCCCCGCGATTACATCAAAAGGAGGAGTGACATGTTAAAGGTATCTCGTATGACGGCGTTTGCACTCATCGCGATGGGGCTTTCTTCCGTCGTCGCGGCCCAGGGATTCGACGCGAGAAGGCTGTTCTTCGGCGCCGGCGTGAGCCAGAACAGTGTTTCGGGCGCCGATCACGGCACGGGCATTCAGCTTTTCGGCGGCTACAATTTTCCGGAGCTGGCGCCGAAGTTCAGCGTCGACGCCGAGGCCGGCTACATGGATACCGGCAAAATGAGGACGACTGCATGCGCCGGGCCCTTTTGCGTTTCCGGTGATGCGAAGGCCAACGGTTTGTGGGCGAGCGGCGTGGCGAGGTACATGGTCGCACCCAACGTCGAACTGCTCGGCCGCGCCGGATTCGATTTCGGCGACGACGACGGTCCGATGTTCGGCATAGGAGCCGGATTCATCGTCAACAAGAACCTGAAGCTGCGCCTCGAGTTTGTCGAGCGCGACACCGTAAGCTCGCTGCAATTCAACGTCCTTTTCTACCCCTGGTGACTCGCCGGGACTTCGGCTGAGGCCGCTGCCCCGCGCTTCCATCCCGCGGAAACAGGCACCGGGCGACCCGGTGCCTGTTTTCCTTCCTGTGCCCGTTACCCACCGGCACCCTCGCAGGCCCGGGGGGAGCACCGATTTTGCTATAGTCGCGAAGAATCCCCGACGGAGGATCGACCATGGCCGATGGCTCCAGCGTCAAGCCCGAATCCGACTACGACGTCCTTTACCGCATCATGACCACGCGCATGAGCGTGCGTCGCATCAAGCCCGATCCCATCCCCGAGGAGTACGTGGAAAAGATTCTCGAAGCGGGCCGCTGGGCGATGTCCGGCGCGAACGGCCAGCCCTGGGAGTATCTCGTCATCAAGGATCCGAAGAAGAAGAAAGACCTCTACGACGCCTTCCAGGACACCAACCAGGAGTTCTGCTTCTGGATGGAGCAGATGCGGCCCTTCGAGCTCCGCCACCCCGCCTTCCAGGTCAAGGGGGACGATCTGAAGGACGAATGGCAGAAGATTCGCAACAGCACCGGCGGGCAGCAGCGCCGTCCCTGGCACGAGGCGCCGGTGGTGATCGTGGTGCTCGGCGACGGCCGCAGGCAGTGGGCCACCGTCAACGCCGCTTTCACTTTCGGGCGGCACGCGAGCCACTTCACCGACGGCCTGGCGAACACCTGCACTCACATGCAGCTTGCGATCGCCTCGCTCGGCCTGGGTTCGCATTGGGGAACGGTGCACGTGCAGGAACCGCTCAAGCGCGTGCTCGGCGTGCCCGACCTGATCGACGTGTACCTCATCATCTCGGTCGGCTTCGCCGACATCGAGCGAAAGCCCGGCGTGAGACGTGATTTGAAAGAGCTCGTGCACCATGAGAGCTACGACATGTCCAAGTTCATGTCGAACGAGGACATCATCGACTACCTCTACAAGCTGCGCGGCAAGACGATGTTCCGCTATCACCTGAAAGACAGTCTGCTGCCGGGCTCCGGCGACAAGAAGAGCTGATGAGGCACCTAATGCGCGTTGCGGCCCGCGCAATTGGCGCGGCCCTCGCCCTCGCCGCGACAGCGGCGTGGTCGCAAGCCTATCCGGTAAAACCGATACTCGTGGTCAGCACCGCCTCGCCGGGCTCGAGCGGCGACGCAGCGCTGCGGGTGATGGCGGCAAAGATGTCGGCGAGCCTCGGCCAGCCGGTGGTGGTCGAGGTGAAAACCGCCGCGCGCGGGACGCTCGCCGCGCAGGCGCTCGCCAGGGCCGGCCCCGACGGCTACACGATCACCTTCGGAACCTCCGGCACTTTCGTCAACGCGCGCTTCCTCTTCAAGAACCTCGCTTTCGACGTGCTGAAGGATTTCGTACCGATCAGTCTCGCGGTCAGCGCGCCGAGCTACGTCGCGGTGAACGCGTCGGTCCCGGTAAACTCTCTGCAGGAGCTCATCGACTACGCCAAGCGCAATCCGGGGAAGCTGGAGTACGCCTCGAGCGGCGCCGGGTCGGTGTTTCACCTGGCCGGCGAGTCCCTGAAACTCTACGCGGGGATCGATCTGCTCCACGTTCCCTATGCCCAGGCGAATTTCTCGCAGATGGTCAGCGATTGGGTCAGCGGGCGCGTGGCGATCTACTTTCCCACCTATCTTTTCCTCGCCCCCTACCTGCCCAAAGTGAAGCCGCTCGCGATCGTCGATAACCGGCGCAGCAGCCGCTTCCCGGAGATTCCGACGGTCGCCGAGGTCCTGCCGGGTTTCAAGAGCTTCATCGCGTGGTGGGCGTTCTTCGGTCCGGCGGGACTGCCCGCGACTATCGTCGAGCGCCTGAGCGGCGAAGTGCGCGCTTCGCTGAAGGCAGCTGACGCCGTCGCGAAGATCAGCGACGACCTGGGACTGACCATCGTCGCCAGCACGCCCGATGATCTCGCCGCGCATCTCAAGCGCGACATCGACGCCGTGGGGAACCTCGCCAAGGCGATCGGGCTCGAGCCCGAATAGGCTGCACGGCCCGCCCCGGGGAGGGGTTCTCGCCGGGTCTCGCCGGCTTACTGCTTCGAACCTCGGCCGCCCGCCGCCAGCAACTTGTTGCCGGGCAGATTGCGCAGCTCGGCCTTTCTCCTTTTGTTGCAGGTGACGCAGATGAACCTGACGGGTCCGATCTTCAGGAATTCGCTCGTCGTCCAGTGACTTCCCGCACTGCAATAGCGCTTCTTCGCTTCCCTGGCCACTTTTTTCTTCACGAGTCGATCCACCGGCGCCTTCACAGCGGATTGTCCGGATAGACGAGCGAGCGCCACATATGGGCGACGGGGCTGCCGTCGAACCCCAGCCCCTCTTTCGGTTGCTTGAAGTGACGGCCGATCACGTCGATGAAGGGATCGAGCGTCACTTTCACCCCGGGTTCGAATGCGTAGAGGTCGTGCACGGTGATCATGCGCGCTTCCATGTACCACTTGTGCTTGCGCGCCTGCTCGTAAGCCGCCTTGATGTAAGGCTCCGGCACGTAGCCTTTGCCGAAAATCTGGACGTAGCGTTCCGGATACCCGTATCCCACCGAGGGATCCGGAAAGAAGCGCAGCGCCTGGTGATAGCGAATCGCCCAGCTCACCTTTTCCGACACATAGGGCTCGACCATCTGCGCCGCCCACCAGCCGTGATCCACTTTGATGAGATTCACCGCGATGTCGTGCAGCAGGCAAGCGAGCACCGTCTCCTCGGGCTCGCCTTTCTTCTGCGCGTCGTTCGCGCTCTGCAGCATGTGGGTCACCGTATGCGGCATGAAGCGCAGCCTGAAGAAGTCCTCGAGCCTGGGCTTCGCCGGCATCGGAGCGAGCGCGTCCAGCTCAGGCTGCGAGTCGCTCGGCGTCAAGCCCCCGAAGAGGACCCCGGTGCCGCGCCGCAGCTTGGGCACCGAAACTGAGGCGGCCGGCTTGTCGAGCTGCCTCATCATGGTTTCCTCAAGGGCGTCGGCGCGCTCCTCGGACGAAAGCACGTCGGCCTTCGAGCCCAGGCTCGCAACGAAGCTCTCGCGGTCGACTTCCATGGGTCCCTCCTCTCGATACCGTGCCACGTTAAGCCGCGCCGGAGCGGGAGTCAACCGAAGCAATTATCGGGTGGCCGGCGAGCACCGCAGCCCGTATCTTGATGCGCATGCTCGCGAGAACCGGCCCGCCTTCCGCCCCCGAAGACTCCGCGTGGCGCATCGAGGGACGCATCGCCTTGCGCTCCGGCGAGCTGCTGCGCATCCGCGACGGGCGCGGCTGGACGATCGCCGTTGCCGAAGGCGAGGTCTGGATCACGCAGGATGGGGACTCCCGGGACATCGTGATCGAAGCCCGCGACCGGTTCCGTCTGGAGCGCGCCGGTCTCAGCCTCGTTCAAGCCCTGCGGCATTCCCGGATCACCCTGCTCCTGCCTCTGTCCGAGCATCGCGCGCCGCGGGTGGACCGGATACGTCCGCGGACGACGCGCTACTGGGGCTCGATCTTCGCCAGTTCCACGTAGCGCTTCCAGCGCTCGGCGTCGCTTTTCATGAGCGCCTGCATCTGCTCCGGGGTACCGGGGAGAGGGTCGAACGCCGACGCCGCAAGAAACTGCTTCGTGTCCTCGGCGGCCGTGATCTGGTTGAACCAGCCGGCGAGCTTGTCCACGATGGGTTTGGGCGTGCCCGCCGCGACCACGACGCCCCACCAGGGCGAGACGTCGGTGCCGCCGTAGCCGAGCTCGGCGAGCGTCGGCACGTCGGGAATCGCGGTCGAGCGCCGGGCCGCGGTCGCCGCGAGAATGCGCAGCTTTCCGCCTTTGGCCTGCCCCAGCGCCCAGGTCGCGTCGAAGGAAATGAAGTCGAGGTGCCCCAGCAGCAGATCGGTCAGCGCCTGGACGTTCTGCTTGTACGGAACGTAAGTCGCCTTCACGCCGGCCGCGGTCTTGAAAAGTTCTGCGGCGATCACGCCGGTGTTGCTGGTCGCGCCGTAGAAGCTCGGGGTCGGCTTCGCCTTGAGATGCGCGACCAGCTCGGCGATGGATTTGATCGGACCCGCGGCGTCCACCAGGATTACGAACGAGAGCGAGGCGATCGTCGTCACCGCGGAGAAGTCTTTTGCGGTGTCGAAGGGCAGGCTCTTGAACAGGTACGGCGCCGCGGCAATGGTGGAGCTCGCCGGCGTAATCATGATCGTGTAGCCGTCGGGCTTGGACTTCGCCAGGGCATCGCTGGCAATCATGCCGTTCGCGCCGACCCTGTTCTCGACGAGCACCGGTTTTCCGGCCAGCTTGGAGAGCCGGTCGCTGTAGAAACGCACGATGAGGTCGGCGCCCGAGCCCGGCGCATAGTTGCACAGCGAGCGGATTTCGCGGGTCGGGTAGTCCTGCGCCGCGGCAATAGGTGCCGCGAGCGTGAAAAACGCCGCAGCGAGGCATCGGAGTGTTCCATCGGGTCTCATAGATCGTTCTCTCCTGCGTTCTCCGCTTCAGATTCCGCACCAGTCGCGAATCAGCTCCTCGTAGATCGCGACCGATTGGCGGATGCGTTCCATGCTGCAGTATTCGTCGGTCTGGTGCGCGAGCCGCGGCTCGCCCGGTCCGAGCACCACGGTCGGCGCGCCCGCGTAAATCTTCAGCAGATTGCCTGCGTCGGTATTGTAGCTTGCGGCGCGCGGTTCCGGCGCCGCGCCCAGATGACGGGCGCAGATTTCGAACACTCGGCGCACCCATCGGTGTTCCGGCGGCGTCCACACGGCGGGGGTATCCTGGAACACCTCGAGCTCCGTCCCGGCCCCGAGCAGCGCACGCAGCCGCGCGAGCAGGGCCGCGTGGTCCATTCCGGGCACCGTTCGCACGTCCACGCCGAAGCTCGCCGCATCCGGCACGGAGTTGACCGCGCTGCCGCCGGCGATCGTTCCGACGTTGAGCGTCGGCTCGCCCATGATGGGATGGGCCGGCTCACCGAATTCGAACGACTCGAGCCTCGCGAGCGCGTGCACCGCCTTGTAGATCGCGTTCACTCCGAGGTGCGGCGTCGAGCCGTGCGCCGAGACCCCTCGGAACCCGGCGTGAAACTTGACCGTTCCCTTGTGCCCGACGAACGGGTAGTTGGACGTCGGCTCGCCGACCACGATGGCGCCGGCGCGGCCGAGCAGCTGCGGCAGCTCCGCCAGATGGCGCGAGCCGATGCAGCCGCCCTCCTCCGCCGCGGTCAGGACGAGGACGACTCCGGGGGTGCCCGGGAGCTTCTTTGCAAGATTGCGCGCCGCGAGCAGGATCGCCGCGACGCCCGCCTTCATGTCGGAGGAGCCGCGCCCGTAGAGCCGGTCGCCGTCGGTTTCTCCGGAAAACGGATCGCGCGACCAGGGCGTCACCCCGAGCGGCACCGTATCGATGTGCCCGGTCAGGCACAAAGGCGGCGCGGATTCGGAGCCGCCCGCGCGCGCGATCACGCTGGTGCGCGCCTCCGCAAATTCGTGGGTGGCGACGCGGAAACCCCACGCCTCGAGCAGCCCGCCGACGTGGCGCGCGCAGTCGCGCTCCCGGCCCGGCGGATTCACCGTGTCGAATCGCAGCAGCGACCGGGTCAGGGCAACGGCGTCTTGATCGCTCATGCGGGCGGTTTCTCACCCGAGCGGCGGCAGAGGGAGAGGAGCTCCGCCGGGAAGCGGATGCCGGTCCACGTTGAGCACCATGGACACGAGGGTGTAGTAGCCGGACACCGCGATCAGGTCCACCGCGCCGCGCTCGCCGAATCGCTCCACGACCGCCCGGTAGGCGCAATCGCTCACCGATTTCTTCTCGTGCAGCTCTTTGCAGAAATCGTACACCGCCGCTTCGTCGTCCTTCATCCCCGCGGGACGCTTTCCCCGGGCGAGGTCGGCCGCCAGCTCCGGGGCGAGCCCCGCCTTGAGCGCGTGCGCGTGATGGGAGTGCCACTCGTACTGCGCGGTCCAGTGGCGCGCGGTGATCAGGATCGCAAGCTCCTTGAGCCGCTCCGGCAGCGAATTGTTGAAGCGCACGCTTTCACCGAATTTCTGCGCGCGGTCCGCGAACTCCGGGCTGCGCAGCAGCGCGTTGAACGGCCCGCGCACCCCGCCGCGCGGCCCGGATGCGATCTCCTCGTAGACCTTGCGCTGCGCCTCCGTCAGCTCGCTTTCGACGAGCGGCTTGAAGCGCGGCTGGCCGGGTCCGTCCATGACTCCTCCCGTTGTGAGCCGGTAGAGGACGTATTATCGGATATTCGACCCCGCTTAACGCCGCCCGTGCGGCTCGCTGAAATCGATGACGGGCCCGACCGGCACGACTTGGCTCGGATTCACTTCCTTCTGGCTGCGGTAGTAGTGCTCCTTGATGTGCCACATATCGACCGTCGCCGCCACGCCCGGAACCTGGTACAGCTCCCGCACATACGGCCACAGATTCGGGTAATCGCGCAGGCGGCGCAGGTTGCACTTGAAGTGGGTGTGGTACACCGCGTCGAAGCGCACGAGCGTGGTGAAGAGCCGCCAGTCGGCCTCGGTGATTCGCTCGCCGCAGAGGTAGCGGCTCCCGGCGAGGTGACGCTCGAGGATCTCGAGCGTGGCGAACAGCTCGCCGACCGCGCGCTCGTATTTGTCCTGCGCGGTGGCGAACCCGGCGCGGTAGACGCCGTTGTTCACCGTGCGGTAGATGAGCTCGTTCCAGCGGTCGATCTCCGGCCGCAATTCGGGCGGAACCATGTCGGGCAGGGATTTCGTCGCCGCTTTTTCCACAAAAGCGTCGAACTCGCGGTTCAGCATGCGGATGATCTCGGAGGACTCGTTGTTGACGATCGTCCCGCGAGCCTTGTCCCAGAGGACGGGCACCGTCACCCGTCCCGAGAAGTTCGGCCGGACCTTGAGATAGATCTCGTAGAGGTACGAAGCGCCGTTGACCCCGTCGGGAATGCAGCCCGGGCGCTCGCTGAACGTCCAGCCGTTCGCATCCATGAGCGGATCGACGATGGAGAGCGAGGTCGCTTTCTCCAGCCCCTTGAGCTTGCGGAAAATCACCGTGCGGTGCGCCCACGGGCAGGCGAGCGAAACGTAAAGATGGTAGCGGCCCGCCTCGGCCTTGAAGCCCGAGGAGCCGTCCGCGGTGACCCGGTCGCGAAATATCGATTCGGGACGGATGAACTCACCGCCCGTCTTGCGCGTGTCGCGCGGCAGGTCCTTCCAGACGCCTTCTACGAGAAAACCCATGGTGTTCCGATCTGGATCAACTATGATTCCGCGCTGGATAAGCTTTAACGGGCGCGTAGGAATTCAAACGTGCGCGCGCTTGGGCTGTGCGCCGTTCTTCTCCTTGCGGCCGGTGCGGGGGATCGCCAGCTTTCGCCCTTCCCGAAGCATTCGCCCGCACTCTTCCGCAGTAGTCGGTTTGGCGAAGAGATAGCCCTGCATTTCGTCGCAGCCGTTCGAGCAGAGAAAGGCGAGCTGGGCCTCGGTCTCGACGCCCTCGGCGACGACATTCAGCCTGAGATTCTGCGCAAGGTTGATGATCGCGCGGGTCAGCGTCGCATCGTCGGCGTCCGTCGATATGTCACGGACAAATGTGCGGTCGATCTTCAACGTGTCGATGGGGAAGCGCTTCAGGTAGCCCAGACTCGAATAGCCGGTACCGAAGTCGTCCATGGACAGCCTGACACCCGATTCCTTCAGGCTGTGCAGCGTGCGCGCCGCTCCCTCCGGATCGTTCATCAGCAAGGACTCGGTGATCTCGAATTCGATGAGGGACGGGTCGATTCTCGTGTCGCGCAGAATCTGCCGGACGACGCCCTGCAGGTTCTTCTGCTCGAACTGGCGCGCCGAGAGGTTTACGGCGACCGCAGGGACCTTCAAGCCGACTTCCTGCCAGGCCTTGATCTGCACGCAGGCCGTGCGCAGAACCCATTCGCCGGCCTGGACGATCAGCCCGGTTTCCTCGAGCACCGGAATGAAATCACCCGGCATGACGATGCCCCTGTCCGGATGCTGCCAGCGCAAGAGCGCCTCGAATCCGCAGATCTTTCCGGTGACGAGGTCGGCCTTGGGCTGGTAGAAGAGGCGAAACTCCTCTCGTTCGAGCGCCCGGCGCAACGCAGCCTCCATTTGCACGCGCTGGAGGGCGCGCTCGTTCATGTCCCGCGTGAAGTACTGATAGTTGCTGCGTCCCTGTTCCTTGGCGCGGTACATCGCCGCGTCCGCATTCACGACGAGCGCTTCGGAGTTGTCGCTGTCGGCCGGATACAAGGCCACGCCGACGCTCGCGGTCACGTAGGTTTCCTTCCCTTCCAGATCGAACGGCCGCTTGAAAACGTCGACGATTTTCTGCGCCACCAGCCCCGCGTCGCCGGGCTTGCCGAGCTCGGCGAGGATCGCGGCGAACTCGTCGCCGCCGAGCCGTCCCACGGTGTCGCTCGCGCGAATGCAGCTTCGCAGCCGCGAGGCCGCTTCCTGGAGGAGCTTGTCTCCGGCGCCGTGCCCCAGGGTGTCGTTGACCAGCTTGAACCGGTCCAGATCGATGAAGAGCACCGCCATCGGCCAGTCGTTGCGCTTGGCGAGCGCCATGGCCTGCGTCAGGCGGTCCTGGAACAGGTTGCGATTGGGCAGGCCGGTGAGCGCGTCGAACTGCGCCAGATAGGCGACCTTCTCTTCGATGGCCAGGCGCGCGCGGATGTCCCGCGAAATCGCGGCGATGATGGTCGTGTCCCCGGAACGCAGCACGTGCCGCGTCGATTCGAACGGCAGCAGGGTTCCGTCCCTGCAGATGTAGTGGCTCTTCATCCCGCCCAGGAGCACGTCCGCGTCTTCGGTGGGATGCGCGATGAGCTCATCGTAAGATCGTTCGAGGTCCTGCCGGCTGACGGGAAGGACGTTCTGAGGTCCCATCCGGAGCAGTTCTTCTCTGGAGTAGCCGAGCAATCTGCATGCGGTCTCGTTGACGTCCACGAAGCGCATCGTCGAGCGATCGATCAGGACGATCATGTCCGCCGAATTGTCCATCGCCAGCCGGAAGCGGCGCAGCTCTTCCTCCGCGGCACGGCGCTCCGTAACGTCGCGCACGACCGCGACGATGACGTGGCCTCCCTCCGACTGGACGGCGCGGCGGAAAGCCTCGACGGGAAACCGGGAGTCGTCCTTGCGCCGGTACCGGCTTCCCACGGTGCTGTCGCCCTCGCCGCCCTGAATCAGGCGGCTGTAGATCCGGGAGAGCTCTTCGCGGGACATGGAAATGATGTCCTGCGGGCCCATGGCGAGCAGCTCCTCGCGGCTATAGCCGAGTTTCCTGCACGCGGTGTCGTTCACGTCGATGACGCTCATGCGGACCGGGTCGATCAGCCATATCATGTCCTCGGACACGTCCATGGCGGTCCGGAAGCGGCGCAGCTCCTCCTCGCTTTGCTTGCGACGCAGGAACTGGCCGATCTGGCTGCCGATCACGCTAATGGCCTGCAGCAGCCGCTCTTCCGGTTCGCGAGCGCGGCGGCTGGAGAAATTGAGCACGCCGATCGTCTTCCCCTCCGCCATGACGGGGAAAACGAATGCGCCGTGGACGCCGATGTCGGGTAGCCGCGCCGCGTTGGACGAGCCCGTCAACGACCGTGGGTCGCTCGCCAGATCGACCGACCACAGCGGCTGTCCCGAGTGCCACACGTTGCCCGACAGGCCGACGCCCGGGCGAAAAACGAGGTCGCGGGATGCGGCGACGAAGCGCTCGATCGCCTCATCCGGCACGCTCCAGGCGCCGCCAAAGCGCAGCACCCCGGCCTTCTCGTCCACGTAGAAGTATCGGCCGCAATCCCATCCTTCGGTCTCGCAGATCGCGCGGATGGCAGCCTGCACTGCTGCAGTCACGCTGTCGGCATCGGCGAGAGACCGGCTGACCGCGTGCTCCAGCGCCTGCAGCTGCTCGGCGCGCTTGCGCGCCGTGATGTCCTTGCCGACGCCGCGATAGCCCTTGAATGCGCCGGAGGCATCGAACACCGGCTCGCCGCTCACGCTGACCCAGATCTTCCTGCCCGACTCATCCGCCCTGAGCAGTTCCAGGTCGTGGAAGGGCTTGCGCGCGTCCAGCAACGCAATGTGCGCAGCCCAGTCGGCTTCGGTCATGTTTTCGTACCTGAAATCCCAGCGCCTCTTTCCGAGCGCTTCGTGGCGGCCCTTGATGATCCACTCGGGCCCGCTTCCGGCCGAAGAAGTGAAGCGGTACTGATCGTCCTGCTCCCAGTACATGTCCGAGGACAGCTCGGTCAGCCTGCGAAAGCGCAGCTCGCTCTTGGAGAGCTCGCTTTCCACGCGCTCCTCGCGCTTCAATTTGGAGAGCATCACGAAACCGAACAGGAGGACGACCAGAGAGCCGAGACTGCCGGCCGCAAGATAGAGCCATCGTTCCTTCGTGGAATCCGCGAGAACCGCGTCGAGCGACTGGCCGACCACGGCGTAAAGGGGGAAAACCGGGACTCGGCGAAAACTGAAAATGCGCTCGACGCCGTCGAGACTGCCTGGTCGAATCTCGTTCCAGGCGCCTGCCGCGGAGGCGTTCGATGGAAGTCCGGGGAGCGGCCTGTTCTGTACCGCATCGAGTTCCGGCCAGCGCAACAGAGAGGTATTGTCCGGACGCCTTATCCCGACGAGGCCGTTCGCTCCGAGGTCCAGCCCTTCATAAACGCGGATGAGGGTGTCCGCCGACACCGACAGCACCAGCACCCCCTCAAATCTTCCGTTCTTGCCGAGGATCGGGCGCGTGAACTGGATCGAGAGCTTGCCGGAGACGCGGCCCTTCAAGGGATTGCTGATGTACAGCCGGTCCGGGCCTCCGCCGCGATGGGCCTTGAAATGCTCCCGATCGCCGAGAAAGACGCGTTCCTTCGAGCCCGAGAGATCGGTATACGCGAGCCACCCGTCGGCATCGATCACCGAGACCTGCACGACGAAGACGTCCTTGCGAAATCCCTTCTCGACCGCCACGGCTTCCGCAAAGCGCTTCGGGTCCCGGGTCCACTGCATCCGCAGATGCTGGAGGAGCAGATCGGCCGCCCCCGCGTACGACGAGAAATGCTCGGCGACGATGGTGGAGAGGTTTTGTCCCTGCTGGGTTGCGGTGCGCAGCGCGGCTTCGCGGTCGCTGACGAGCTGATACGCGACGATGCCCCAAATCAGCACCATGATGACGGCGACGGCCGTCGTCAGCTGGATGCGGAGCTGACGGATGGGTGTCCAGGTCATAGACGCAGCATGCCCTTGCGAACGAACAAGCCCTCCCCCGTGCGAGCTTAGCGCGAACCCCGCAGGGACGCTATCGGAGCATCGCCGACGGCCCTTCCCGAGCCGGGAACCCCGACAAGGGCGGCAAAACAAGAGGGGCCGGCCCGGACCTGTTTACGGCGAGCCGTTGAAGGTGCAACATGGACCGCCGTGGCCCGTACCGAATTCGAAGACGTCGGAGCGTGGTCGGCCTTTATCCGCGCCATCAGGGGGAACTCATGAAATTCATCGCATCGGCCGCAGCCGTTCTGCTTTTATCCAGCACCGCCGTCACTCCCCAGACGCTCGATGACCTCAAGAACGACGGGAAGAACGCGGACAACATCCTCACCTACGGCATGGGCTACCATCAGCAGCGCTACAGCCCGCTCAACCAGATCGACAAGAACACCGTCCGCCGCCTGGTGCCGGTCTGGAACTTGAGCCTCGACAACAATTGGGGCGAGCAGGCGCAGCCGATCGTCTACAACGGCGTAATGTACGTGACCAACGCCCGGGCGACCGTCGCGATCGACGTCGCCAGCGGCAAGCAGATCTGGAAGCAGACGCTCGAGTGGCCGCCCGAGACGCCGCGCGTCGTGTGCTGCGGCGTATCCAACAAGGGCGCGGCGATCTACAACGGCAAGGTATACCGCACCACGCTCGACGCCCACGTGGTGGCGTACGACGCCAAGACCGGCAAGGAAATCTGGAAGTCGAAGGCCGCGGAATGGAAGGACGGCTTTTCGCTCACCGTCGCGCCGCTGGTGGCGAACGGGGTGCTGATCACAGGAATTTCCGGCGCCGAATTCGGCGTGCGCGGCTTCATCGACGGCTGGGACCCGGAAACCGGCAAGCAGTTGTGGCGCCATTACACCATTCCCGCCCGCGGCGAGAAGGGCAACGAGACCTGGCCGCAGGACGGCAATGCCTGGCAGATCGGCGGCGGCTCGGCCTGGATCACCGGCTCGTACGACCCCGAGCTCGATCTCATGTATTGGGGCATCGGCAATCCGGCGCCGTGGGCCTCGCAAAGCCGCCCGGGCGACAACCTCTACACGTCCTCCGTGCTCGCGATGCGGCCGAAGACCGGCGAAGTCGTCTGGTACTACCAGTTCACGCCGAACGACGCCTACGACTACGACGCGTGCTGGGAGCTGATCCTCGCCGAGCTCAACGTCGGCGGCAAGCCGCGCAAGGTGGCGATGCAGCTCAACCGCAACGGCTTCCTCTACGTCCTCGACCGCACCAACGGCGCGCTGATCTCCGCGAAAGCGTACGAAAAGATGAACTGGGCGAGCCACGTCGACATGAAGACCGGGCGACCCGTCGAGACCGACATCGCCAAGAGCATCCGCGAGGCGAAGGCGACCGAGCATTGGCCCTCGACGCGCGGCGCGAAGAACTGGGAGCACGCCGCGTTCAATCCGCAGACCGGCCTCCTCTACGCCAACACCCTGCACGAAGGCCGGATGTACAAGCACCTGGAAACCAAGCCGCACGTCGTCGGACAGCGCTACATGTACATCGAGAACCTGCCGCTGCCGCGCGCCGCCGGGGAGCCGGTCGGCCACATCGAGGCCATCGACCCGCTCACAGCGCAGAAGAAGTGGCGCGTGCCGCTCATGGATTTCCAGATCTGGTCGGCGATGCTCGCGACCGGCGGCGGGCTGCTCTTCACCGGCAAGGAGACCGGCGAATTCATCGCCCTCGACGCCGACACCGGCAGGCAGCTGTGGCAATTCCAGACCGGCTCCGGCATCAACGCCATGCCGGTGACCTTCACCCAAAACGGCCGGCAGTACGTCACGGTGCTCTCCGGCGTCGGCGGCCTGTACTGGAACATCGCGCGCGAGCAGCTCAAGGACAAGGTGCCGCCGGGAGGCTCGGTCTGGACCTTTGCGCTGATGCCGAACTAAAAGCCGTGCACCCGGGCCTCGCCATGGCGTCGCTTGGCGTCGCCGCGCTCGCCTGCGCTCCGGCAACGGCACAAAGCCCGCAGCTGCAGACCTTCGCGCCGCAGCAGCTGAAGACCGGCGCGGAAATCTATGCGCGCAACTGCTCGCCATGCCATGGCGCGCGCATGCTGGACCCGCAGGGTGCCTCCGACCTGAGGAAATTCCCGCGCGGCGAGCGCGAGCGCTTCATCAATTCAGTGACGCGCGGCAAGAATCAGATGCCGCCCTGGGGCGGCCTGCTCAAGCCGGAAGAGGTCGAGGCCCTGTGGGCTTACGTGGTGGCGGGCGAGAAGAGCTGATGGGACGCGCAGGGTTTTTTCATGACGGCAGCATGCGACGCAATATCCCGTGGCGCGGGAAGATCAGGTGCTTGAGCGCGGCCAGCACGTGGAGGGCGATCAAGGTCACGAAGACGTAGGACGTCCCCACGTGCAGGCCGTTGAAAAAAGCGTAGAGGTTGCGCTCGTCCACGCCCCAGGGCGGGAGCGGCACGGCGTTGAAGAACTTGACCCCGAACCTGCTGAAGTTCGAGGCGGTGTAGCCCGCGATCGGCATGATCAGCATGCAGACATACAGGAGAACGTGGTTCACGCGCGCCGCGCTGCGCTCCCAGGCCGGCATCGACGCCGGCAGCGGGGGCGGCCTGTGCGTCAGGCGCCAGACCAGGCGAAACACGATCAGCATCCCGATCAGGAGACCGGTGGACTTGTGGAAATTGACGAAGATCGTGCGGTCGGGAGTCGCGCGCGGGACGAGCTGGAGGTACCAGCCGAAGGCGATCTGCCCGAGCACGGCCAGGGCGATCAACCAATGCAGCGTCATCGCCGTGCGGGAATAGCGCTCTTGCATGCAGCGTATTCAGCCGACGATCGCCTTCCATCTCCCCGCGAGCTGCTCCGCGCCGCGCAATGAAAGGGCAAAGATCGTGTAAGTCGGGTTCGAAGCGCCGCTCGTGGGAAAGATGCCCGGCCCGGCGACGCAGAGATTGGCGATCTCGTGCGTTTGGCCGTAGCTATTGACCACCGAGTCGCCCGCGCCCGTGC
>Ga0137463_1000109_pt1 | contig 32727 bp, 26 predicted proteins | sample EasRivERMGT800_2_FD_102333 | JGI IMG/M metagenome (GOLD analysis project Ga0137463, IMG submission 102333) | Soil microbial communities from meander-bound floodplain in the East River, Colorado, USA - East River MetaG ERMGT800_2 | ecosystem: Environmental > Terrestrial > Soil > Floodplain ...
CCGGAGTTTATACTGATCAACCGCCTCGGCCAGTTCGATGACCTCGGGGCGGAAGGTGCGGCGGGAGTCGATGAACTGCCGACGTTCGCCTCCATCCTTGCGTGCGCCGCCGGTCTGGCGACGGTCGGTGAACGTGTCTTCGCTCGGATTGGTCAGGGCTTGAACGACTTCTTGCATTTCAAAACTCCTTGCAGAGGGCCCGCAGGCAACTCTAGGTCGTGCATTTCCCCGCGCCAAATGGCCGGCTTACGTTTTTCAAAGGTCCGAAAAATCCGGCCGGTGCGATTGCAGCGATTGTGCCGGTCTGCTTCGATGGACATCTGACAGCTTCGTCATCAAGCCCCAAACAGGATCGGACAGACATGGTCCGCAAGGTTACCGTTCTTGGCGGTGGTGCTATGGGAACGGGTTGTTCGATTTTGCTGTCGGATCGGCCCGATTGTTCGGTCTCGCTCTGGCTGCGAAATCCGCAACATGCCGCCGAACTGCACAAGACGAGAGAAAATCGCCTCCTGCTCCCCGGGGTCCGCATTCCTGAATCGGTCGTCATCTCGGCCGATATCGGCCAGGCGGCGGCCGGGGCGGAGCTCTTCGTCGCGGCGATCCCCACCGCGTACCTGCGGCAGGCCCTCGCGGGACTTGCCCCCCGCCTTCCCGCCGGGCGACCTGTCGTGAGCGTCATCAAGGGGATTGAAAACGGGACCTTTTTGCGTCCCAGCGAGATCATTCGCCAGGTGCTGGGAGAACGCGAGGTCGTGGCGCTGTGCGGCCCCAGCCATGCCGAGGAATTCACCCGCCGGCTCCCCTGCAGCGTCGTCGTCGCCGGCTCCCATCCCGAGCTCCTGGCGGACGTGCAGACGCTGTTCTCCACCGATCGGTTTCGGGTTTACACAAATGGAGACATTGTCGGAGTCGAACTGGCCGCCGCCCTCAAGAATGTCGTGGCCATCGCCGCGGGAATCTGCGATGGCCTGCGCTACGGCGATAACGCCAAGGCCGCCCTGCTCACGCGCGGGATTGTCGAGATTACGCGCTTCGGCGTCGCGCTCGGAGCACAGGCCGAAACGTTTGCCGGCCTGGCGGGGATCGGCGATCTGATCACCACCTGCTTCAGCGGTTACGGCCGCAACCGCCGCGTCGGTGAACGCCTCGGCCAGGGGGCCCGACTTCCCGAGATCGTCTCCGAGATTCACGGCGTGGCCGAAGGAGTCACGACCTGCAAAAGCGTCTACGATCTGGCCCGACAGCGTGGCATCGAGATGCCGATCATCAGCGAAGTCTACCGCGTCCTGTTTGAAGGGAAGGCGCCCGCCGACGCCACCAACTCGTTGATGCTGCGTCCTCCCCGTGGTGAAGGTTCCGCCGGGTGACTGTTCCGGCCGCGACGCCGGTCGTGACGACGATGGCCGGGCGCCCCGGATGCTGCTATTCAATGACCGTGTGTAATCGATCGGGCCGGCGATCGGTGCAGTGCGTCGTCGATCCGTCGGGCCAGATGATTTCGACCTCTAGAACTTCACTCGCGTTTCCCAGGCCGAAGTGCAGAGTCGGATCATGCGTCGAGGCGTAGCTGCCTCCTCCTTTGACGAGGCGCACCTGTGTCCCGGCGTTCGTGGTGACCCGAACGAGGGCTCCCACGGGATGCCGCGCCGCGCGGGTTCCGATCACGCGAATCGAAAACCAATGGAAGGGCGCGCTTCGATCCTGCCGATTTTCGAGGAGCGCCACCGGCTCATTGACGTGCGAAACAGCCACGTCCAGATCGCCGTCACCGTCGAAATCTCCAACAGCGAGACCACGTCCCATGTGCGCTCTGGCCAGATATCCGCTGCCAGGCGCCACGCGCTGAAACAGGCCGTTCCGGTTTTCGAAGATGAGCGGTACTTGACGAAGTGGGGCGAACGATGAATGCCGCATCACGTGTCCATTCGCAACGAAGATGTCCTCGTCGCCGTCACAGTCGAAATCCAGGAATACCGTCCCCCACCCGACATAACTTCCGCCGACCGCGGTGACGCCCGTGCTCTCACTGACGTGTCGAAACAGGCACTCGCCGTCATTTCGAAACAGGGCGAACGCCTCCCGCTCGAAATTTGAGACCCAGATGTCCGGCAGTCCATCGAGATTGTAATCGCCGACGTCGACCCCCATGCTGCCGTTCGGAAGACCGCGGTTGTCGAGTCCCGCGCCGCTGACGACGCCGGCTTCGTCGAATCGGCCCGAGCCGCGATTGCGATACAGAAAATTGGGAGTCGTATCGTTGGCGACGTAAATGTCGGGCCGGCGATCCAGGTCAAGGTCGGCAACGACGACACCCAGCCCCTTGCCATCGGCGCGCAGGCCGGCGTCGCGCGAACCGTCCCGGAACGTGCCATCTCCATTGCCGAAATACAGGGCATCAGGCAGCGGGCTGAAATGGACGGGCGGGCAAACGTCTCGGGGCCGACCGGAAACTTGCGCCTGGCAGACAGGATTGTTGTCAACCGACCAGTCCACATAGTGCACGATATAGAGGTCGGGCACACCGTCGGCATTCAAATCGGCCCAGGCCGCGCTGCTGCTCCACAGACGGTCGGCCAAACCGGCTGCCGCAGTGATCTCGACGAATGTTCCATCGCCGCAATTGTGCCAGAGGATCAGCCCCCTAAAGCCTGTTACCAGGAGATCGGGGAAACCATCATTGTCGTAGTCGTCGACCGCCGCCCCGTGCGAATAGAACGGGGCGGCTTCAAGTCCGGCGGCCGGCGTGCAGATTGTGAACTGCCGAGGACCTTCGTTGCGGAACAGAGCGCCCGCCAGTCCGACGACGCGGAGATCGGCAGAGAAGCCGCCTCCCCCTGGAAAGTACAGGTCCAGATCGCCGTCACCGTCATAATCCCAGGCGGCCGCCCCCCCACCCAGTGATTCGAGTATTGAGAACTCCCCCGCCTCCTCACCGTTTCGATAGGTAAACACCACGCCCGCGGACGCAGCCACGTCTTCGAACAGTTCTTCCCCCCCACGCGGCGTCCTCTGGATCGCTGCTTCAGCAGCATTCATCGGAGAGGGCGCGACGGCGGGAGAGTCCTTTGTCCGGTCGGCTGGCGCACAACCGGAACAACACAACGCGGTTGTCAGAAGATAGAGGCGCAGTCGCGACGCCGGGTTGCCCGTCATTCGTCGCGCCTCCGATTTCCCTGGATCAGTCGAAATTGACCGGCTGCCTGCCCCTCGATGATCGTGATCCACTGATCCGCAGCGACACCTTCCACGCGGGACATGTTCCCCGACGGCCAGGTAATCTCGAGACGCTCGATCGTAGAGCATTTTCCGATTCCAAAATGCAGCCGCCGATCGCAAGCTGACGCATAACTCCCTCCTCCGATGACTTGCCGGACTTGTGCCTTGCCGTCGGCAATCAACCGAACTGCGCAACCGGTGGGTTCGCGGGCGCCGCGCGTGCCGATCAGCCTCACACCGCACCAGTGGTTTTGCGAGGTTGTGTTCGACTGATTGGCCAGCACGGCGACTGGTTCATTCATGTGCGAAATCGCCAGGTCAAGATTTCCGTCACCATCCAGATCACCGCAACAGACTCCCCGACCTTGATGCGGAGCGGCGAAATAATCTCCTGCTCTCGCGGCTGCGTTGATGAACCGCCGACCGTCACGGTTCTCAAACAGCATCGCGTTTTGACTGACGGGGGAATATCCCGGGAATCTCAAGACGTGCCCGTTAGCCACGACCATGTCCTCGTCACCATCGGCATCGTAATCGAAGAAGACACTCCCCCAACCCACGTAGGCGCTCCCTACCCCGGCAACTCCGGCCGATTCGCTGACGTGCTGAAACGTGCAGTTCCCCAGGTTGCGGTACAGGGCCGACGTTTCTCGTTCGAAATTTGCCACCCACAGATCGGGCAACCCGTCGAGATTGTAGTCTCCCACGGCGACACCCATGCTGCCATTGGCGTGGCCACGGCTGTCGACACTCGAACCACTCGGCAGGCTGAAGTCGTCGAACCGGCCAGCCCCCTGGTTCCGATACAGGAAGTTACCGGCAGGATCATCGTTCCCGACGTAAATGTCGAGATCCCCGTCGAGGTCAAGATCCGCGATGACGACGCCGAGACCCTTCCCATCGGGGCGGAGTCCCGCCTGAATTGACGCTTCCTGAAATGTGCCATCGCCCTGATTGACGTAGAGCGTGTCGGGCAGCGGACCGAATTTTTCCGGAGGACAAACGTCTCGGGCGTGGCCGGCCTGTTGTGCCGGGCAGATCGGGTCCTGATCAAACGACCAATCGAGATAGTGGGCAACGTACAGATCGGGAGTTCCGTCGCCGTTGATGTCTCCCCAGGCGGCACTGCTGCTCCAGAGCCTGTCATGCAATCCCGCCGGCGTCGTTGTCTCCAGAAACGTTCCATCTCCGTGATTGTGCCAGAGCACGAGGCCGCCGTAACCGGTCACGAGCAAGTCGGGAAATCCGTCTCCATCGTAATCATCGACTGCCGTCCCGTGGCTGTAATGCGGGGCTGCCTGCAATCCGGCGACCTCGGTCTGGAGTGTAAATCGCCAGTCTCCTTCATTACGAAACAGCGCTCCCGGTCGGCCGTGGATCTGCCTCTCGGCGCCGAATCGGCCGCCACCTGGAAAAAACAGATCGACGTCGCCATCACCATCGTAATCCCAGGCGGCTGCACCGCCCCCCAGTGATTCGAGAATCGAGTATTGGTTCGCTTCCTCCCCATTGCGATACGTGAACGAGACGCCGGCCGCAATGGCCAGGTTTTCGAAGGCAGGCGTCATGCCGCCCGCCGGGGACAACTGACCCGGCTGGACCTGCCCCGATGTGCGACCGGAACGCAATTCCGGAACAGCAGTTTCACGGCAACCGTTCAGAGAAAGTAACCCTCCACAGCTGCAGATTGCCAGAAGCATACCGCGCCGGCACCGACCAGCCGAATTGCGCTTACGAGCCATGGCTGGCGCCCACGGAACGATTCGCCTTGCGCAAGTGTTCGGCGGAGAGCGCCGAATTTCCGACGGTTGCAAAATACTCCGAAAGCAACTGATGGGCGGGCACGTAATCGGGATCGAGTTGCAACGCGCTGTACAGCCAGGCGACTCCGTCGGCCGGATCGCGGTACTTGATTGCCAATGAGCCGATCTCGAACCGCAGCTTAAGTTCATCGGTGGTTGGCAATTGAGCCGACGGCGACAGCAGCAATTGCATGGCGTTATGCATTTTCAGTTCTGCCCGACGTGCCTCGTCAACGAACTGAAAGTGTTCGCGGGCTGCAGCCCCGTCCCCCGCCGACTGCAGAGCACCAGCCAGCGCATAACGGATTTCCGCATTCTGCGGATCGAGGCCGGCAGCCCGTCGCAGCAGCACAACGGCGTCAGCCGCATTCCCGGCCTGTAACTCGATGCCCCCCAGCGCTGCCAGCGCTTCCGAGGAGTCGGGCTCAACGGCGAGCGCGCGAGCCAGGTCAGAGCGGGCCAGTTCGTCGCGGCCTGCCACATGCAGGCAGCGGGCCCTGCCCACCAATGCCGCCACATCGCGGGGAGCGTGGCCCAGACAGCGCTCGAATTGCTCAGACGCGTCTGCAAACTCGTTCAACTCCAGAAGCATCTGGCCCAGGCACCGGCGCGTCTCGACAGAATCACTCTCCAGTTCCAGCGCCCGGCGATATTCGCGAGCCGCATCCTGCCAGGCCATCAGATGCTCGTAATACCTTCCACGGAAAACGTGAGGCCGGGGGTCGCGGGGATAATCCCGTTGCCAGGCCTCGAGCAGGCGCAGGCCGGCTCCCATCTGGTAGTTGAGGAAGTAACCGGCCACGAACGCTTCGCAGATTTCGGCGCCGTCGTCGCCGGGCCTGAGCAGCAAGTCACCCAATGCCGGCTCGGCCTGCGACAAGTTTCCCGACTGGGCCAGGGCGAGAAGCCGCTCCCGATGCAATTCTTCCACCGGGTATTCGAGAGCGTGTGCACGCTCGAGGTGCCGTGCCGCCTCGCCCAGTCGACCTGTATGTCGATAGGCCCGAGCCAGCAGAAACTGAATGCCGGCACGGTCGAGTTCGGCACTCGACAGGGGCAGCAGCCACGTCAGCACCTGATCGGCATGCCGTTCACGACTGGCAACCCGTGCCCGGTAAACGCGGTATTCCCGCACCACAGCCGACCAGGAAGCGACCAGCACGAGGCCGACAATGACTGCGGCCAGTCGCCACCGATGCGGTGATCTGAAGGGGCTCAAGCCGGACCTCACTTCAAGATTCCCCGCGAATTGTCCCCGGTCATGACTTCACGAGACATTTCGGAGGATGCACAGACAAGACAACGGCTGATTCTAATGTATTCCCCGCGGCACGGCCCCTCAACGCCCGAAGGTGTGCCGAGCCGGAGCGGGCAAAATCCTGGCCTCAGCCAGAACGAATCCAACACCACGAATGCATTTTTATGCTCGACTAATTGACATTCTGATGAATTCGCTGTCTACTGCGGACAGGTGAATTCGCAGCACGAGTTCCGTGGCGGCGAACTTTCATCTTCAGGATTTCCTGGTTTTTCGGGCTCGAATCATACGCTAGTTCTGCTTCTTTATCCTCCCAAGGAGTTTTCCCATGCGCTGGCTTTCTCACGTGATGCGCGCTTCGCGGCAACGATGGGGGTTTACGCTCATTGAACTTCTGGTTGTGATCGCCATTATTGCCGTCCTCGTCGCCTTGCTCCTCCCCGCGGTGCAGCAGGCGCGCGAAGCAGCACGACGCTCGCAGTGCAAGAATAATCTCAAGCAACTCGGACTGGCCCTGCACAACTATCACGATGTCTTCAAGATGTTCTCGCCGAACATGTCGGGGCACGTCAACATCAATCCCCCCTGGGTCGGCGGATCGCACCGCAAAGGGAGCGCCCTCGTGCGCCTGTTGCCCTATGTCGATCAGGCGCCCCTCTTCAATACGATTAATTTCGCGAGTAACAACGATCAGGAAACGAGCGCCGCGACGGCGAACCTCGTCATCCAGAAAATACCGGTCTTTCTCTGCCCGAGCGAAACGTCTGACGGCAATTCCATTCAGACGAGGAACACCAATAACGTATTTGTCGCCGTCGCCTGCTATTCGGTCTCCATTGGCGCCCAGAGTATGGGGACCGCCACCGGGTGTGCGGTCTATCCGGGAAACGCCCTGGGAGACGGACCTGCGGCGGATGCCGACACGCAGGATCCGTATCAGGTTTCCGGTCCCTTCTCGCGATGGGCGTGGGCGGCATCGTTTAAAGATCTTCCCGACGGATCATCGAATACGATCGCCGTCGGTGAAGTTCTTCCCAATGCCAGCGATCACGGCCAATATGGCTGGGTCTCCGACAACGCGCAGTGGTTCGCCACTACGGCTCCGATCAATTATCCGACATCGAGTACGCAGGGAGGCTGTAATAGCTGGAGTTCGTGGAACACCTCGAACGGGTTCAAGTCCAAGCACACCGGAGGCGCGCATTTTCTGCTGTGCGACGGTGCCGTCCGATTCCTCAGCGAGAACATCAATTATACAACGTACCAGCGCCTCGGTTCGCGGCGTGACGCTCAGCCGGTGGGAGAATTCTAACTCCTCTTGATTTCAGAGAATTGAATAAATGTCCGCAATTTCGTCATCACACGGGAGGCTCGACGTGATGAATCGTTTGTGGTTTCTGGTGGTTGCCGTCACGGTCGCGTTCCTGACGGCGGGGTGCGGTGGTGATGACGGCGGCAAATCCAAACGCCCGAAACTGGCCAAGGTCACAGGGAAGGTCCTCTACAATGGCAATCCGGTCGAAGGGGCCACGGTTGCCTTTCACGCCGAGGGCGCTCCTCGTGCGGCCCAGGGCACGACCGACAGCGCTGGCCGATTTGAGCTGATGATGTACGATCCGGGCGACGGGGCTGTCGTCGGCGACAATGTGGTGACGATTTCGAAAGTCGCCGGCATGGGCCCCGCGAAAGCGGGCCAGTCTCCCACGGAAATGTACGGGGAGTACATGAAGAAGAAGGAGGCGGGCCAGGATCCATTGGCAGGAACTCTCCCCGAAAAATACAAGGATCCCGCCACTTCTCCCCAGAAGCAGAACGTGACGGCCGGAGGGCCCAACGACTTCACAATCGAGTTGAAGGATTGATCCTGAAGCGACGCGGTGTGCGCGGCCTGTTGCTCCTGGCGCATCTGTTTCCCGGAATCCCCGCGGTTTGCAGAGCTTGCACCTTGTGGGATAATCCGGAGTCCCCGGGATTTCCCAGCCCGCGTCCAGAATCGGGCGTCCTAGTACTATGGCCTGGCAAGTTCGAGTCCGACCGGCGGCGTTGACCGGCGCTCTTTTGTTGTCGCTTTTCCTTTCGGGAAGCCTGTTCTTCCGCTCAGGACATCCGGCAAGGTCGACGCCTGAAATCAATGACGACCCCGGCTCAAGTTCCACAACGCGTTTCCTGAGCGCCGCCTCTCTGCAGAAACTCTGCTCGCATTGCCACCAGTTTCCCGAACCTGGAACATTGCCCCGGGCCGCATGGGCTGGCAAAATCCGGGAGATGACACAAATTCGCGGCTACGGAACAGGGCTCACTCCCCCTCCTGTCGAACGTATCATCGCCTGGTACGAGAGCCGTGCTCCCGAGCAGCTTTCTCTGGCGACAGCCCACCAGCTTCCTGACAAAGTGTCTTCTCACTGGCAACCAGTGCCCCCTGAGAGCGCAGGCGGCATACCTGACTTCTTTACGGCAAATGTGTGCTTTTCCGACGCCATCCCGGGTCCGCTCTCGAGTGTCATCCAACTCCTGTCAGCGGATCTGCGGCACGGCAGGATCGAGTTGTGGGATACGAGCACCCGTCCGACACCACCTTCCCGTCTGGTCGGAGAGATATCCCACCCGGCTCATATCGAACCGGTCGACTTCGACCAGGACGGACTCTGTGACCTGCTGGTCGCAAATCTGGGCTCGTTCTCAGCGATCGACCACAACCTGGGATCGGTCGAATGGCTCCGGCAACGGCCCGATGGTTCCTTTGAAAAAATCACCCTCTGCGATGGAATGGGGCGCGTCGCCGATGTTCGCGCCGCTGATTTCGACGGCGACGGCGATCTCGACCTGGTCGTCGCGGAGTTCGGCTGGCGATTGACCGGCAAGACCCGCGTGCTGGAAAATTCCGGCCGCTTCCCGCGGCCTACGTTTGTGCGGCACGACGTTGACGCGCGCTGCGGGGCCATTCATGTTCCGGTAACCGATCTCAACGGCGACGGACGCCCCGACATCGTCGTCCTGCTCGGGCAGCAATATGAGATGGTCGTCGCTTTCTTCAACGAGGGAGGTTTTCGTTTTTCTCCCCGAGAGTTGTTCCATGCTGCCCATCCGGCCTGGGGGGCCACCGGGCTGGAACCGGTCGATCTCGATCGCGACGGAGATCTCGATTTTCTGGTGACGAACGGTGATACCTTCGACGACGACGTGCTCAAACCCGATCACGGAGTCACCTGGCTCGAAAACCAGGGGCACTTGAACTTCGTACCGCATTTCCTCGTCTCGCTGCCCGGTGCCCATCGCGCCCTGGCGGCTGATCTCGACGGTGATCGTGATTTTGACATCATCGCCTGCGCAATGGCGGGAGTATCGGCGGCCAAACCCGATCTGACCCGGAGTCTGCCTTCCATTGTGCTGCTCGAACAGGTTTCCCCGGGTAAGTTCTCAAGTGCCGTCCTCGAACGGGGAAAATGCTGCCATCCCACACTGGCCGTGAGTGCCGACAACGGGTCGGGAACCGTCTCGTTCGCCGTCGGAAACGCATTCCTCAATGCCATCCCCGGCACACCGCCGTCGGCAGCGATCACGGTCTGGAAGTTTCATCCGCAGTCGCTTCCCTGACATTCGGTGCGAGTTGAGTGATGACCAGACACCGATCCTTATCCCGGCGGCTCGTCGCCGGAAGCGCTGTTCTGCTGGTCCTCATCGCCGGAGTGTCTGCCTTCGAATGGCGGCGCCAGCGTCCCCGGCGTCTCTGGCACGGCGCTCTCGTCGCAGCCGAACGCGGCGACCTTCGAACGCTCGTTCTCCACAGGACAGCACTGGCGAATCTTCCCGGGTACGAAGCCCATGCGCACCTCCTGGCGGGAATCATCGACCTGCGTGCCGGAAAATACCGCGATGCACTGTCGGAATTCGGCAAGGCACCACCGGCGGGTGAACTGCGGCAGCCAGCGCTCCTTTACACGGGCCAGGGTTTGTACCACGTCGGAGCTTTGATCCAGGCTCGCAATTGTCTGCAAACGCTGGCGGAAGAGCAGCCCCAACTTCCCGAGCCGCACCGCTGGCTGGCAGCCATTCATTACGACCTGGGCGCGATGAACGACGCGCTGGGTGAGCTCGACCAGTTGATTCGGCTCAGGCCAGACGACTTTAGTCCTCATCACCTGCTCGGACAGATTTTCCTCGACCAGGAAAGATTTCCGGAGGCGATTCTGCACTACCGCCAGGCGCTGAAGTCTGGACCTCCCGGCAATCGAATTGCCGAGATCTCGCTCGACCTGACCAGGGCCCTGGTTCGTCAGCGGAGCTATGCTGAGGCGTTGTCAGTCCTGGAATCGCTTGATCCCGATGTGACTGCGCTGGCGCTGCGGGCCGAATGCCTTCTCAATCTGGGCCGCGGCACAGAGGCCCTCGCCGCTCTCGACCAGGCCCGCCTCAACGATCCCCATGACCGGCGGGTGCTCCTGCTCGACGCACGCCTGGCACTCGACCGCCACGAGCCCGCTGCCGCCATCGCGCCGCTTCAGGAAGCGCTCGCCGGCGATCCCCATGATTATGCGACGCGCTATCAATTGGCCCAGTCATTGCAGCGGCTCGGCCGGAACACCGAATACGAGGTCGAAATGGCGCGGATGGAAGCCTCGCGCACTCTTTCCCTGCGTCTTACCGAACTGAATGAACTGGCAATCGAGAATCCCGACGATCCCGGAATTCGCGACCGCCTCGCCGAAACCTGCCGGCAATTGGGAAAAACCGACCTTGCCGGGATGTGGCAGAAGGCCGCGGCGGCGCTTCGTCAGTCAAATCCACCAAAACCGAAATCGGGCAGCGGATCCAGGTTGGACGTTAATTTGCCGGAATAGGACCAGGTGACGCGATCAGGTTTTGCCCGGCTCCATTCGCCAGAAAGAAGTTCGATGAATCGCCACTCGCACATTCACGCAACACTCGTCCTCATCTTCTTGGCGACCCCCGCGAGAGCTGACGAAACCGTTTTGGAACCGGGATCGAAACCGCAGCTCGTCCAAGAGACCGGAGCCGGCGAGGGGCCGGCCTGGCATCCCGAATTGGGGCTCTTGACCAGCGGCGACGGACACATCATGCGCCGCGACCGCAATGGAAAGCAGTCGATCTACCGCGAGGGCGCCGGATCGAACGGCCTGCTCTTCGATCGTCAGGGGCGGCTTGTCATCTGTGAACCGGTCCGCCGCCGGGTCAGCCGTCTCGAAGCCGATGGCACTCTGACCGTCCTGGCAGACCGTTACGAAGGCAAACGGTTCAACCAGCCCAACGACCTGACGATCGACACAAAAGATCGGATTTACTTTTCCGATCCGCGCTACGGAGATCGGGACGACATGGAGCTGGTCGATCCCGACGGACGCAAGATCGAGGGGGTCTACCGCATCGACCCTGACGGAACGCTGACGCGGGTTCTGGGGCGCGAGGTCGACCGACCCAACGGACTGGTGGTGACTCCCGACGACAAATATCTCTTTGTCGCCGACAACAATAACAATACGCTCGGCGGGGCGCGCAAACTGTGGCGCTGCGACCTGCGACCCGACGGCTCTGTCGATGTCGCCAGCCGCAAGCTGATTCACGACTGGAAGACGACCCGCGGGCCGGACGGCATGAAGCTCGACGCGAAAGGACGCCTGTTTGTGGCCGCCGGGATCAACAAACCGAATCTCCCTTACGAAACGGCAGACAAACCGACCTCAGGGATCTACGCTTTTTCCGCAGACGGGCAGCTTCTGGAAGTCATCCCGATTCTGCGCGACGAAACGACGAACTGCGCGTTCGGCGGCGACGATCTGCGCACGCTGTTTGTGACCGCCGGCGGAACGCTCTGGAGCGTACGCGTCACGACGCCGGGCCGACCCGTGTGGCCGCCGGCGAAGAAGTAGTTTGATTCAGTTAGGCTCGACGCGGTCCCGTCTCCCTCTGGGAGAGGGAGACGGATTGATTTCGACGAGATCAATCATGTCAGCCCCAAGGGGGCGAGATTCGATAGCCCTGGGCGCAGCCCAGGGTTCCGACGATACGAATCGCGAAAGCCCTGAAGGGGCGAGATTCCAGCGTGCAGCTTGATCTCGGCTCTTCACCATGGAATCTCGCCCACGTTGGGGCTTCCTTCGTCTTGCTGCATCTACCCAGGGCTAAGCGCCCTGGACTATCGAATCTCGCCCCCGTTGGGGCTCACGCATTGTATCCCTGGATAAGTCAAAACCCACGTCAGATTGAACACCGACGCCTGCCACGGCTGCTGATCGAGATACAATCCGGCGCTCTGCAGTTCATTGCCATCCCGATCGTAACTGGCACTGCTGAGCTGGTCCTGCAAGTGCCAGGTTCTGTTCCCGAGGTCGGCAAACGGCAGCCGCAGCCGGCACTGGCTCTGGTTGGGCGCATAATTCACCGCCACCACCAGCCGAACGTCGCCGGGGCCTTCCCAGCCAAATGCCACATAACAGTCGTTCGTCCCGTTCCCGTCCCAGGCGGGAGCGCATTCGAGCAATTGCCAGCGTCCGTCGCGCGTCGCCGGCTGGCGGAGAACGCCGAGCAGGCGATCGTAAAACTGGCTGAGCGCAGAATTCACAGGCTCCTCGGGTGCGCGGCCCAGGTGCGGCGAGATCCGTTTCTTCCGCCCTTCGAACTCTCCCTGGTGAAAGAACCGCAACCCAGGCGACAGAAACGTGATGACCGCCGCCGCTTCGTGGATCTCCTCGGGAAAAGTCGCGGCAGCGCGGGGCTCGTCGTGGTTCTCCAGGAAGCGGGCGAGCTTGTCCTGATAATCCAGGCCAGCATGGAAGTGCTCGCGCACCGGTCGCGCATGGTGCTCACGGAGTCGATCGTAGAGCCGCTTGTCGTAGGCGTAATCGAATCCCTGCTGCTGCAGCGTCCATTCCATGTCCCAGTACACCTCGGCCATGAAACAGAACCCGGGAAACTGCGCGCGAACGCGCTCGGTCGCCTTATGCCAGAACGGCTGCGCCGCCAGACCCCAGGTCCGCTCGAACACCTCGGGAAGCACGAGCATTGCCATGTCGCACCGGAGCCCATCGCATTGCCCGCCGATCCGCACCAGCTCGCGCATCATAGCTTCCTGCGTGGCCGGGTTGCCGTAGTTGAGCTGGAGCGTATCGGGCCAGCCGGAAAAATACGGATCGCGGCCATGCGCCAGGAGCAGGTCCCCGTGTCTGCGTTTCACCCAGGTGTAATTCTGCGGCGCGCGGGCCAGGTCGAGTTCGGAGGCTTCAATGTAGTACTCGGGATGGTCGTTCACCCAGGAGTGATCGAGGCCGGTGTGGTTGGGGACAAAATCGAGCATCAGCTTCAGGCCTCGCTTCTGGAGCCGCGCGCGCAGCCGGGCCAGAGCCGCATCTCCTCCCAGCCCCTGATGCACCGTGTACCCGGTAATCGCGAAACCGGAACCGGGGATGTCTTCTTCCCGCAGGTCAGGCAACGTTTCCTGAAACTCGCGCCGCCACTCGGGGTTACTGCGCGAAACTTTCTGCCCCGCCGGGCCCGTCTGCCAGACGCTCAGCATCCAGATCCAGTCGAAGCCCAGTTTGGCGAACCGATCCAGGTCGGCATCAGGAATGTCATCCAGCGTCGCCGATCGGCCCAGTTTGCCCGACAGCTCGGTCAGCCAGACGCGCGTGTTGATCTGATACAGTGACGGATAGCGCGGGCCTGCCATGGGTTTTCTTTCCTGGTTTCCATCGTCCCGAAAGTGAAATTCAGTTGAATCTCAACCACCGCGTTGGCGGCGATGCAATTCACCACAGATGCTACTCCGACTCCGAACTGCCGATGCCCTGCAAATCTCCCACCACCGCACGATCGCGATCTTCTTCATCGGGGTAAGTACGCCGGGTTGCCCGCTCGAGCAAGGAGAGTTCGTGCCGCAGCGCCGCCTGACGGGGTGGGGGCAGAACGCCGAGCAGATGCTCGAGCAGAATATGCAACCGGCGCGCCACCTGGACGCTGCTGGAACCGTATTGGCGGATTTCCGTCACGGCCAGGCTGACGAAATCGATCCAGTCTGGCGTCCTGTAGCACAAGCGCACTCGCCCCTGGGTATCGCGCGTCTGGCCGGCATCCAGGCGCCGTTGGCCCACGTACATCAGGAGCCGGTGAATCTGATCCAGTGCCAGCACGGCGGTCGTCGGATCGTTGATGGCCGGCGAGAGGGCCTTGTTGGCGATGTCCACCATGATCCGAAAAGCAAAGCGCGGGTCCTGCTCCATCGTCCGTTCGGCGCCGATGGCCACACGGGCACGCAAGGCGTCTGCCTCGACCGGTCGACCGCCAAAGCGGACGCGAAACAAGGGATCTCCCCGGGCCACAAAGTCGCCCACCTGCGGGACGAGTTCGATCACCACGTCAGAGCGTTCCGCGATCGCCAGCAGCTCATGCTGATCAAAGGCCAGCACGACGCCTGCATGTCCCTGGTGCACAACGGTTGAGGCTTCGCTCTCGGGTACCTCAGACCAGCCTGTTTTCTCCTCAGCAGCATCAAATCGTTCGGGATAGACGCTTTCCACCACGGTACGTCCTTCGTCAGCCACGGCCTGGAGCATGGCAATCGGTCGCAACGAGCCACCCAGCCATTGTGCAAACCAGAAGAGGAGGGCGATGCACAACAGGTTACAGATGATCGCCACGGCCACCGTCAACTGCGGCGTCGTCTCACCGATCCGGCCCGACGCGGCGAGGGTATACGTATAGTCAAAAGTAAACGCGCTCAAGACCCATTTGAGCCGGCGGTCCGCGAACACCATGGCAATCACGCGGGGCGTCAACTGCGCACTGGCCAACTGGACGACAATCAGCAGCGAGGAAACGACAAAGACAATAAAAGTCAGCATCGACGATGTGAACGCTCCCAGAATCGTCCGTGCGCCGTCCGGCGGCAGGTTCAACCAGGTCCACCCCGTTTCCCGATCGAACCAGCGGAAGAGATTCGCAACTGCGAGAGCCAGGGCCATCGCCACGACAGGCTGGAGCCAGAGCGACGAGCGAACAAATCTCCTCAGGCGATAGCGTTGCAGCCACGTCATTCGCGATCTCAATCCTCAATCATCGAACCGGCGGACGCCGCCGGCTTTCGGTTCACATCATGCACCAGCCGCTATTGGAACGCGGCCCCACGCCACGGCCAGCAATAGCGATCCGACAATCTCGAAGATTCCATACGCCAGAACCGCAGTCACCGCCGCCGTACCGCCGAAGTTGCCGGTCGCGATGACCAGGCCGACCCCGACATTTCGTAGCGACGTCGTGAGCGTGAGTGCCTTGCGGTCGTCGGTTCCCGGCCCGCCCAGCAGCCACCCGGCAGCCCAGCTCGCCACGAGCAATGCCAGCATACCCAGATAACCGCGCAGGCGAACCTCTGCCAGCAGCGGAAAATAAACGGCCAGCACAATGCCGAACGTGGCCAGATTGAGGATCGCGCTCAGGACGTTGGCTGGTTTCTGCAATCGGTTCGCCAGTCCCGGCAACCAATTTCGTACACCCAACCCCAGGCACAGCGGCACCAGTTGAGTCACCAGCAGCGTGACAACGATCTGCCACCCATCGACCTGCAGCGTTTCGCTGCCCGAAATGAGCGGCAAGAGGAATTGCAGGAGCATCGGGGCCGCGATCGCGGACGAGCCGGCCAGGAGCACCATTAACCCCACCGAGGAGGCCACATTCCCCCGGGCGAGTGCCGTGCAGCCGGGCCCGAAGGGGGCGCCTGGGCAGACCGCGAGAACGAGAAACCCCGCCGCGACCGTCGGATCAGCAGGATGAAACAGGAGCAACAAGCCCACCGTGGCCGCGGGAACGCACACGTAGTTGGCCAACGCGGCCTTCGACGCCAGCCGCCAGTTCCTCGCGACGTCGGCCAGTTCGGCGAAACTCACCCCCAGCCCGATCGCGATCATCATTTCGATGAGCGTGATCGGGACGATCAAGTTGATGAGCGTGGCGGCGGTCATGGTTGTTGCGCGTCAGGATCGCTCGGGAATGAATTTCAGGTGCAGCGCCAAGCGGACTGCATTCACGAGAAACATTTCGCGTTTCCGGCCCTCCGGCCCGTGTTGATCCTCACTTCTTGCGTGCGGACGCCGGGTCACGTCCGCCTTTCGGCGCCGCAGGATTGATCTCGACAAATCCGGCCTTCTTCCCCAGGTGCAGCGCCTGTTCGGGTGTCGTGGTCGCGAACAAATGCATGCCGCGGGCGACCACTCCCGTCCAGCCGGTCTGGTGGCTGGCCCCCAAGCCGGCCCCATTGTCGCCATGGAAGTACTCGAAGAACTGAATGCAATCGCGCCAGTGCGGGTCCGCCTGGAATTTCTGGGTTGCGCCGTTGACGGGACGCCGGCCATTTTTGTCTTTGAGGAAGATGCTCGAGAGCCGGCGCGAAATCTCCTCGGCCACCTGATACAGGGTCATCTGGCGTCCGGAGCCGGTCGGGCATTCCACAGTAAAATCATCGCCGTAGTAGATGTAGTACTGCATCAGAGCCCGGATAATCAGGGAGTTGACCGGCATCCAGATCGGCCCGCGCCAGTTGGAGTTGCCGCCGAACATGCCGGTGTCGGACTCCGCCGGCAGGTACGACACGCGGTATTCTTGCCCCCCCGCAGAGATCACGTACGGATGATCGGCGTGGTACCGCGACAGCGACCGGATGCCGAACTCGCTGAGGAACTCATTCTCGTCCAGCATCTTCGACAGCACGCGGCGGAGCTTGGTTTCGTCCAGAATGGAGCCGAGCCTGCGCTCGGCGACACCAGGCTTGACCGGGTCGTGGATGGATGCCCGCAACTCGGGACGAGCCTCCAGGAATCGCATCAGCCGCTCGCCGAGTTCCGGGTACTTCTTGAACAACTGCCCTTCGTAGACCGTAGCGGCGCACAGCGGCAACAACCCCACCATCGAGCGCACTTTCAGCCGCTGGGCCTGGCCGTCGGGCAGCCGCAGCACGTCGTAGAAGAAGCCATCTTCTTCGTCCCACATTCCCGTGTCGCCCCCCATGTGCGCCATCGCCGAGGCAATCCACAGGAAATGCTCGGTGAACTTCAGCGCCATGTCGGCGTAGTCCGCGTCGGTCGACGCCAGTTCAACCGCGATCTCCAGCATGTTCTGGCAGAAGAGGGCCATCCAGGCCGTGCCGTCGGCCTGTTCCAGGTAGCCGCCGGTCGGCAAGGGCGCGCTGCGATCGAACACGCCGATGTTGTCCAGCCCCAGGAAGCCCCCCTCGAAGACGTTCCGCCCGGAACGGTCTTTGCGATTGACCCACCAGGTGAAGTTCAGGAGCAGCTTCTGAAAGCAGCTCTTGAGCCAGTCTTTGTCTCCCTCCCCTTTCTTCACCGATTCCAGTCGATACGTGAACATCGTGGACCAGGCATGCACGGGCGGGTTGACGTCGCCAAAGTTCCACTCGTACGCCGGCATCTGGCCGTTGGGATGCATATACCGCTCGCGCAGCATCAGCTTGAGTTGCTCTTTCCCGAACTCGGGATCGACCAGCGTCAGTGCGATCACATGAAAGGCCAGATCCCACGCCGCGTACCAGGGATATTCCCACTTGTCGGGCATCGAGATCACGTCGCCGTTGAACATGTGGTGCCAGTGCTCGTTGCGCGGCGCCGCCTTCCGCGACGCCTTGAACGGATCGGACCCGCGTTCTTCGAGCCACTTATCGACGTCGTAGTGGTAGAACTGCTTGCTCCACATCATTCCCGCCAGGGCCTGGCGCATGACGTTGGCGTGGTCGGCGTCCAAAGACGCCGGTATGACGGTCGCGTAAAATTCGTCCGCCTCTTTCAACCGCGATTTCAGAGTGTTCTCAAACGGTCGACCGAACGCGCTCGCTCCCTTCCCATTACCGACAGCCTTTGGCGCCGCTTCCGACAGCCGCAGCCGGACAGTCTGAGATCCGCCGGCGGGGACCGTCACCCGGTACAGCGCCGCGACCTTTGTTCCCTTCCCCTCGGGATTGACCGCGCCCTTCTGGCCGTGAATGAGGTAGTTGTGAAACGCGTCTTTGACGTACGGGGTGCGATTGGCGACGCCGAAGATCCGCTGGGTGTTGGTCTCATTTTCGGTAAACAGCATCATCGGTTCACCGTCGCAGTACAGGTAGCACTCTCCCAGCTTCGGGTCGGTCGCCTCGACGACACGCTGTCCGGCGATCGTCGACACGTCGCGCAGGCCGGGTCGCTCAGGGCTGCCATGCCACGACCACTCATTGCGGAACCAGAGCGTCGGCAGAAGCTGCAGTTCGGCCGGCTCCGGGCCGCGGTTGTGAACGGTGATCTGGATCAGGATGTTTTCCGGTGACTCCTTGGCGTATTCGACAAAGACGTCGAAGTAACGACTGTCGTTGAACACCCCTGTGTCGAGCAGTTCGTACTCCTGCTCGTTTCGGTTCCGCGCGCGGCTCGTGTCAACCAGGTCGGAATAGGGATAGGCCGCCTGCGGGTATTTGTAGAGATACTTCATGTACGAGTGCGTCGGCGTGCTGTCGAGGTAGAAGTAATACTCCTTGACGTCTTCGCCGTGATTGCTCTCGCTATTGGTGAGGCCGAACAGGCGTTCCTTGAGGATCGGGTCTTTTCCGTTCCACAAAGCCAGCGCAAAGCAGAGCCGCTGCTGGTCGTCGGAAATGCCTGCCAGACCATCTTCTCCCCAGCGATAGGCGCGCGATCGCGCCTGATCGTGAGTGAAGTAATTCCAGGCGTCCCCTCCTTCGCTGTAATCCTCGCGAACCGTTCCCCATTGCCGCTCGCTGAGGTACGGTCCCCATTTTTTCCACGGAACCTCTTGTGTTCGCGCCTCGTCAAGCCGGTCGTGTTCCGCGGTCATGGAATTCTCGCTTTCATTTGAGTGAGCGCGCCTGAATCAAAACGGCAACCCCAGCAGATATTTGTAGTGCCCCGGCACCGGTTGGAGTTCGGTTTCCTCAGACAGCGTAAACGGCTGCCTGTGCTCCCAGGCATCTTCAGTCACCGGCACAATCCAATAGAACCCTTCAGGATCTTGAACAACCCACTGTTGCGACGGCCTGTCCACGTAAATCACAACCCGCTGTCTGCTGAGAGTCGTCATCTTCGGCTCCTTCCGCCCGTTAAAGCCACATGCTGCATCGACCAGAGTCGGCGATCCAGCAGCCAAAAAAAGAGCCCCGGAGGGTGCTGAAGTCGCACCGCCGGGGCTGTCGCAGCCTGAATGTTCATAATGTGCCCGCCTTGAGCACGGCTTATCGAATCAGATCCTACTCTCGGGCCCCACCACGGTCGACCAGACCGGACCCGGGTGGCACTCACCGGTATTCGGCCCGAATACTCTCGTCGAATTCGTCGCTCGTGGCCGGGCGAACCGGCGATTCGTCGACCAGCAGCTCGTCCACCACGCGCATCACGCCAGGCACATGCCGGCAGCATTCAATGCAGAATCGCTTGTCGCATTGCGACCGAAGATGACCTCGAATGGCAGCCGTGCTGCCGACGACAGTCACATGGATCCCCTCCAAATCGGGGATTCGTTTTTGCAGGCAGGCCTCTATGCGCCACTTCAAGTCGCCGCATCCGACACGGACCGAATCTTCGAGTCCGGTTGCCACTGCGAGGCCGATTGGATTGCGAGCCAAATCCATTTTGATGCTCCCCGATGCAGACATAAAAAAAGCCCCTCGGCAGGCGAATTTCGCAGGCGGAGGGGCCCTCATAACCCAAGGAAAACTGCCCGTCGCGAGCAGCGTGCCAGACGCTCAGTATGGGACCGGCAAATTGAAATGTCAAACAAATTTCGAGAAAGAGAATGACACTCCTCTCATGGGCAATCCGGGTTCGTCGGCATCGTCACCAAGTCACGTAAAAGTTAACCAGGTTGCCCAATCGGACTATTTCGGGCAGCAGGCCTCAGCCGCGATCGACTTCGAGTCGTAGACTTCATTGACAGCGGCTTCGTCCGACTGGCCGACATGTCGCGAGGGGTTCTGGTCCGCGTTTTCCGGACTCAGGAATTGCTGCCACTGATTCAACTGGAAGACTTCATTCCGCATCGTCACATTCTCCTTGGTTACAATGACCAGAATCCTACCGCGCGAGAGCAATCCGCTTGTCGCTTCGTCAGCAGCGTGGCGCGATCACATGTCGTCCTCGATCAGTGCTTCGATCCGGCCCGACCGCTCGGCCTCGACCAGTGCTGCATGATCCTGTTTGGTCTGGTCGGCGTAAGCGACGGCGAAGTCTCCCAGCGCCTGGTCGAACTGGTCCCCTTTGCCGAGATAACCGCTGATCGTCGCTGCGTCTCCGGATTTGGCATGAGCCCGCGCCAGTGACCAGCCGCAGAATTCGGAGTAGCGCTGGAGTTGCCTGCCGGAAAACCCCTCCATCGGGATCGAAAACTTCATGTCCCGCAACTGGCGGACGTAGAAATCGATTCCGCGCCGGCTGCGAGTCCATCCCAGAAAAATGTCGCTGGACGACTGCATCAGCCGCTGACCCATGACGACGCGTTCCCCCTGATTCTCATAGCGGCTCTTCCCGGCATATGGTTCCAGGACGGATCGTCCCGCCTCCTTGATCTGGAGAATCAAAGGATGGTTGTCTTCAGAAAAGAACAGCCCGATGTAACACCGCGTCCCAACGCTGCCAATGCCGACAACCTTGAGGGCAAAGTCCTGCAGTGTGTAGCGATCGAACAGGAGACGGCGTTCTTCCGACAGAGACTGACGATAAGCATCGAGTCCTTCGCGAAATCGTTCTTCGGCGTCCACTTCCGCGACGTGAACCAGGACCGGCGGCTGATCGATCAGGCGGTGGCTCCCCCCCACGGCGGCGACGATTTTCGGAAAGAGGTGTTCGACGATCCGCGCGCGGGCTTTCGCTGTAAGCCTCTGGCGGAGCGCCTTCGCTTTGGCATCAGGCGCCATGTCGATGATCGTCTGTTCGTCCAGACACGAGTACCAGACCTCCAGCGGGCTGGTTTGGGAAAACTCCCGCAGCCGCTCCCGGTACGAACGCACGGCATTCGTCGCCGCCTCCCGGCTCTCATCATCCGAGAGGCCGCCGTCGCGTCCGGCAACGACAACGCTCGCGGCCAGGCGTTTGACGTCCCATTCCCAGGGAGCGGGGAGCGTCTCGTCAAAGTCGTTGAGATCAAACACCAGTTTCCGTTCGGGAGTGGCGAACATCCCGAAATTCAGCACGTGGCAGTCCCCGCAAGCCTGGACCTCCAGGCCCGTCTTCGGCAAAGACGCCAGATCATAGGCCATTAAGGCCGCCGAACCGCGGTAAAACGTAAAGGGACTCCACAACATCCTCCCGACGCGGATCGGAACCAGTTCGGTAAGCCGCCCCTGATTCGATTTCTCGAGGATTTCAACCGGGTCACCGCGTCCGGCTGGCGGCTTCCAGTCGGCGTGGATGGAGCGAGGCAGCTGCTCGCGCATCTTCTTCCCCGTTTCGATGCGTTCCGTCCGGGACCGAAAAGAAGCATTCAGACCGGGGATCGGGGCTAATTCTGGCGCGCTACTCATGGTTCAGGATTATCCCAGGCGGCTTCACACCGACTTCGAAATGAACGCCGGCAGCCAGCGTGCCGCGTGTCCGAACCGTGCCTTGGCCGGCTCTCGCAGGCGGCTGTGTTCGCCTGCCGAATCAAGACGCGAGTTGGCCCGGTTTGCGATGGGTGTCGAAGTGACCAAATGGAGCACATTTCAGCATACCCCTGCGCCATACGTGCCGCAAGAACGTCGTTGGCATGACGGCGGTGAGCTGCCGATCGGAATACGGTCGCGCGGTCGGCCAATGCTGATCTGTTCGGTGGTCAGGAATGACCTGATTGTTTCGATCCAATGCTTTTGCGGATCACCCACCAGGCCACGATGCACATCAGCGAACCGACAAATGCAGCAATCAAGTCCTCAAACGTGACCTTGAGCTCGCCAAGTCCGAAGTCGATGTTGAGCAGTCCGAAGAGAAAGCCCCCCACGACCGCCCCCAGCATTCCAATGCCGAGGTTCGTCCATCTGCCGAAGCCTGCCTTGCTGAACGTCACCAGCCGCCCGGCCAGGTTACCCGCGAACGCTCCGACGATCAGCCAGACAATGATCTTACCGAATGTCATGGTCGAATCCTCGCGGTTGTGATTCCGGAATCGGCGAGAGCTACTTCCCCGCGGCCTGCCGATCGAGGCTGTCGCGCAGGTCGAGCATGCTCTTTTGCCCCACGCGAATGAATCCTTCCCGGGGCCGGTGCAGATCGACGATCAGCACAATGACGCCCGAGATCAGGAACGCAGCCGTGAATATCGGAAAGGACATGCGTCGGCCTCCCAGCCCCGCGGCATAGCCGGCGTAACTGATCGCCGTCGCAGCGACAAAGTACAGCATCAGGAAAATGCCAACTGGAACGCGGTTCTCGAGCGCGGCGACGCGCTTGGCGTGAAAATCGATCACGTCATTGAGCGATTGGATAAAGAGCCCCGTCGTCACGGCGCGAGGATCCTGTTCGCCGACGGCTGCTGCCGCCGACCAGAGCTGGGCGTGCAGCTCCTCGGCCCGGTCGCAGGCCGCCTGGAGGCGGGCGGGGTCGGTTCCGGCGTCGTAAAACTCGATTCGCGCATCGACATAACGCCTCAGCGATTCGGCAGCACGGGTGCGGTGCGGCTCAGGCAGGAACTGCGTACGTAGATGGGTCGTGCCGATGGCGTTCGCCTCATCCAGGATCTGCTGCCGGCGCGCATCGAACCGCGAAGCGGCCATCGAAAATGCGAAGCCCAGCAGCAGGGCGAGGAGTCCCAGGATCGATGCCTCCATCACTCCCACCTGGGAGCGGACCGGCTCATCGCTGGCGGAACGCACGCGCCGCCCCAGGCGATAGCCGACCTCCGAGCCGACCAGCTGTAACGCGAAGATCCCGATCAACAATAAGAATTCGTTGAGATGGAAGGTCCAAAGCTCGATCACAGTGCTGGTGACCCCTGAGAATCTGACCGAATTGTGGGATTTGACCGCCAGTCGCCATCTTACGCCCCGAGACTGCAGCAAACCACGCCGACGGAAACGATCCAGGGTCCGATCGGGATGATCCGGCCAGCGTCCGGTTGTCGATCAGGTATCACGGTGCCGTTTGCCACCTCGCCATGTGTGTTGATTTCGGCCCGAACGCCGGGGATGATGACCGAAACGTTCTGACGAGGAGTCGGCAGTTAGTCCGGCACAGCCGCAGCAGAACGGCCGTCCTGACAGACGGTTCTTCAGGTGAACAGGTTCGCGGGCCAACATCGCACCGCCCCGCGGCAGCTATCGGATTCCAGGAACCGGGGCATGCCCGTCACAGTGGCGCAATTCGTCAGGCATCTTGCCGAGTCGGGCTTGATGTCACCGGAGGAAATCCGCACGGCGCAGGAGTCACTGCCGCACGTAGCTGCTGACGACGATGCGCGGGACTTCGCCCGTGAGCTCGTCCGCCGGCGAAAGCTCACCCCGTTTCAGGCCTCGGCGATTTATCAGGGCAAGCAGCAGTCCGTCGTGCTCGGGAACTACGTTCTGCTCGAGAAACTCGGCCAGGGTGGAATGGGGATGGTGTTCAAGGCCGAGCATCGCCGCATGAAGCGCACGGTGGCGCTGAAAATCATGTCGCCGGCGGCGGTCAAATCGCCCGAGGCGCTCCAGCGCTTTCGCCGCGAAGTCGAGGCGGCGGCCCGGCTCAAGCATTCGAACATCGTCGCAGCCTACGATGCCGATGAATCCAAAGGGACCCACTTCCTGGTGATGGAATTTGTCGCCGGAACCAATCTGGCGACTCTGGTGAAAGACCAGGGTCCCCTCCCAGTCGATCAGGCGCTCCAATGCGTGCTGCACACCGCGCGCGGCCTGGCCCACGCTCATTCCCAGGGGGTCATCCATCGCGATATCAAACCGTCGAATCTGCTGCTCGATCCTGAGGGCACGCTGAAGATTCTCGACATGGGATTGGCGCGACTCGAAGCCGCCGCCGGTGCGCAGGCACAGGCCGACCTCACGGCGACTGGCGCCGTCATGGGGACCGTGGACTACATGTCACCCGAGCAGGCCCTCGACACCAAACAGGCCGACGCGCGATCCGACGTCTACAGCCTGGGATGCACACTGTATTACCTGCTGACCGGCCAGCCGATCTACAACGGCGATTCCCTTGTCAAAAAGATCCTCGCGCACAGGGAACTTCCCGTTCCCTCGTTACGGGCCGCGCTGCCCAATGTTCCCGAATCGGTGGATGTGGTGTTCCAGCGGATGGTCGCCAAGCGACCTGACGAGCGCTACCAGTCAATGGCCGACGTGGCCCGCGACCTCGAGTCGTGTCTGGCGGGAACTCCCGTGGCGGCAGGAGCGATTGGCACGGTCCGATCGCAGATCCTCCGGACGGGGACCGGGCCCGCAGAATCCGTGGAGACCGATGATCCGGCCGTTCAGGAATTCCTGCAGGCCATTGCTCCGGCGGCTCGCGGAGCGCCAGCTCCAGCAAACGCCCGGGGAGCTACCGCTGCCGAGACGCTGGCCAGTCGCGTCGATGAGCACACGGTCGGCACAGGCGTCAAATCGCCGCTCGAGCGCTGGAACAGACTCTCGCCAAAGCATCGACGTCTGATGATTGGCGGCCTGGCCGGGATCGTGCTCCTGGCGGCAGTCGTCATGTTCGCACTGCCGACCCGCGAGCCGAAACGAGCCGTTGTCGATACTGGTCGGCACATGGAACCGTCGCCGGACGCTGAAGCGCAAGAGGACGATGGTGCCACTGCCGACGAACCGCCTGCGGGCAGAGGACCCGCTGAGACTCCGGTCGCCGAGCCGGCTCCATCCAAACCTGCGATGGCCGTGGCCAGCCCTGCACCGGCCCGTTCGTCCCCATTCTTCAACGGGCTCGATCTGACCGGCTGGAACGGACTGGAGGGTTACTGGCAGGTGTGGAACGGGTCGATCATCGGCGCGCCCGCGAAAGGGGTCGCGGCCCATACGTTCCTGTGCAGCGATCAGAAATACAAGGACTTCGAATTGAGATTTCAGGTCCGTCGTCAGGACGGCATCGGCAACAGCGGGGTTCAGTTTCGATCGACTTTGAAAGACCCGCGGCGATTCACCGTCATCGGTCCGCAAATCGAGATCGGGACGCGCGAGTCCGCGTATCAGCCAGGCAGCATCGTCACCGAGCCGGGCACGCAACCGTCCTTTCCGGCCGATCCCCAGGTGCTGGCATCGATCTGGAGCGAGGCCGATTTCAATGAGATGTCCATCCGCTGCGTGGGCAAGCACGTGACGGTGTCGGTCAATGGAAAGCAGGTCGTTGATGTCGACCATCCGACGATGCCCGACGAAGGAATCATCGCCTGGCAACTGCACGGCAGCCGCGGCCCAAAGGAAGTCATCTTTCGCAACATCGAATTTGCCGACCTGTCGCGCGGAGAGCCGCGCCTGCCTTCCGTTCCCGATCTGAGCCAGACCAAAAATCCTCTGCTGGCGTCCGGTCGCGACACGTCGGCAAAAAGTGCGGCCGACGACAAACCGCCCGACGCCGGCAAGACAGCGCATGACGCCAGGCCGGGCGACGCCCTCGACAAGGCGAAGTCCGCTTACGACACCGAGTGGAAGCGCTTTCAGGAGGCGGTCCTCGAATCGCTCAAGAAGCGCGAAGAGACGGCCCGCAAGGCTGGCAAAAAGGAACAGGTCGATCAGATTCAAGCCGAGCGCAAGGCCTTCGAGCGCGACCGCGAGTTGCCTCCGACATTTCCCGCGGCCCTGCACCGCCGCCTCGTCACCGCGCACACCGCCGTCGAAACTGCCTACGCCTCGGCCATCAAGGAACACACCCGCGCCGGCAACGATTTCGAGGCTCGCCGCGCCGAGCAGAAGCTCGAATGGTTTCGCGAGCAGACCGAACTGGCCTCGGCCTGGGTCCCCTTGTTCAACGGCAAGAACCTGTCGGGCTGGAAGAAACATCCCGACGACAAATCGATCTGGGGAGTCGACGGTGGCATTCTGGTCGGCGGTGGCGGACATGGCTATCTCTTCACTGACCGCGCCAACTACACCAACTTCCGTCTGCGCGTCGAAGGCCAGATCAGCGAGAAGGGAAACAGCGGCGTCTTTCTCAGGTCGCCATTCATGTCAGGAATTCCTGACGGTTACGAACCGAATATCGCTGGTGTGGGGGCCGGCTCCCAAACCGGCGCTCTGTTCTTATACCGGCAACAGGTCATGGCGCAATCCGAAACGACTGCCGCGCCCGTTACACGTCCCGGCGACTGGTTTGCGATGGAAATCCTTGCGAAGGGGGACGCTATCACCGTCCTGGTCGATGGCAAGCAAGCCGTCCGGTTCCGCGATCCGCAGAAAACATTCACTTCCGGCCACATCGTGCTTCAAGTGATGGCCGGCACCGTGAAATTCCGGAAGGTCGAGATCAGCGAATTCGGCGTCCGCAAATGACCCCTCATCCCCTCGGCGCGCCACCTTCATCCTTTATCCCGAATTCCGAATTCCGAATTCCGAACTCAGGAAGAGTGGCCCCGCGGCAGCCCGCCGTGTAGTCTGACGGCCATGATCAAATACGACCCCCACGATTGGCTGAGCCATCTCTTCGACATCCGTGGATCTGTGATCGGCGAGATTATCCGCCGCGTGCTGATCTGCGGAGCCTGGTCGGTGGGCGTCGTCGCGGCTCACGAGGTTGCTGCGCAATCCAAGGTCTCCCTCGAGATCCCCGAGACGGGTCACACACTCGTCGGCGTGGCGCTGGGTTTGCTCCTGGTGCTCCGCACGAATGCGTCGTACGACCGCTATTGGGAAGGACGCAAGCAGTGGGGGACGATGGTCAACGCCAGTCGGAACCTCGCGCGCACTTCGAGCCTGTACCTGGCGGCGGCCCCCGACCTCGTTCACTCGCTGCTGTCGTGGACGATCGCCTTTTCCCGTGGGACGATGCACCACCTGCGGGGAAATTTTTCCAGCGACGACCTGCCCGACGGCGAAGTCCAGTCGGTGCTGGCCGAAGGCCGGCTGCCGCTGGCCATTTCGCGGCGGATGACCGCCGTGATTGTCGCCGGTCACCAGCGCCGGCTGATCTCGGACATCCAGCAGGCGACGCTCGACCAGAACGTGCAGCAACTGGTGGACGTATTCGGCGCCTGCGAACGGATTCACAATACGCCCATGCCCTTTGCCTACGTCGTGCACCTGCGGCGGGCGCTGATCTTGTACCTGCTGTCGCTCCCGTTCGCCCTCGTAGGACGATTCGGCTGGATGACCGTGCCGGCGGTCGTCTTGATCGCGTACAGTCTCCTGGGGATTGAGGAAATTGGCGTCGAAATCGAGGACCCATTCGGCAAGGAGCAGAACGATTTGCCGCTGGAGGATATCTGCGGCACAATCGACGCCGACCTGCGCGAGATCGCGGCGACGCTGCCTCCGTCACGGCCCCCGAGCGGTGGGACTGGCCAGGGTTGAGACAATTTCGACAACCAGTCCCAGGATCAAAGTCACGTTCAGAAACGACAGCAGCATGTGAGCCAGCGCCACGCGCCGCAGGTGCCGGCTGCGGATTGTGATGTCGGAGACCTGATAACAGACCGCCAGCGTGAACGCAAAATACATGAAGTCCCAGAAATCGGGCTGTTCGTCGTCGGGAAACTCCAGCGGCCGGCGATCGACCGGCTCACCGGCAGGAGGCGTCGGATCGTAGTACAACCGGGCGTAATGGATCCCGAACATGGCGTGCAGCAGCGTCCACGACAGAAAGACCGCCAGCAGCGAGAGACCCAGATGGGCGTTCGCCATCAGCACCGTCCAGTTTTTCGAGCGGTGCAGCATGAATCCGACCCCCGCCAGGCTGCAGCCAGACAGGAGCGCCGCCAGCGAGAGGACCGCCGCGTTGCTGGTTTCTTTTTTCTCCGCCAGTTCGCGGGTCGCCGCTCCGTCGGCGTTGGCCAGCCGAATCACCAGAAACGCCAGATACGTTCCCATTGCCAAGTCGTATCCGAACAGGATCCGCAGATCCGGCTCGAGCGGATACGAGAGACCGTACGCGGCAATTCCCACCAGAGTCGCCCCCGCCAGCCGCACCGGCGCCTGGGTCCACTTGAATAAGTCACGCTGGTCGGTACCGGTCATGGCGATTTCACATTAATCTGGAGCGATTGGTCGTGGTTTCACAGCCGAGCATCAATGCCCGCGGCGTTGCACCATCTCAGTCGTCCGATTTCTCCCTGAATCAACTATGAACTTCTATCAGCTTCCGGCACGCAGGTCGAATCCGGCCCCGCAAAACGTGTCCCTCTGGTGGCGGCGCGCGACCCCGGTCTTTGTCGCTCTCCTGATCGCAACCTGCACCACCTGTCAGCCGATCGAGGCTTTTGCCGCCGATGGTCTCGACTGGCATCCCGAGCAGACGTGGGTCTTCGCCGTCGGCGTCCTCGAATATCAGCATCCGGAAGTCTGGCGCAACCAGCCGGCCGCCAAGAAAGGCCGCCGCGACGACCAACTCGTCGAGCACTTCGCCCGGCACGGAGTGGCGCAGGATCACATCGTCTACCTTCGCGATCGGGAGGCGACGCAGCAGCGCATTCGCCACGCGCTGGCCGAACAGCTCAAGCGAACGCGGCCGGGAGATCTGCTCGTGCTCTACTACACCGGCCACGGCTCGCGCGATCACAAAACGCGTTCGGTCCACTTCGTCAATTACGACGCGAAGGACGGCCCCACGGCCTGGCCCGTCACTGAGATCGTCGAGACGGTCGACGCGGGCTTTCAGGGGGACAAAGCGCTCCTGATCGCCGACTGCTGCTACTCGGGGGCGCTGGCGGATGAAATCCGCCGGCACGACCGCAAGAAACATTTTGCCTGTCTCTGTTCTTCGTATTCGCACAATTCGTCGACCGGCAACTGGACCTTCAGCGACGCGCTCCTCAAGGGGCTGCGCGGCAAACCGGCCGTCGATCTGAATGCCGACGGCCAGATCGCCTTCTCGGAAATCGCCAATTACGCCGAGCTCGACATGGGCTTCATCGAGAAGCAGAAGTCGGTCTCGATCCGGTCGAAAGAATTTCCCGAACACTGGAAGGTGGCCCGCACCGAAGGGCGCTTCGTCCCGCGGCTGGGAGAACGGGCCGAAATCCTGTGGCAGGACAAATGGTATCGCGGCCAGATCATCAACGTTGAAGACGCGACATATCAGATTCACTACGTCAACTACAACAACTCGTGGGACGAATGGGTCACCGCCGATCGCATCCGTCCCTATCGCCCGCACGAATTTCCCCAGGGGACGAAAGTGGACGCCTTCTGGCCGCAGGATAAGAAATGGTATCCGGCCGAAGTCCGCCGCGGCTGGTACGGCCTGCACCTGGTGCACTACGACGGCTACTCCGAAGAGTACGACGACTGGGTCCCGCCGGATAACATCCGCGCGAGGCGTTAGACCGGTTTGAAAGAAGAGGAACCGCAGATATCGCTGATGAACACAGATGGATGGAAAGCCGTCGTTGGAGTTCAGGCTTCAGCCTGCGCAGTTAGAGTGCGATCGCACGATTGCAACAACTGAGAGTGACTCCGGCTCCCAACCGAGAATTGCTGTGAACAACTTCCAATAGCGCAGGCTGGAACCTGAACTCCAACGGCTCACCGCGACCACGACCACTGCTCTTTCCCGGTCGCCAGATTCCAGAGGGCGATTTTGTCGTCCCAGCCGCAGGAGGCCAGCCATTTTCCGTTCGGCGAGAAGGCCACGCCGAACGCCAGGCTGCTGTGCCCCTCCAGCGTCGATTTCAGACGGGGGTTTTCGAAATCGGCCAGGTCCCACAGCCGTACCGTCCGGTCGATTCCGGCGCTCGCGAGCAACTTTCCATCGGGGGAGACGTCGAGATCGGTGATGCTCCCCACGGCATGCCCTTTCAGTTGCCTCTGCTCTTGACCGCTGGCGACTTCGAACACGCGAATCGCCGCATCCCCGCAGCCGGTCAACAGAAACTTGCCGTCCTTCGTAAAGACCAGTCCGTTGGTTTCGCCCGGATGAGCCAGCTCGTGCAGAATTTTGAACGTCAGCATGTCGTAAATGCGAACGACCCCATCTTTGCCGGCGCTGGCCAGCAGTTTCCCGTCGGCCGAGAGCCGCATTCCCCAGATGCCGCCGCGGTGCACTCCTTTCCAGACCTGCAATTCTTTCTTCGACGGGATCTCGATAACGCGGATCGTGCCGTCGCCGTGTGCAATCACCAGCGATTTGCCTTCGGGCGATACCTGCAACACCTCAGCACTGGCCGGTAGCCGCAGCTCATCGGTCGGCCGACCCGTCTCGGAATTGTAAAACCGGATCGTCCCGCCGTAATTGCCGACGACAAACTGCTTTCCTTTTGCCCCCCACGCGACCGACCGCACGCCGCGCTCGCTGGGGACGACAAATTTTTCGTCGCCCGTTTCAGCATCCAGGACGCGCGCCTCGCCACGTTCGTTGGCGTCCCACCCCCCGTGGGCCGAGATCAGCCATTTGCCGTCGGGGGAGAACCGCGGAAACCAGACCAACCGGACCGGCCGGACAGTCCTGACCGGCGGTTGGGAACGGACCGGCGAGGCCATCGGGGCCAGGACAGCACCCAGAATCAGAAACGAGCGACGCAGCATGATGCAGCCCTCTCTGAGGCAAAACAGGCTGAATTGAGCCGTAACACACGCTATGGATCCAAATATAAAGACATTTTGTCTTAATTGCAAGTCTTTTTTTGGCGATCGGCAATTCGTGTTTCGGATGCAATGTCGCTCGCGTACAATCCGGGCATGAACGACCGGCCGAATCTCGAACTGGCGGTCTGGGCACCGCAGGCAATCGTCGCGATCTCGCTGTGTGCCATTCTTCTCGCCGCCGGGACGGTCCAGGCGCAGGTGACGGTCAAGCAGTACCGTCAAGAGATGCTCCGCGCTGTGGTTGTACCGCGAGTGATCGGCGGAAGGCCCGTTGCAGCCGAAGTCATCAACAAAGTGGTCATCGTTTTTGGCGAACTGGCAGTCGCCGAAGAACCGTCCGTCGCCGCTGAACCGACAGTTGACGAAGTCACGGCAGTCGCCGATCTCCCTGCCGACCAGCCCCCGAAACCAAAATGGCGCGCCCTCCTCTACTCCGGAACGTTCGACGAACTCGTCTACGGCAGCGATTCCAACCCGGTGGATTTTCAGGTCCAGCTCGACAATCGCCTGAAATTGAAGCTGGAAGAGATTGATCGCGTTTGCGGATTGACCGAGGCACAACGACAGAAACTGCAACTGGCTGGCCGCGGCGACATCAGTCGGCTCATTGAGCGGGCCGAAAGGCTGCGGGCAAAGTGCGATCGTTGTCGTGAAATTTCCGACTTGAATGAGTTTCAGAGGTGGACGACGGTTTTGAAGAGCGAAGCGAGCGCTGTGCGGAGTTTGTCGAGTTCCGGCCCATTGAATGCGGACTCACTCCTGTCCAAATCGATGAAGACAGCGCTGACGGCCGAACAGGTTGCGAAATTCGCCCGCTTCGAAGCGACGCCTCCCTATCGGGCTGCCGAACGCGGTCCGGCCAGGTTCGAAGGTGCGATCGAGTTGCGATCCCCGGATCGCGCGCGCTGACAGGGCGATCAGGAGATGATTTGCCGCTCCGCCGCGAGCAAGCCGGCCAGCGAACCGACGGCAGCGTGGGCGGTCACGCGCGAACCGGGATCGTGATGTAACGTTCCCGCCAGCAATGGTCGGAGTTGCTCCGGAAGCTGGCCGGCCAGCGACTCGGTCAAGCCCGGATCGGCGACCCGCGCAATCAGGTCGAGCGGATTGTTTTCGGCCAGCGCGCGGCGGCCGGTCATGACTTCGAAGAACATCAACCCAAACGTGAACATGTCCCCCGCCGGAGTCGCCGGATCTCCACGCCACCGCTCGGGCGACATATACGCCGGCGTCCCGCTGATCTTGCCGTCGGAGCCCCCGTCGGCCGCGGCATACGGCGAAAGCACCGTCGCCTCCAGATTCAGATCCAACGTTCCGACCGGCGGCGCTGCGGAAGCCGCAGCGGGCGAATCTCCCGCGGGAGCCGCCTGTCGACTGGCCCGTTTCGACAAGCCGAAATCGACAATCCGGGGGATGCGATCGCGACCGACCAGCACATTGGCTGGCTTGAGGTCGCCGTGTGCGATCTGCCGATCATGCGCCGCCGCCAGCCCGGCGGCGATCCCATGCGCCAGTTCGAGCCGCCGCTGATCGGGCGGACCCTCGGCCAGCAGACTGCTCAGCGGACCTCCGTCGACCAGTTCCAGCGCGATGACAGGCAGTCCATCGAGTTCTTCTACGGCGTAAATCGTGCAGATATTTGGATGGCTCAAGGGGGCGGCGGCACGCGCTTCGCGCAGAATGTCGGTTCGCGAGTCGGCGGCGTTCCGGCTGAGGACCTTGAGCGCCACGTGCCGCTCGAGTTGCAGATCCCACGC
>Ga0137463_1000110_pt1 | contig 32709 bp, 22 predicted proteins | sample EasRivERMGT800_2_FD_102333 | JGI IMG/M metagenome (GOLD analysis project Ga0137463, IMG submission 102333) | Soil microbial communities from meander-bound floodplain in the East River, Colorado, USA - East River MetaG ERMGT800_2 | ecosystem: Environmental > Terrestrial > Soil > Floodplain ...
AGCGGGAGCGCCGCGAGCGCTATTCGCAAAACCCCGGAGGGGTGGCAGATTGTAGCCAGTGACGTAAGTCACTGGTTTCGTTTAAGAAAAAACCCAGCCCCGGAGGGGCGACATGGAAACACAATCCGGCTTCGACCTTCAGCCAGTTCCCGCCGCCCCTCCGGGGCTGTGTGATTTTGATCGCGGGTCCCAGTGGCTGGCGCCACTGGCTACATTCCTTCGCCGCTCTGCGGCTGCCAGCAGCGTTACTGCAATCCTGACTTTTAACCGCCATTCCATGCGGGGCTGTCTGCGGCCTCTCGGGTGGACTGAAGTCCACCCTACTCCAATTGGCCGAACACGCGGCGGTTTTCGCGGGCCTGGATTTTTTTCCAACCGTCCAGGCCCTGATCCAGAAACTGGGCGAATGCCGCTTCGTCTTTCAGGCCGACGAGCGTCGACAGGATCTTCATTCGATCGTTGAGTGCAGCTCGATCAGGCGGAATGACAACGTAAGACGGAAGCGTTACGTCGCCAAACCAGTGTTCCTGTAGTTTGAGATTGTAGTCGCGAAGCCGCTTCGCTTCCTCCCGATCGGGAACGGGCTTGCTGGGAATCGAATCGACAAACAGCTGGACCCGCACAAATTTCCCCAACCTTTCCTCGATTTGCGGCTGACTCAACGGACCTTTTTCCATCAATCGGCAATTGGCACAATTGGTTCCCGTAATATCGAGAAACAACGGCTTGTCTTCAGCGATCGCCAGGTCCAGCGCCCGCTCGAGATCGAGGGCGTATTTAAGTTTGCCGTGTTCAAGGTAAGGACCGATCCGGTCGATGCCCCCTTCGAAATTGGGATTGGCATAGGCTTCGACATATTTCCAGACGACCCCCTGGGGCTTCTCCGGGCTGTAGAGTCCGACGCCCAGATACGCCGCCAGGCCGAGAAAGCTCATCGCCGACATGAACCGCACGACGCCGATGTGGTCGCTGGGAATGTCGTGCGACAGCCGGAACATATTGAGCAGGTACAGCGCGGTTCCGATCGAGATCACGACCCAGGCCGAGATCATCAGATGAAAATCGAAGATCGCCGCCTGTCCGAAGAAGCTCTGATCGGCAGTCCCGAAGTACTTGAAGGCGGCACCGAGTTCAATCATCCCCATGACGACCTTGACGACGTTCATCCAGCCGCCGCTCTTGGGAAGCTTCTGGAGCAGGCTGGGAAACAAGGCCAGGAAGAAGAACGGGAGCGAAAACGCCGCCGAGAAGGCGAGCAGGCCCAGCACGGGCCAGAGCCGGTCTCCCTTCATCGCTTCGGCCAGCAGCAAACCCGCGAAGGCGAAGGTACAGGTGAAGGAGGTCAGCGTGAAGGTCAGCGCCATGAACAGAACGCCAATGTAGCCGCCGCGGCTTTCCTTGCCGGCGGTGTAGGTAAGCAGCCAGCTCGGGACGCGGATTTCGAACATCCCCAGCAGGTTGAACGAGAAAAAGACGAGCACCCCCCCGATGAACAGGTTGAGGAACACATTATTGGCAAGCTGATTCAGCGCACCGGCGCCAAAGACGATGCTCATCACCATCCCCAGCCCGGTGAACGTCCCCATGATCCCCAGGCAATAAACGAGCGCCATTGTGAAGGGCCGATGATGCTCTTTCTCAGACTGCTTCTGGAAGAAGCTGACGGTGATCGGGATCATCGGAAAAACGCAGGGCGTGAGCAGCGCGGCGAACCCGGCCAGCACGGCGGCAAACAAGAAGAACGGCAGCCCCTGCGCCCTGACATCCCCCTGCTTCGGCGCCGGGCCGGCGACAACGGCTGGCGCGTTTTTATCAGCATTGGCCGCCGCTGGATTTCTCCCCGGCGCGCCCACTTCCTGAACACCTTCAGGCGGACCTTTCAGTCGCAACTCGTCGATCGCTTCGCTGGCCTGCGGAACATCGAGTTTCGAGGCGATCTCCAGCGACATCTCTTCCCCGATCTCTTCGGCCGCAATCGTCAATTCGCCGCCGAACTCGAAACCGGCGGGCAACAGACAGAAACCGGTGCTGTTGCACATCTGCCAGGCAACCTTGCCGGCAAGGTCCAGATCACCCGCTTCGGCGTTCTCGGGAACCTTGAACTTCCTGGTCCATTCGACGCGCCCTTCGTGGTAGCGCTCCAGGCGTCCCTCTTTGTCGGTGACTTCCAGGGGCGCCGGTCCGCGAAACGCCGGCCCCTGCGGAATCAATCCCCCCAGTTCAGAGAGCCCGATGACCGTCGGCAGCGAGCCCCCTTCGTCCGAGGGAGGAAGATCGATCGGGTAGACGTGCCAGGTTTTGCCGAGATCGGCTCGAACGGTGATCGTGACTTCGGCTCCGGCGGCAACCTGCCGCGGCGCGACGGTGACCGACCATTTCCCGCCGACTGTTTGATTTCCCCTGGTTCCAACCATCTGCTCGAATTGCGCCGTCGCGGAGGGGGCGGGCTGCGCCGGGACGGCGGCCACCGCCGCTCGGGCTTCGAATTTGTATTTGGCGAGCCGGCAATTGCTCGAATCGCAGATCTGATAGTTCACGACGCCGGTGATCAGCACCTTTTCGGGCGACGTCCCCGAGGCGAGCTGGTACGTGTGCGACCAGGTCACTTTGTCGAAGAATTTTTCAACGGTCATTTCGAGATCGCGATCTTCAACCGACTTCGGCTGATGATCGGCGACGAACGGTTCGCTGGAGGGTGTCACGCCGACTGCCGAGTCGATCTGAATCTTCGTCGGCGCCCCTTCGCGCTGGGTCGTCGAATAGACATAACTCCCGGGAGGCAGCTTGACTGAGATGTCGAGACGAACGGCACCAGGCTCTGCCGCGGGAACGACGACGGCCGACCATTCTTCGGCTTTCTTATTCGCCGCGGGGCCACCCTTCGGCGGGAAGAGATCGCGAAAGCCAGATTCGTCGGCGAGCACCCAACAGGTTATCGCCAAAACGGCGACCAACCCTATTGCTGGCAATGCTTTACGAATCAGATTCGCGCGAATCACGGGCATCTTCAAGACTCCTGGGGGAAGGAATTCTTCGAGGACTTCTGGCGGGACTGTTCGGCAGGCGGTTTCCCTTATATCGGCTTGGATAATATCTCAGGAGGCCGAGTTACCACAATCTGAACTTGGCGGCACCCATTTTGCCAGGGTCGGCGCGGCAGATGTCATCCGTCGGGCTTCCTCCTTCCCTACGGCGGATCCCCTGAAAACATCAGAGAATACCGATGATCCGCGGCTGGAAAATGGGGGTTTTCCGGCAGATGCGGCACGCTGGGCCGCCGCCGGAGGGGACCCGTCCGGGCGGCGGCGGAATGGAGGTTCGTCACGCTTGTGCGGTATTACCGTCGCTCGGAGAGGGGGCTTCGATCTCGCCGCTGGCGGTGGGCACGGCCACGAAGCGATAGCCGGCGCCACGGACCGACAGGAAATGGCGCGGGTCGGCCGGATCGGACTCGAAGTGTTGCCTCAGCCGAGCGATGAAGTTGTCAACGGTTCTGGTGGTCGGGGAGGAATCGGTTCCCCAGACGTTATCGAGCAGCTGGTTGCGAGTCAGCACGGCTCCTTCGTGCTCGACGAAGTACTTCAGCAGTTTGAGTTCCAGCGAGGTCAGGGAGTGCGCTTCGCCGCGGACGATCACTTCGTGCGTCGTAAAGTTGACGGTCGCGCCGTTGAACTGGAAGACCTCGGCAGCCGGCAAAACCGCCGGCGCGGTTCCGCGCACCTGCGCGTGGCGCGTCAGCAGGGCGCGCACCCGGGCGAGCAGTTCGGGAAGTTCGAAGGGCTTGGTCATGTACTGATCGGCCCCGGCGTCGTAGGCGCGAATCCGATCTTCCGAAAGGGTCCGCGCCGTGAGGATCAGCACCGGGACATACACCTTCGCCGCCCGCAGTTTTTCGAGCACGGCATAGCCGCTCATCTGCGGCAGCATCAGATCGAGAATGACGAGGTCGAACGCGTTGGGGCGGTGTTCGATTGCCTCAAGCGCCGAGGGACCATCTTCGACCAGGGTGGTCTCGTAGCCTTCGGCCTCGCAATTGAATTTGAGCGGCACGCCGATGTGCCGTTCGTCTTCCACGATCAGGATGTGCTGCTTCATTCAACTGACCAGGCTCGGCGCCGGCTGGGCCGGGGCCGCTGTGGGGATCAGGGCCGGGAGATCGACCTCGAACGTCGCCCCCCCGAGCGGGCCGCGCCCGTGCACGTGAATCTTGCCCTTCATCTTTCCGAGCAGCGATTTGACGATGTGCAATCCCAACCCCGTCCCTTTGGTGGTCCGTTCGAGTTCGGACCCACCCCGGTAGAACCGGCGAAAGATTTTTCGTCGCAGGTCAAAACTCACCCCCTTGCCGTTGTCAGAGATGCGAATGATGGCCCGTTTGCCCTGCTCAATACTCAACTGCACGACGACCTGCGGCCGCTCGGCGCCGTATTTGACGGCGTTGTCGAGCAAGTTCAAAAAGACCATTTCCAGATCTCGCGTGAGGCCGCGGACGACGGCCGGCGTGATTTCGAGCTTGATCTGGTCGGGCTCGAGATCGTAGCGACGGCGGACTTCGTCGGCGCACATCCTGAGCAGGTCGTCGAGCGGCACCTCTTCGAGCTGCTCGATGCGTTCCACGTGGTCCAGCCGGGCAACCGTCAGCAGATGGTCGAACAGGGCGTCGAGCCGCTGCACGTCGTCCATGATGAACTTCAGGTATTCTCGCTGCTGCTCGGGGGAGACGGCACGCATTTCGAGAGTCTGCAGGCAGAGTTTGATCGAAGCGATCGGGATCTTCAGTTCGTGAGTGATGCTGTCGATGAAGTTGGCCTGCCGGCGGTTGAGGCGGTATTCCTTGATCGTCCAGATGAAGTACACCACCACGCACAACAGGATCAGCGAGATGAACACCGTCCCGGTCGTGAGCAGCGCCCAGCGATGCTCGGCCGCCTTGTCGACGATCCAGAGGACGAGCAGCGCGACGATCAGCACCAGCGCCACGACCAGCAGCATGATCGGCCAGGTGAGTGACGAACGCTTGATCATCAGAGGGCGCCTCGTGACGGAAAGACACCTTCAGCTTACAATGTTTGTGAAATCGATGCGAGTTGTGGAGGTTGCTCACGCCGGGGCGCGAAGACGTACGAGGAGGAACCACGAAATACGCGAAAGACACGAAAACGGACGGACGAAACAACGATTACGAACCGCGGATGACGCCGATGAATGCGGATGAAAGGCGAGTGGATTCAACCAGTCGGCTAACGCCGGCCGCTCGCCGGGCTGATGGCGCGAGCGGCGCTCAAGTCAATATGAGCCTGGCGAGCGGGGGGTGTTAACCCCCTGGTTTTGTCGCGCGTCGCCCTGACATTCAGGTGCAATGGAAACGTGATTTCAATGCTGACCCGCGCGAGGAAACCTTTGCTTTTCGCGATCCTGATCGCTCAGGTTGCGCTCTGCCATTGCTGGGTCGTGAAAGAATGCCTCGCACAGGCTGCGCCGGCCGGGGTGTTTCCTTACCGCGAGGAGCCGGTCAATTATTTTTCCGACGATCTGTCCGACCCGGTTTCCACGCTGCGACGGAAGGTGGAGCGGGGTGATGTGCGCCTGGAATTCGAAGCGGGAACGGGCCATCTGCGGTCGCTGCTGAAGGCGCTCGGCGTTTCCGAGTCGTCGCAGATGCTGGTCTTCGCCAGGAACTCGGTTCACGCGCGACTCATTTCCCCCGACAACCCGCGGGCGCTGTACTATAGCGACGCGGCCTACATCGGTTTCGTCCCGGGCGCGCCATTCCTCGAGGTCTCGGCGATCGACCCGCGTAAAGGGACCGTCTTTTACACCGTCAGTCAGAAGAAGGGCGAGCCGCCGGCGTTCAACCGCGAAGAGAGCTGCCTGTTGTGTCACGCCTCAGGGAATTCGCTGAACGTGCCGGGGCAGCTCGTGCGGTCATTCGTCACCGACACGCAGGGGAACCCGACGCGCGGGCATTCGAAGATCAACCACGATTCGCCGTATGCCCAGCGCTGGGGCGGGTGGTACGTCACGGGGGATTCGGGCCGGCTGCCCCACCTGGGAAACCTGTCAACCGCCGCCGATCTGCTGGATCATGACCGGCACCCGGATGGCCCGGGTCGCGCCGTGGCACTGGCCAGCCGCATCGACGCTTCCAAATACCTCTCGCGACACAGCGACATTGCCGCGCTGCTGGTGCACGATCATCAGACCTGGATGCACAACCTGATCACCCGAGTCAATTACGAGCACCAGTACGAGCGCCGGGAAAACTCGGAAGAGGCGCTTTTGCACTACCTGTTGTTTGCCGACGAACCGGCGCTCGAAAATCCGGTGCTCGGGAATTCGTCATTTGAAACCGTGTTCGCCAGACAGGGACCGCGCGACGGGCAGGGACGGTCGCTGCGTGATCTCGACCTGGAAACGAGGTTGTTCAAGTATCGATGCAGTTTCCTGATCTACTCTGCGGCGTTCGACAACCTGCCTGATGCTGTGAAAGGGCGGCTCTATCGCCGGCTGTGGGAGGCGCTTTCGGCCGAGGCCCCTCCCTCGCCGTTCGATCGCCTCCCGCGCGCGGAGCGCCGCGCGATTCTCGAAATCCTGCGCGACACGAAGCCCGGCCTGCCCGAGTACTGGAAGTCGTCTATTTGAGCTTGTCGCGAAAGACTTCGCGCAGCTTGTCGAGCTTCGGACCGATCATCCGGCGACAGTATCCCTCGTTCGGGTTGTCGTTGTAGTAGTTCTGGTGATAATCCTCTGCCGGGTAGAACTCCGAACACTTCGTGATCTCGGTCACGATCGGATCCGAAAAAATCCCTGCGGCGTCGAGTTTCGCTTTGTATCGCTCGGCTTCCCGCTTCTGGAGGTCGTTGTGAAAGAATACCACCGAGCGGTACTGCGTCCCCGTATCAAACCCCTGCCGGTTGAGAGTCGTCGGATCGTGTGTTTTCCAGAACACTTCCAACAGTTCGGCGTATGTGACGACGGCCGGATCGTATGTCACCTGAATCACTTCGGCATGTCCGGTTGTTCCGCTGCAGACTTGCCGGTAGGTCGGATTCTTGACATAGCCCCCGCTGTACCCCGATGCGACCGATTGCACTCCCTTGAGTTGCTGAAAGACCGCTTCGGTGCACCAGAAGCAGCCGGAGCCGAAGGTGGCCACCTGCAGGCCGTCTGCCCGTTCCTCGGGGAAGGTCGTCTCGACCTTCCGGAGTTCAGCGATCGCGCGGTCATCGTGCACTCGATCGGTGGTGACCGGGTCGGGCCGCGATTGTGCAGTCACTGGAGTCTGTTTCGGCAGGAAGGCGATCGCCGCCGAGGCGAGTACGAGCGCCACGACAACCGCCCCCACCAGTTTCATCTGCATGATCGATCTTTCAACGAGCCGCCGGGTCCTTGAGCTGCTCCTTAAATTCCTTCTTGACCTTATTCACTTTCGGGCGAATAAATGTCTGACAGTACTCGGCGCGCGGGTTGTTCTTGAAGTAGTCCTGGTGATAGTCCTCCGCCGGATAGAACTCCGAAAACCTGGTGATCTCGGTCACGATTTTCGGCGCCGTGCGTCCAGGCTTTGTATGTTTCTGTTTCGATTTCTCGGCGGCTGCCTTCTGCTCATCGGAGTGATAGAAGATCACCGACCGGTACTGCGTACCATGATCGGGGCCCTGCTCATTGAGCTTGGTGGGGTCGTGCGACTTCCAGAAGACTTCGAGCAATTCGTCGTACGAGATGACTTCCGGATCAAACGTGATCTCGACCACCTCGGCATGCCCCGTGAGTCCAGTTAATACTTCCTGATACTTCGGGTTCTTGAGCTCCCCGCCGCTGTACCCTGAGACAACCTTCTTGACTCCCTTGATTTGCTGAAAGACCGCCTCGGCACACCAGAAGCAGCCGGAGCCGAGCGTCGCTTCTTCGAGCTGGGCGGGCGAGTCGGATTCCTTCTTATCGTCCGTCGACTCGGCTGGTTTCTCTTTCGTCGTTTTGGCCTTTTTCGACACCGTCGGCTCGGCCGATTGCGCAGGGACGAGCAGCAGGCTGGCCGCAAGCAGCACGACGACGGATGCCAGTGTTCGGGTCTGCATGAATGAAACCTCCAGAATGCCTGCTCCAGCGCGCCAGGCCCAAAACATCATAATCCACGCTTCGGCGTCTGTCGCGAGCAAACGGCATCTCCTGCTGATTTGATGCCACACCGGTTCAGTTGTAACATGCCCAAAACGAACGGAGAATTCATGGACGTCGTCCCCCTCGATCTTGGCCGGCTGAAAGTCTATCCACTGGCCGAGCGAAACCATCTGACGCAGGCCGACGATATTCTGATCGATCCCGAAGACACTCCGCGGACCTGTTCAGCCCCGAACGCCGCGTCGATTCAGGAGTGTGCCGGGCTGATTCGGGCCGCCCGCGAGCGCGACGCCGCCGTGATGCTGATCTACGGCGCGCACCTGTTGCGGAACGGCGCCGCGCGAATTCTCGAGCGGATGCTGGCCCGGGGCTGGATCACGCATCTGGCAACCAACGGCGCCGGAACGATTCACGACTGGGAATACGCCTGGTTCGGCGCCTCGACCGAAAGCGTTGAGATGAACGTCGCCGCGGGAACGTTCGGCGCCTGGCACGAAACGGCAACGAACATTCATCGTGCGGTTCTCGGCGGCGCCCTCGACGGCCTGGGCTATGGCCGGGCGCTGGGGCGATTCATTCATGAAGATGGCGTTTCCTTCCCGTCGCAGGAGGAGCTGACTCGCGCGATTGCCGCTGAGCCCGGACACCCGCTGACGGCGGCGCGGGCCGACCTTCTGCGGACGATGCGCGAGCAGAACTGGCCGGCAGGGCGGAACAAGATCGAACACCGCTGGAAGCACGCCTCGATCATCGCGCAGGCGTACCGCCACGGCGTCCCGGTCACCGTCCATCCGGGGATCGGCTACGACATCATCGCCAATCATCCGGTCTTCAATGGAGCGGCGATCGGCCGCGCCGCCGAGTGGGACTTCAAACTGTTCGGCGGCTCCGTCGAAAAGCTCGATCGCGGTGTCGTGCTGTCGGTCGGCTCGGCGATCATGGGACCGCAAGTCTTCGAAAAGAGCGCCAGTTGCGTCAACAATCTGCGATTGCAGGACGGCCGCGAGATTCTGCGCGGTCACTCCATCTTCGTTGTCGATCTCCAGGACGGCGGTGGTTGGGACTGGACTTTAGGCGAACCTCCCAAAACCAATCCTGCGTACTATCTGCGATTCTGCAAGAGTTACTCACGGATGGGGGGCGCAATGCGGTACCTGCAATGTGATAACGCGGCGTTCATCCACAACCTGTACCGCAGGCTGGCGGCAGCAACGTGACGCCGTACTGAGTACCGAGTACTCAGCCCTCCGTCACCGCAGGTTGCCCGCCGTCAGGTGGAAGCGATGCCTCACACAGACTGGCCATCGTCACCCGAGTGTTTCCCCGGGAGAGGAGGCACAAAAATCTGATAGAACACGGGCGTCACAAACAGCGTGAACAGGGTCGAGCCGGTGAGTCCCCAGATGATGACTGTCGCCAGTGGACGCTGAACGTCGGACCCCAGGCTCGTCGCGTGCGCCGCCGGCCACAATCCGAGGATCGCCACCAGCGAGGTCATGAGGCTTGGCCGGAGCCGGTCGACTCGGCCATTGATGATCGCCTTATCCACGGTGTCACCCTGCAACCGGTATTTGGTAATTCCCTTGAACATCAGCACGCCGTCCATGATCGCGATGCCGAACAGCGTCGCAAAGCCGACGCCGGTCGAGACGTTCAGATTCATCTGGCGGAGGTACAGGGCCATGGCCCCGCTGGCGAAGGCGAACGGAATCGGCAAGAGCAGGACGAAGGCACCCCGCAGCGACCCGAAAGCCGCCACCAGCACCATGAAGATGATCCCGATCGTCGTGGGAATGAGGATCATGAAGTGTTTCTGGGCCCGGTCCAGATTTTCGAACATGCCGAGCCATTTGAGGCGATAGCCGGGGGGGACGGTCATCTGGGCTTTGAAGCGCTTTTGTGCTTCCCTGACGAAGCTCCCCTGGTCTCTGCCGACGATATCGCAACGGACCGTCATGCGGCGGCGACCGTCGCCGCGGGCGATCAGCGTCTGGCCGTCGCGCACCTCAATCGTGGCGACCTGGGCGAGCGTCACGGGAATCCCGCCTGCCGAATAGACGAAGAGCTGCCCGACCGACTCGGGCGACTGGCGCGCTTCGCGGTCGAGCCGCGCCACGATTTCGAACCGGCGCTCTTCGTCATACAGCGTGCTGATCGGCTGCCCGCCGATGGCCATGTTGACGAGCTTCATCACGTCTTCGATACGGACGTTGTAGTGCGCGCACATCTGGCGATCGGGCTGGATCAGCAATTGCGGCTGGGGCCCTTCCTGCTCGATGTTGACGTCGGTCGCACCGGGGATGCCTTTCACGAGTTCGACCGTCTGCCGGGCCAGCTTGAGCAGCACTTCGGAATCAATGCCGCTGAATTCGACGGCCAGGTTGGCCGACGTGCCGTTGGTGTCTTCGGTGACGCTGTCGATGATCGGCTGGGTGAAGTTGAACCGCGTCGTCGGGAACTCGGCGCGGTACCGCGCGCCGATGGCGGCGATCAGTTCCTGCTTGGACTTGAACTCGTGCCAATGCTCGCGCGGCCAGGGGCCGATCATCATCTCGACCCGGCTGGGCGGGAACGGGTCGGTCCCTTCGTCGTTCCGGCCGGTCTGCGCGACGGCGAATTTGACGTCTGGAAAATCCAGGGCAATTTCACGAAGGCGAGCACCGTATTCGTGGGTCTGCTCGAGCGACGTTCCCTCGGGAAAGCTCGACCGCACCCACACGACCCCTTCGTCGAGATAAGGCAGGAACTCGGTTCCCAGTCGGGGCACCAGTTGCAGGAGCACGAGGGCCAGCGCGACGACCGAAACGCTGGCCACCAGCCAGCGCGCCTTGAGCAACATTCCCAGCGTGGCGACGTAGACTGGTGTGATCCAGCGGAGCAGCGGATTTTCCCATTCCTCGTAGCCGTTGCGGAACAGAATCGTGGCGAGCACCGGCACCAGGACGAGAGCGAAGAGCAGTGCTCCCGACAGCGCGAACAGAATCGTCAAGGCCATCGGCCGGAACAGCAGCCCCTCGATACTCGTGAGCGACAGGAGCGGCAGAAACGCCACCATGATCAGCAGCACCGAGATGAAAACCGGGCGCTGCATGTCGAGCGCCGCGGTGCGGATAATGTCAAAAATGGCGCCCCGATCGCGCTGCTGCGACTCGCCCAGACGCCGCGCGATGTTCTCGGCCATGATGACCGAGCCATCGACGATGATCCCGAAATCGATCGCCCCGATCGAGAGCAGGCCGATCGGGATGTGCGTCAGGTACATCAGCGAGAGCGCGAACATCAGCGAGAAGGGGATCGTCAGCGAGACGAGCAACGACATCGAGGGGCGCCCCAGGAACAGGATCAGCACCATGACGACCAGCCCGATTCCCAGCGAGACGCTGTGCGTCACCGTGTGGAGCGTGGCGTCGATCAGGAGCGTCCGGTCGTAATACGAAGCGATCCGCACGCCCGGTGGCAAAACCGTCGCATTCAGCTCGGCGACCGCTTCCTGCACCCGCACCAGGACCTCCGAAGGATTCTCCCCCTTGCGCAGGAGCACGATCCCCTGCACGGAAGGATCCTGACGATCTTTGCCAAAAATGCCGTTGGGCACCTTCGTATCGACGGCGACCGTGGCGACGTCCTTCAGGTAGATCGGCGTCCCTTCGATCGATTTGACGAAGATATTGCGGATCTGTTCGAGGTCTTCGATTTGCCCTTTGCCGCGAACCACCAGCGACATGCTGCCCCGCGAGATGACGCTCCCGCCGCCGGCCGCATTGTTCTTGGTCACCGCCTCTTCAATGTCGGCCAGGGTCAGTCCGTACAGGCCCAACTGGGAGCGACTGAACGTAACGGCAAACTGTTTCTGAAACCCCCCGAAATTCGCAACGTCGGCGACTCCGGGAACGCGCCGCAGCCGGCGCGTGACCACCCAGTCGTTGAGCGTCCGCAGTTCAATCAGGTCGTTCACGTCCTCCGAGAGGAGTTGGTAGCGGTAGATTTCACCGTAGGCTGTGGCCAGCGGGCCAAGCACCGGATTCACTCCCTCCGGCAGCTCGATTTCGCCGAGCTTCTCAGACACCCTCTGCCGCGCCCAGTAGGCCTCGGTTCCTTCCACGAAGATCATCTGGACCAGCGACAGGCCGAAAATCGTGCGGGAGCGGACGGTTTCGATGCGGGGCAACCCGAGCACGGCGTTCTCGACGGGGATCGTGACCTGCCGTTCGACTTCCTCGGGCGCGCGCCCGGGAAAGACGGTGATGATCTGTACCATCTGCGAAGAGATATCGGGGTAGGCGTCGATCGGCTGCTGCCGGTAGGCGTGAACGCCGTAACCGATGAGCAGCGCCGCCAGACCCAGCACGAGCCACCGTTGCGCGAGCGCTGCCCGAATCAGCGAGGCGATCATGGGGCGGCTTTCGCTCCCGCATCGGCAGCCACCTGGAGCGAGCGGACGATGACTGGCTTCAGCAGGATCGCGCCGTCGCCCATCACCGTGTCGCCGGAAGCGAGTCCCTGGAGAATCTCGACTTCGTGACCCCGCGCCTCGCCGGTACGGACTTCGGCAACCCGCCAGACGCCCGGCTTGTCGGTCGCCACGAGCACGTAGTCGTCACGACCGACGTGCACGACTCCTTCGATGGGCACAACCAGCGCCTCGCGCGCGTCGGTCCCCACTCCGATTTCGGCGAACATCCCCGGCCGAAGCAGGTCTTCCGGATCGTGGATCACGATCAGCACCCGCAGCGACCGGCGTTCTTTGGACATGACGGGGACGATGCTGTTCACTTTGCCGGTGAATACATGGCCGGAAATTCCGAAAAACCGGGCTTCGCAACTCTGCCCGATCTTGACTCGCGCCTGGGTTCCCACGGGGACCTCGGCCATGACGATGTCCATTTCGGACGTGGCCGACACCAGCAGTTCCGTTTCGATTCCTGCCTGTTCCAACTGCAGGGTTTCAGAGATTTTCGCGCGCTGGGCCAGCCACAGCGCCGTCTCGGCGTCGTAGACGTCCTTCTGCCCTTCCAACTGAGCCGCCAGCGTGTCCATCACGGCCTTGCGGACCGCCTGCTCGGGGAGGGCGCCTTTCGATCCCGCTGTCTCTGCGTGCTCTTCCAGGGCCTTGAGATATTTCACTCGGGCGTCAACGAGCTTGTGAACCGTGGTCAAACGCTTCTCATTGAATTCAATATCATGCCGCGCCTTTTGCCATTCAGTGAAGTTCTTCAGCACGTCCGGATCGGTGAACTGCCATTCGTCGGGCCCCTTGTCGTGCCCGGGACGCAGGCTGGCAACGACCGTCCCGGTGACTTTCGCCAGCGGAACCGTCAGACTGCGGGTCTGGGCTTCAGTGAGGTGCAGCTTTTTCTCGACGACGTGGCCCGGCTGGACATAGACGAGATTCGGACCGGCCGCTCTCACGGCGTCGTCTCGTTTCGGTCCGTCGCTGGTCTCTGACGAGGGTTTGCTCGCCGGGGCCAGCATCAGATACGTCACGAACGAGCCGGTGACGACCAGTGCCAGAACGATTTGCACCCTGTTCCAGAGCTGGGACTGATGTGCTCGCGGGGCTGGATGCCGCAAGTGCTGTGCTTCCTGAGCGAGCTGTGTCATATGGAATGACTGACGTCGGTTCAACGCGTTGGAGCAAATGCGGGCAGCGCACGAAACGGGTATCTTACTCCTTCAATACGACTAACGAAATCCCAATTCGGTGGCCTGGCCCAGTCGCGACGACCAAAACAGGCTATCGCCCGTCCGATTACGAATCCGTCAGGTTACCGATGAGGGGTTTCAGGTCAATCGCATGAGTCACCGTCCGGCGAGTGTCCCGCGAACCTGCACCGTTTCGGGATTGTCTGTATGACCTGCCAAGCCGTTCATTCGCCTCAGTGCTTGCAGTTTAAGGTTTCAAACGCTTTCTTACGCTCATGCGCGCTGCATCCCAGACTGCTACACGACTTCAGCGGATCGCCAATGAGGCCCTGGCTCTCGTGATGCTCGGCGGGCCGATCATCGCCGCGCAACTGGCCCAGGTCTCGATGGGTTGCGTCGATACGGTAATGGCTGGCCGGCTGAGTGCGGAGGATCTGGCTGCGGTCGCCGTCGGCAGCAGCCTGTGGATGCCGATCTGCGTGCTGGGGATCGGGATCCTGGTATCTGTCTCCCCCACCGTGGCCCAGAGTTACGGAGCCGGCGAGATCGACGCCATCGGCGGGCACGTGCGCCAGGGATTGTGGTTGAGCCAGTTGGTCGGGATCGCGTCGTTCCTCGCGGTGCGGGGGTGCGTTCCGATTTTGAGCTGGCTGGAGATCGATCCGGCGATCGTGCCGACGGCCTCCCGGTTTCTCGATGCCATCTCCTGGGGAGTGCCGGCGATCAGCGCGTTCACGGCACTGCGCAGTTTCAGCGAGGCGGTCTCCCGAACGCGACCGGTGATGGTGATCAGCATCCTCGGGCTGGCGGCCAATATCGCGGGCAACTTCATCTTCATGCACGGCAAGTTCGGGATGCCGCGGCTGGGAGCCGTCGGGTGTGGAGTCGCATCGGCGCTGGTGATGTGGATCATGCCGGCCGGCCTGGCGATCTGGATTCTGTGCGACCGGTACTACCGCCCGTTTGCCGTCTTCAGTCATTGGGAGTGGCCCAGGTTCCGACACATCTGGGTCTTGTTGAAGCTCGGCAGCCCGATTGGCGTCTGCCTGTTCATGGAAGGGAGCATGTTCTCGACGGTGTCGCTGCTGATGGGGCAATTGGGGGCCGAGATCGTCGCCGGGCATCAGATCGCGCTCAACGTGGCGTCGGTCACGTTCATGGTCCCGCTGGGGATCTCAACGGCGATCACAGTCCGCGTCGGGCAGGCGATTGGCGCAGGGAGCATCCCCGATGCGCGGCGCAGCGGAATCGTGGGAGCGGGCCTGGCGCTGGCTTTTATGGCGGTAATGTCGGGGACCATCATGATGTTTCCCCACGCCATCGCGACGCTCTACACGCAGGACACGCGCGTGCATTCGATCGCCGTCAAACTGCTGGTCATGGCCTCCCTGTTCCAGGTCTTTGACGGACTGCAGGTGGCCGGCGCGGGAGCACTGCGCGGAGCCAAAGACACGGCGATCCCGATGGGAATCACGATCCTGGCGTACTGGGGGCTCGGTCTGCCACTCGGATACTGGCTGGGAATCGCGCAAAATCGAGGTCCCCAGGCCCTGTGGATCGGCCTGACGGCAGGGCTGGTGGCGGCGGCCTTGATGCTCAACGGGCGGTTCTGGCTGGTGACGCGCCGGCTGCAGCGTTCAACTTCGCTTGACGCCTGAATGTCTCCCGGACAACGATGGGAGCATTGCCGATTCTTTGCGCCGGCATGAATCCCGTGACGATCTTGCCGGTGGCCACCGCCGCCGGAAAACGTCGATCCCCTCAGGGCGGCTACCATGACATCGATTAATCGTCGCGATTTCCTGAACGCTGCTTCCGGAATCGCGGCCAGCGGAATGAGTGCCAGCCTGGCGGCACGAGTCTTTGCGGCCGATGAGAACCAGCCCGAGCGACCGCCAGTGCGATTGGCGGTGATGGGGCTCAACAGCCGGGGGAAGCAACTGCTGCCCGGGTTTCTCAGTTCTCCCCAGGTCGAGATCGCGTACCTTTGCGATCCCGACAGCCAGACGATTCCGAGCGCCCTCAAAATCATTCAGGATGCGGGACGGCCGACACCGCGCGTCGAAAAAGATTTTCGGACCGCGCTCGATGACCCGCGGGTGACGGCGCTCGTCTGCGCCGCCCCTGACCATTGGCATGCCCTGGCGACGATTCTGGCCTGCCAGGCGGGCAAAGATGTTTATGTCGAAAAGCCCTGCTGCCACAACCCGATCGAAGGGCAGCGGATGGTCGCGGCCGCGCGGCGCTACAATCGTGTCGTCCAGGTTGGCACGCAACGCCGCAGCGGAGCCGACATGCAGGCCCTGGTCGCCGAGATCCAGAGCGGGCGACTCGGCAAAGTCAACTTCGTTCGCTGCTGGATCACCAGCGCCCGTCCCAACATTGGACGCGTTGAACCTTCGGCCCCTCCCGACAATCTCGATTTCAATCTCTGGTGCGGGCCCGGCCCTGACACTGCCTACCGCAAGAATCTCGTTCACTACCACTGGCATTGGCGCTGGGACTACGGCACGGGCGAGTGCGGGAACAACGGCATTCACGCGCTCGACGTCGCGCGGTGGGGACTGGGAATCGATTTCGCCGATCGAATCGTCTGCGGGGGCGGCAAATACTTCTTCGATGACGACCAGGAAACTCCCGACACGCAACTGGCGACGTTTGATGTTCTCGGAACGTCGGGGCCAGGCGCGTCGAATCAAGGGGCGTCGATACAATGGGAACACCGGACCTGGTCGCCGCGCGGGATTGATGGGCAGTCGTTCGGCGTCGCGTTCTACGGATCGCAGGGAACGCTGGTTACCAGCGGCAACGGCTGGACGATTTACGAGGGAACCGGGAAAGACGAGAAGGTGGCCGCCCGGCACGAAAGTTCCGATCAGCAGAAGGCGCACCTGACGAATTTCCTCGACTGCATCGCCAGCCGCGAAAAGCCGAACGCCGACATCGAAATCGGCCATCGCAGCACCCTCTTGTGCCACCTGGCCAATATCGCCTGGCGGACCGGTTCGGTTCTGAAGTTCGACAAGGAGCGCGAACGGATCGTCGGCAACGAGCCGGCCTCGCAACTGATGGGACGCACCTATCGCAAGGGATTCGAGCTGCCTGAAATCGCCTGATCGAGATCCGGTGCAGAGACCGCTCGATGGACGCCGGCGCACGTTCTTGACTGTGATGAAACGTTCGTGTTACAAGGGATGAGAGGCGTTCAACGAAGGTCTGCACGTGGTGGCTGGATGGCTCGGATTACGATTCAGGTTCTGGAGGGCTTTGAGCGGGGCCGCGTTTTCGGCGACCTCGCCACCCCGGTCACCATTGGCCGCGAAGAAGACAACACGATCCAGCTCAACGACGAGCGCGTCAGCCGCTTCCACGTCAAGATTCAGGAAGACAGCGGCCGAGTCATCCTGACCGATCTCGACAGCACCAACGGAACGCGGATCAACGGTCACCCGGTGCAGATGCGCGTACTGCAGTTTGGCGATCAGATGTCGATCGGACGGTCTTTGCTGTTATACGGGAGTCCCGACGAGATCGACGGCGAGGTTGCCGGCGCCGACGGTGCCCAACGGGCCGATCATGAATCCGGCGAGCCAAGTGCCTCGCGTCGAACCGTTTCAGCCCCGCCGGAAGGATTCAGCCTGCCCGACCAGCGCGAAGGAGCTGCGTCAGCCGGCGATGAAATGGGAGACCTGTTTCCCAACGGTCCGCCCGAGTTGCCGTCGGAACTGAAGATGGCGCAACTGGCCCAGCTCTCAGACATGCTGGCCTACGTCCACGATCAACTGGCACTGTTCGCCAATGTTGCAATGGAGGACCGCCGTGTGACGCCGCCCCAAATGCGAATCGATTGGGACCAGTGGCAGCGCCTGCTCAAACTCGAGATGCAGCTCGCGGGCTATTTGCGAAAAATCGCAGACCCGCAGCGCTGATCCGAAGCCTGGCCGGGCTATGCGCCCTGCCGGCCGGATATGCCGCGTTTGCCGGCGGATCTGGTTGTAAGTGACACGTGGTGAATCGGCTGCGGCCGTCCGACAGCCGCGCTACGCAAAAAACACCAGGCCCCCAGTCCGGAAAGTCACCCCCGTCGGAAATCTGACCTATAGTCAAGAATATCTGCGGTTCACGGGCGATGACCCGGGACGATCGGGCAGTTCCGCTCGATTCACCGCTGGATATCACGGAAATGCGGGCCCCGAGGCGATTCTGGGCGGGCATCGTGAGATGCTTCAGAAGCGCTCTCTGAACGAGGTGCAAAAAGATCCCAGCCATGATCGATCCCAACGTCATCTGGTCATCAGCACAGCTCCCCTCACTGCCGATCGTCGCTCTCAAATTGATTGAGGTGTCGCGATCGCCATCCACCTCGGTTCCCGAGATTACAGCGGTCCTGAGAACCGATCCGGCGATCGTGGCCAGGCTGCTGAAGGCCGCCAATTCCTCGATGTTCGGGCTCGCGACCAAGGTCAAATCCATAGACCAGGCCGTGGTCGTACTCGGGACAACCGCCGTGACCACTCTGGCTTTGGGATTCTGCCTCGTCGACAGCACACTGTGCCGCGGACCGCTCGGCGCCGCGTACACGTCCTACTGGCTGCAATCGACGATCCAGGCAACGGCAGCCAAGCTGCTCTGCGCCCGGACGTCGTCCTCAAATCATGAGGATTTCTTCCTGGCTGGCCTGCTGCTCGATCTGGGCCGGCTGGCAATGCTGAAAACGATTCCTGTCGACTACCAGATGGTGCTCGCCACCGCCGAGTCCGAACAGCGCCCGCTGATTGACACAGAAACCGACATGCTGGGGACCAATCACGTCGAAGTCGGCGTGCAATTGATGCACCGCTGGAGCTTCCCGGAAGCCCTCTCGCGGTCAATTCAGTTCCACCATCATTCACCCGAAGACTTGAAAGACATTGCGAAGTCCGGGGATACCGCGCTCTTGAAAGCAACAGTCGTTGCGGCCGCCGCGGGTGAATACTTCTGCGGTGCATCGAAGGGCCTGGCTCTCGAGCGCCTGCGGCAGCTCGCCACAGACCTGCTTCAATTCACCCGACCTGAACTCGACGCGTTTCTGTGTGACCTTCGCAATCGCATTGACGAAGTCGCCGGGCTGTTCTCGATCGACGCCAAGGCATTGCCATCCGCAGCCGAGCTCCTGGCGCAGGCCAACGAACAACTGGCGCTGCTGGCAATTTCGGCCCAGGCAGAATCGGTTCACGCCCACGCCCGGCAGGCAGCCGCCGAGACCCAGATCCGCACGCTCGAATTCAGGCACGAACAGCTCAAGCAGCAGGTGATTCGCGATCCGCTGACAAATGCGTTCAATCGCCACTTTTTCGACGAAACGCTGGCCCGCGAGGTTCAGCGCTGCTCGCGCTGTGCTCGCCCCGTCGGGCTGATCTTCTTCGACGCCGATCGCTTTAAAGTCATCAACGACACGTACGGGCATGCCTTTGGCGATGACGTTCTCAAGTTGATCGTCATGACCGTCGGAGGTCTGCTGCGAGGTGGTGATATCCTGGCTCGCTATGGGGGTGAAGAGTTTGTCGTTCTCGTCTGCGAGCCTTCGCAGAAGGGCCTCGAAAAACTTGCCGAGCGAATTCGCTCGGCGATTGAGTCGATCGACCTCAGGCAGCGGGGCCACCGCGTCCCGGTCAGCATCAGCCTCGGAGTCGCGCTGACAATTCCTGAGCGCCGCCAGCAGTCCGCAGCTTCCGATCTGGTGGAAGCTGCCGACCGGGCCATGTACGAAGCCAAGCAGGCCGGACGCAATCAGTTGCGCCTGCGAAATCTGATGAGCGAATTTGATCGCGCTTTGATCCCGCTGATCTTGCAGAGTCGGTTCAGTCGCTGGCTGACCAGTAACGGGACTCTGGAACCGGAAAGCGTTTCGAAAGCCCTGCTCCAATGCCATTCCGAGCGGGCTCGAATCGGCGACCTCGCAGAGCAGATGGGCCTGCTGACTGGCGCAGAGGTCGATGCTGTCCGCGAAAGCCAGCGGCAGATCGGCCTGCGCTTCGGCGAAATCGCCGTGCGGATGGGGCTGCTCGACCTCCCGACCCTGGCCAGATTGCTGGCCCGCCAGCAGGAAAACCCCCGGGACCTGGCCAGCGCGCTGGCCCACCTCGGTCTGATCTCCCGCGACCAGGTACAACCCCTCGTCGAGGCGTACGAATCAGCCGTGAGAACCAGCCGTCAGGCCACCCTCATCGCCTGATCGACCGGCCACGAAACGTGTCCCCTCGCCCTCTGGGAAAACACGTTGATGTAGGGTGAATTTTAATCCACCCGTGACGTCGCCGTGCCGGAATTTGTCGAATGGATTTCAATCCGGCTCATCGAGCATTTCGGGTGGACTGAAGTCCACCCTACAGAATCTCGCAGCCTCCCGGCTTAGGGCGAGGGCAACAGTCTGAAAACCTGCCGCCCTCACCCGGCCGTCACCGAAAGGGAGAGGGTCAAATACCGGTTTGAAGCCGCCCCTACTTATTCAAATTGCAAAACGGGCAGTTCGGGTACTTCGGGGCCGCCGGCGGGGGGGCTTTCCCCTCGCGGTACTTCTCGAGGACGATATTCCAGTCCTCGGCCGAGAGCGACTTGCTCGTCCGGTAGATCTGCCACTTCTGCTGCTTGTCGAGCACTGAAACTCGGGGCAGCGGCGGCGAATCGAACAACTTGTGAACGGCCTGACCTTCGGGGGTCGACGTGTCGACGCAGGCGACGACATAGTTCGTCAGCAGTTCGCGACGGTGGCCGACGCTCGTCAGCACGTCGAGATCGACGGGGGAGCTTTCAGAATCGGCCCCCGGATTGAGAATCACCAGGACCGGGAGGTTTCGTTCGCGTCCGGCTTCCCAAGCGGCCTTATAGTTGTCGAAAACCGGCTGCTCAGCGGGACCGCCACTCAGAGTGGCCAATAGAACGAGTGCGCTCAACGGATTGTACATAGGCTGGAACTCCTTTCCCGAGTTGTGGGCTTCTCGGCGAACAAGTAATTGGAAATCCCTTCACCCTACCTGCACTACCCCACAACGAGCGTCAGGCCCCAGCCCAAAACGCAGGTCGTACTGTCGCGACTCGAAGGCCGATCGTCAAGTAACTTTTCCGATAAAACATCCTGGGAAGAAATGTCAATCTGGGTCAACTGCGTGAGCCGCGCGAACGCATTCGTCTTGTGTGCTTTCATCTGTTGGGCTTATTATCCGCGTCCCATGCCGTTCCGCAGTCCCAATCTGCGACTGGGCGAGCTCGACGCACAGCGCATTTGTCTGATTAAACCCAGCGCCCTGGGGGACATTGTTCAAACCCTGCCGCTGCTGGGAGTTCTGCGCCGACGATTTCCGACGGCGATGATTTCGTGGGTCATCCGTCGTGACCTTGCCGATCTGGTCACCGGCCATCCCGATCTGTCCGAAGTCCTTCCTTATCATCGCCACGGTTCCTGGCGGGACGCCTGGCACCTGCTGCGGCTGCTCAGACGCCGTAGATTCGACCTGGTCTTCGACCTGCAGGGATTGCTCCGCACGGCAGTCATGACGCTGGCGACCAGAGCGCCGATCCGCGTCGGTCTGGAGACGGCCCGCGAAGGATCAGGATTGGCTTGCAACCTCGTTTTGCCCAATTCAGGCCGTGACGTGCCGGCTTACCGCAGGTATTGGCGCGTCGCCGAGGCCCTCGGGCTGGGTGATGTGGCTGCGACGACTCTCGTCCCGACAACCACAGCGGATGAGGACTGGCTGGCAGACCAGTTGCGGCGGTTGCCACGTCCCATCCTGGCGATTCATCCAGGCGCCGGCTGGGTGACCAAGCGCTGGCCGATCGAAAAATTCGCTGAAATTGCCCGGCGGTTCCCGGGCTCAGTCGTCGTCGTCGGAGCGCCGGGAGAACAGCTAGCCGGAACTCAAATTGCTGACGCCGTAACCACCTGCCGGCGTCCAGCGCTGAACCTGGCTGGACAGACAACTCTCAAACAACTGGCCTGCCTGCTGCGGGCTGCGGACCTGATGCTTTCGAACGATTCGGGACCGCTGCACCTCGCGGCAGGGCTCGGCACGCCGGTCGTGGGAATCTTTACCTGCACCAGTCCAGTCCTTTCCGGCCCGGCCGGGACGATCCATGAACTGGTGTCGACAAACGTGGACTGCGCAGCGGGGTATCACAAAACCTGCCCGTACCGCGGGCCCCGGCGACTGGCCTGCCTGAGCGATCTCTCGACCGAGCGTGTCTGGAATGCGGTCGAACGCATTCTCAGCCGCGCTCCCGCGACGGCGCGCCGGGCATAAACGACCGGCGTGAACGGCGATGGTTGAGATTCAGACTCGCCCGTGCAGGTATTCATGCAACTGGTGAATCGTCGCTTCCTGGTGCGTCGTCAGATGCGCGTTCAGGTCACCGATCGAAACGATGCCGACCACTTCCCCTTCGGCATCGAGAATCGGCAGGTGGCGGATACGGCGGGTTTTCATCAGTTCCCGCGCCTCTTCGATCGACGTCGCCGGGGTGCAGCAGATCACGCGGCTCGTCATGACATCGGCAACACGCACCTGTGCGGGGTCAAGCTGCTTCCCGACGACGCCGCGCAGCACGTCTCGTTCGGTGAAAATCCCCGCCATGGCTCCGGCATGCCGGACGATCAACGCACCGATCGAGTGGTCGTTCATCATCTGGACGGCTTGCAGGACGGTTGCTTCGCGCTCAACGGAAAACACGTGTTCGTCCGATTTTTCCCGCAGGATTTCGCTGAGAGTCGTCATTGGTGCGCCTCCTTGACAAGGATTGCCCGCGACAAGGTGCCCGGCGGCCGGGCGGGATGGATGAAGGTTTGAGACGTTCACCGGAGCAGAAGTGATTCAGCCAGTTTAAGGCGGCCCCGTCTCAAAATGCAAACTTTTTCTCGACATCCCCCGAAATTCGCAGAGGATCCCGTGGGAATGGCAGCCCGACGCGTCAGCAAGGGATTCGACGTACCAAAGACACCGGCCTGGGTAAAATTAAGGGTGGCCCCGCCGCGTGCGCAGCACCGGCGGGGTCGCGAAGCGACAAGATTCGGCGCCATCCGGCTTCAAATGAGACTGCCGCTTTAACATCACCAGCAGCGCCCGCCCTCTTCGTCATTCGTGCTTCGTCATTCCTTAGACATTCGTCATTAGACATTCGACATTCCCCTCCCCGGGTTCCCTGTCGGCAATCGTTGCGCCCGATTATGATTGCACCATGAGCGATGAATTCTCTGAAGAACTGGAAACTTTCGAAAATCAGTTTCCCAAGCGCGATTACGCGATCGAAACAGTCTGCCCCGAATTCACGTCCGTCTGTCCCAAAACAGGTCAGCCTGACTTCGGCGAATTGACGATTTCGTATGTCCCCGACCGGCTCTGCATCGAACTCAAATCGCTGAAGATGTATCTGCAGCGGTTTCGGAACCACGGGGCGTTCTACGAACACGTCACCAATCAGATTCTTGACGACCTTGTCGCCGCGTGCCACCCGCGCCAGATGAAAGTTGTCGCCGCATTTACGCCCCGCGGCGGGATCCGGACGACGATCACGGCACAATTTGAAGCCCGCCAGAAGTCGTAGCGGTCCTCATGCGTCCGATCTTGCTGCGCGAGTGTGAAATGGTGTAGGGTGGACTTCAGTCCACCCGATGTGTCATGACAGGGGGAGTGAAATCCCCTCCTTATCTTGCCGGCGGTCCGCCGCCCGCTCAATGAATTCACAGACCCAGCAACTCCGTTGAGCCGCCGCCCATGACCGCCAAGACCGATTTCAAAATGATCCCCGGGACCTCCGAACTCGATCAGATCGAGCGCGATCTGCGATTTCATCCATCGGTGAACGACGCCCCCCGGAGCCTGACGCGCGAACAGATCTCGCAGTTCAATCGCGACGGCTACATTCGCGGACTGCGCATTTTCGACAGCTCCGAAATCGCCGCCATTCGCAGTTACTTCGATGACCTGCTGGAGCGGACAATTGCCGCCGGTGGCGACAGTTACTCCATCAGCACAGCCCACGCGAAGTACGGTCGCGTGTACGACATCCTCACCAATTCACGAATTGTGAGCTGCGTCAAGGACCTGTTGGGGACCGATGTCGTCGCCTGGGGATCGCACTTTTTCTGTAAGATGCCGCACGACGGCAAAGCCGTCGCCTGGCACCAGGACGCCAGCTACTGGCCGCTGACGCCGTCCAAGGCAGTGACCGCTTGGCTGGCGATTGATGATGCCGACGTCGAGAATGCCTGCATGCGGTTCATTGCCAGGTCCCATCACGTAGGACACCTGACGTACCGCCCCAGTGATTCCGCCGAGCACAACGTGCTGAACCAGACAATTGAAAACGCCGAGCAATATGGCACCCCGGTCGACGATGAACTGAAGGCCGGCGAGATTTCGATTCATAGCGATCTGCTGCTGCACGGTTCCGAGGCCAACAACTCGGATCGCCGCCGCTGCGGGCTGACACTGCGCTACTGTGCCGCCGAAGTTCGCGCGCACATGGATTGGAATCAGAAAGGAGTCATCGTCTCGGGCAGCGATCCCACCGGCCACTGGGCGAACCGCAAACGTCCCGACAGCGAGTGAGGAAATTGCCGGTACCGAATCGCTTCCGGAACCCGCGCAACCGGGGGATCCCCTCGGCAATCATTCGGCCCAATGCGGAACCGGCTTGCCTTCCAGTTCGTAGAGCGCATTCTGGGCGGCGCGCTGTTCGGCCGCCTTCTTGTTCGCCCCCCACGCCGGGTGATAGGTTTCCTGGCCGATCAGGGCGGCGACCTTGAAGCACTTCGAGTGGTCGGGGCCCTTTTCGTCGAGCAGGCGATAGACCGGCGTGGCGCCGAACATCTTTTGAGCGTACTGCTGCAGCAGACTTTTGTAGTTGCGGCCATGCTCGACTCCCCCGGCCAGCTCAATTTCGGGTCCCATCAGTCGTTCGATCAATTGCCGCGCAGGTTCAAGTCCACCGTCGAGATAGACTCCGGCGATCAGCGACTCAAAGACCGCCGCCGCCACCGACATCGGAACGGTTTCGTTGATGCTGAGCCCCTTGCCCAGCCTGAGAAATTTGGGAAGCGCAATCGCCTCGCTGACTTTGGCGCAGGTCGTGCGGCTGACCACAATCGACTTGATGCGCGTCAGCTCTCCCTCGGTTTCCTCCGGAAACCGCTGGTACAGAATCTCGCAGACGACGGCCCCGAGAATGGCGTCTCCCAGGAACTCGAGCCGTTCGTTGGAAGCCAGGCGATGGTTGGCCCCGGAAGCGTGCGTCAGGCAGTTGCGCAGCAGGTCGCGACTTTCAAACCGATATTCGAGCGCCGCCTCGCATTGCTGCAGAATTTCGTCGCTTAATTCACTTTCCACCCGCCGCGACATGATTGCTCCGGCGATCAGCGGAACTCCCTCTCTCCGGCGGACACGGCCGAAGGGCCCCATGCGTAGCTCTACTCGACGGTGCAATCTTTGTCAATCGGCGGGAATGGCAATCCGGCCGGGCCGGCAGTAGATTGGAACGATGACACTCCGAGTCAACAACATCCGACTACCGGTCGAACAGCCCGAGGCTTCGCTGCGCGACGTCCTGGCCCGCACACTGGGGGTCGCCGCGTCCGATCTGGCCCGCTGGCGCATCCTGCGCAAGAGCCTCGACGCACGGTCGCGCGACGATCTCGCGTTCGTCTACTCCGCCAGTATCGACCTGGGAACAGACGAACCCCGGGTTTTCGCCGCCAGCCGAAACCCGCAGGTCGAAGCCTATCTGCCCGAGCGGTTCGATGAGCCCGGACCGGGAATCGAGCCGCTTCGCGAGCGGCCGATCGTCGTCGGGTCGGGCCCGGCCGGCCTGCTCGCGGCCTATTATCTCGCGCTCAAGGGGTATCAGCCGATCGTGCTCGAGCGCGGCCAGCCGGTCAAGGAGAGGGTCCCCGCAATTCGCGCATTCGACCGGGGGGAACCGTTCGACCGCGAGAATAACTACTTGTTCGGAGAAGGAGGCGCCGGCACGTTCAGCGACGGGAAGCTCACCTGCCGCATGACCGGCCCGGACGTCGATTGGGTGCTCGAACGCTTCGTGGAATGCGGCGGCAAGACAGAGATTCGCTACGAGCACCGCCCACACCTGGGAAGCAATCGCCTGCCGATGCTGGTTCGCAACTTCCGTCGTAAGATCGAGGCGCTCGGCGGGGAATACCGGTTCGGCTGTCGCCTGGAGAAGCTCGACGTTTCCGGGGGCCAGATCAAGGGTCTGGCCACGTCATCGGGCTATCTGCCCGCGACAGCGGTTGTACTGGCCATCGGCCACAGCGCCCGCGACACCTATGAGATGCTGCATGCCTTGCAGGTTCCGATGCAGGCCAAGCCATTTCAACTCGGGCTCAGGATCGAGCAACCGCAGGAGCAGGTGAATCGTCACAAATACGGTCGCCGCAATTATTTCGAGCTGCTGGGAGCCGCCGACTATACCCTGATCGCCCGCGGAAACCCCGACCTGTTCACGTTCTGCATGTGCGCCGGGGGAAGCATTATCCCCAGCGTTTCTGAACCCGAAATGTACTGTTCGAACGGCATGAGTAACTCGCGGCACGACACTCCCTACGCCAACAGCGGGCTGGTCGTAACCCTGGACGCGCGGGAGCTTTCCGGCGGCCATCCCCTGGCGGGAGTCGAGATTCAGAGGAAATATGAACGATTGGCGTTCGAAGCCGCGGGTCGAAACTATTTTTCTCCCATCCAGCGGGCGGTCGATTTTGTCGCCCGCCGCGCACCGATGGGGGGGGACCGGCTACAATGCTCGTACCAGCGGGGAACCACGCCTTTGAACCTCGAGCAGGTGCTGCCACCCAGCGTGGCAGCAGCGATCAGGTCGGGGCTCCCCATCATGGATCGCAAATGGCGCGGTGACTTTTTGAAGAATGCGATTCTCGTCGGCCCGGAGATGCGCGGCAGTTCGCCCGTGCGGATTGCCCGTGACGGCGGATCGCGCGAGTGTCCCGGATTCAGCGGGTTGTACCCGATCGGCGAAGGGGCCGGCTATGCGGGAGGGATCATCAGCGCGGCAGTTGACGGATTGAGAACGGCGAAAAGCATCGTGGGGCGATTTGCTCCACTGGTCAGCTAACAGAATCGAGGAGTTTTCATGGCCAAGAAGAAGCCGGTCAAGAACCGGAAGAAGCCCCCCGCCCGCAAGGTCAAGCAAAACCCGCGGAAAGGGGCGCGGGTCGTGCCCCGCAAGAAGAAACCGTCCGCTGCCCGGCCATCCAATGCCCGGTCGCCGAGTGCACGACCGGCCGTTGTCGCCATTCCTCAAACGCTCGGCCGACCGAAAGTCACCGGCGAAGAGTTGCTCTACATGTTGTTCAAGGAAGACTACCACGCCCGGCAGATTTTCGAATTCCTGCGGGTCGAAAAACTGAAGGAATTGGAGATGTACAGCGCCGCAGAAATCCTGCGCCGGCTGTCAAACCCGATCAAGGAGACGGTGGAACGCGTTCGCCGGTCGCTCGCCGAACATAACCGCTATCTGGCCGGCGACGAAGAATTTGCCCGGGCGCACAAGAAGGAACGCAAAGCCTGACACCAGTCGGAAGGACAGCGCCCCTGCGCGTTCACGGAACGAGCCCATCCTCGATTCTCAAACCCGGCACGCTCCGGAAGTCATTGACAGAGTGCGTCACGAGTGTCAACGCAACTACTGCTTCTTCACCGTCGCCAGGCCGAGGTCGATGTACTGTCCGCCGCCGGTCTGATGGCAGTGAATTGCGATGCGGTTTTTCCCCGGCTTGAATGCCTGCACGGCGGCCTTTGACAAAGGGCGCGTCTCGTACTGCACCGTGTAGCCCGAAAAATCCGCCGCGGGCACGCCGTTGACGTAGATTTCGGCGTCTTCGTCGTGATGAATCAACCAGTGCAGCTTGTCGATCTCCACATTGCCGAGCTCAATATCGCGAACCAGCCAGATGTCGGGTTCTGACCAGCGCGTGCCGATCGTCGTGCCGGGAGTTCCCGGCGTTCCGAATCCCGACTTGCCTTCCTTCCAGCCTTTGGGATCGAACGTCGGGTTCGACCAGTCGTCAGCCGGTTTCGCAGTCGTATAGAACCAGAGACTCGGCTCGCTCGCCGCCGTCTTGACCACCTCGGTGACGATCGGCGGCTTGGGCATCGCCGCCCAGTTCGCGGCTCTGGTCTGGTCGCGCGAGGCCCACTTCTTCCAGACATCGCGATCGTACAGCAACTGCGCAAAGACGCCTCCCACAACCGGGCGTGCCGTAAACCCGACCTTCTTGCCGTCTCTGGTCTGATACCAGTCGGTCAGCGGAGACCGATCGGGAGTCTGATTGATAAAGGCGATCACCGGATCCAGCAGCGCGGCAAAATCCTGGCGATCCTGTGTCAGCGTGGCGGTCCAGGTAATCCAGTCGAGCTTGGTGTAGTTCTCGCGATTGTCGAGCGCGAGTCCATATTGATTCTGAATTTTGCGGTAGTAGTCGAGTTCCTTCCGAGCCACCGACGCGGGAAACAGATTCAGCCCCAGGATGCGATCCCAGATCAAGTTGTATTTCTGACTCCAGCTCCCCTTGCGGTCGAACGCCAGCCGGTAATGGTCGCCGTCGTCGGCCGCTTCCATCCAGCGCTTGACGAACGTCTGCGCCAGCTTCGTGGCTTTGGCAGCTTTCTCGCTTTCACCCCGCATCTCGCACAGTTTGGCGTAGCCCCCGATGGCACAAATGGCTTTCGCGCTCAAATTGACGTTGTGCGCGAGGTGCCCCGCGAAATCGTCGGTGCAGAGCTGGTTCGCGGGATCGAAGCCTTTTTCCATCAGGTACTCGGCCCACGTTTCGAGTTGCTTCCAGTAGAGATTCGCAAAGCCGGGATTCCCTTCCATCTGGGCGATCGCGGCGACGAGGATCAGGACGTTGCCGCATTCCTCGACCGGCATCTGGTTTTCTTCGGTCCGTTCTCCGCCGCCGTAAACCTGCCCGTTGGCCAGCGGATATTGCCCCAGATCGTGCGGGGCGAAGGGAAATCTCCAGCGGTTACTGGCCGCGTAATTCAGGAACGGGACCAGAAACGACTTGGCCAGCGACGGGCCGAACAACAGAAACTGCGGCGCCATCGGGTAGAAGACATCCGAGGTGGCAATGCACCCGTTCGAATGATTCTCCTTGCAGAATTGCAGCGGCTGCGCGTTCGCATCAGCCACGAACTTGCCGGCGGCAAAACATTGCCGGTAGCAGAGCGCCCCCAGGCGGGCGTAGTTTTCCCCCCCGGCCCGTCGCAGGTCGGCCATCAGCTCGGCATCGAACGCCGCACAGCGCCGCGACAGATCGTCGTACTGCTTCGCAGCCGCGCGCAGCAGGTCGCCGGCCTCCCAGCCCGTGCGCCGCCAATAGGGGCGCAGATTCTCTTTCATGTACTGGATCGAATACAGGTCGTCATAAGCGATCATCAGCCAGCGCGACGTTTCGTCGGCACCGACGGAGCCCAGATCGAGCACCACCTGGTGATCCTTCCAGTTTGGCTGCTGCTGCGCCGGAACTGAAAGATAGAGGTAGCCCCAGTCGATCCGCAGATCGTCGCCGCTGCGCCCCAGAATGTTCTGGGCTTGCGACCCGACAGCCTGCGTCGAGAGTCCCTCGAACGTGGGGGTCGACCAGACCGTCTTTTGCGCCGGTTCATTGACCGCTATTTCAGCCGCGGCATCGAACGTCACGGAAACACGATGCGGCTTGCGATCGACCGACTTGGCGGCATAAGTGACGTACGTAACGGGCCACGACAAAAGATCGATGCTCTCGGGAAGGTTCGGCGTAGTAAATGTCAGCGTGAGAGCAACTTCGTCGGAGGCGAATTGATAAACCGTGCGCGTCGGCCAGACGGCGACGCTCGTTTGCCGCATCGCAGAGACGGCGGCCGGCTCGGCTCCGATGACTCGCAACGTCTTGCCATCGATGGTCACGAAACTGCTCAGGCGATGCGGCTTTCCGGTCCAATGCGTTGTCGCCACATCGGTGAGCCGATCCGCCTGCGACCAGATGCTGAAATAGGGATCGCACGCAACCAGCGGGACAGCCGGCGGCCGGATCGAATCCTGGGCCCACGCCGCGTGCGCCACCAGCAGCGCGGCCAGCGAAATCAATAATGTTTTCATGGGTTGAAGGCTCAAAGAGGTGTTCAGAGATGACGTCGGTTCGATCGTTCGCCGATCGAGAATCGGCAACCGCATCGTCAGTCACTGTATTCCGCGAGAGGATAAAAAACTACTCGACCCGCTGCGCCCCGACCACTTTCCGGTGAGCGAGGTGAACCGTTTGCTGGTCGTCAGTCGTCGGCAGGAACCTGATTGAACGTGTAGTAACCGGCCGTCGGAAAGAGGGCAGGCCCGGTGGCGGGGCCGATCTTGCCGCACGTGATTTCGTAGACGTGCCCGATCTGCTGCGGCGACGTATGCACGATGACCGACAATCCGTCCCCGGCGACATCGACCGAGCCGATTTCCAACTGGTGCCTTCCCGAATCGGGAGTGGCGTAGCTTCCCTGCCATTTGCGAGTGTAACCCGTAATCTCGTAACTGGTGCGCTGGCTGGCGGCCGATTTGTTGATCGGTTGCGTGAACGAGATCAGAAACCGGCCGGAGCCGGCACGGATCTCGCGAATACCCGCCGGCAGTTTGCCGTTCGGGCGCAGGCGAACGATGTCTCCCACGTTCGCCCCTCCCAGCCACCCGCTGTCGTGAATGCTGCCGATGTAGATGTCGCCGCGCGGCGAGACGCCGCCGCATAATGTCCCCAGAAATCCGTCCCGTGAATCGGCCGCCGTCGGCAGGCTGAACGGGTACGCCGCCCCCTGAAACGTCGAGCCGACTCGCTGCACCGTAAACCGCATCAGAAACCGGTTGTCGTACTCGCAGCCGATGCCATGCCCGGCGAATTGCTGCGGCTGCCCGTCTGTGGGCAAAAAGAAAATCCCGTTGACGCTGCGCGTCCACGGATGGGGAATCTGAATTGCCGGCACCGTGACCGGCGCATCGCGGCGATCTTCAAACTGGCTGGGGACGCCGTAGCTGGCCCCCGGCACGAGATGATTGATCTCGTTGAACGTATTCTGAACCCCCTGATTGTCGGAGACAAAAATCTGGTCGTCAGGCGTGATCGCCAGCCCGGTCGGATAGCGAAACGCATGCCCCAGCGGCGTGACCTGCCCCTGCGCGTCGATCCGCAGGACTTTGCCACGCCATTTGGCTTTGTCGCGGTCGCGCCCCGGTTTGGCGTAGTCGCTGCCGGTCCCGACGTACAGATTGCCTTGAGAATCGCGGATGATGCCGGTCGTCCAGTCGTGGTAATCGTCGGTGTAGCCCCAGCCGTCGGCGACGACTTCGCGCACATCGGCCCGGCCGTCTCCATCCGTGTCGCGCAGGCGGAGCAGTTCGGGCTTATGGGCGACGATCAGATCGCGGCCGTCGGCGATCAGTCCGTACGGCGCCGCCAGCCCTTCTTCGAAGAGGGTCAACTGGTCTTCGACCCCGTCGCCGTCGGAATCCTGGACCAGATACACCTGCCCCTTGAGCGAGCAGATGGCGAGCGTACCGTCGCTGGTCCAGGTGATGGCGGTCGGCATGATCGAGCGCGGCAGCGCCAATCGAATTCCATCGTACCCAGGTACACATGTGACAGCTTCCGCACTCACCGGCAGCAGTGCCGCCGGCTTGCTCTCTTCGCGGGCAACCTTCTTATCGAGATATCCCATCCGCCACTCGGCGATGCGCGTCTGAGGATCAAATCGCAGCGGCGGCGAATACGGTTCACCAGCCGTGCCGGGAGCGATGTGCAGCATGGCGTCGAACCCCGGCGGGACGGGCCCGACGCGCGTCAGCCGTTCGCAGGCCACGTACTCGGGCTGCTCGGGATAGGGGGTCGGATAAAACAGTTCGGTCACTTCCAGAGAAACCGGCGCCGGTCCGAGATCAAACGCGAGGAAGTATTCGACCTTCACGGCTTTCGGCCCCCCGGCGTCGGGCATGCCGGCGGGGATCGGGGCCCGCGCGTAGGAGCGCAGGCGACCAAATCGGCCCCCTTCTTTCTGGGCATTGATGACCCGGCCGCGCGGCGTTCCCCGGCGGTGCAGTGCGATGTCTGGCGAATCCCAGCCGGGCGCGACTTCGCCCGCAGCGACCGGTTCCCAGAACCAGCTCTTGCCGGACGAGCGCTGCCGGGCCAGATCGCCGAACCAGTGATGGCGGACCGCCAGATGATCAATGTCGACCAGCACCGCCGCGCCGTTGTCGAACCCCAGCGCCAGCGCCCGCGGCACCAACTGCGGCTCGAGGGGCGTACCGACATTGAAGACATCATGAATGATCCGCGCCGGCTCACCGGGAGCGACTGACACGATCTGCTCGATCGCCGAGGTATCGATTTTGGGCGGTCCCGACTTGTCATTGAGACCTTCCCACAGCGCCGTGAGTTGCCACTCGATGCGCCCCTGAAGGATTCCGGCGATCGGCCGTTCGAACGACGGCATTTCCATGCCGGGGATGACCCGTAGAGGGGATCGGGTCCACCGTGCAAAATACTCAGGACGCATCCGCTCGCCAATCAGATACAGATCGGAACCTCGCGTCGCCAGCGCCACGCCGCGCGGCTCGTGGCTGGCGATCTTGTGGCAAGCCGTGCAACTGAACCCCCGTGTTCCAGCCAGAACCTGACCCGCTTTCCGCAGGTCGGCTTGCCGTACCGCGTTTTCTCCGGTTGGAACTGCGGGAGGTCCGACCGCCGGCGGGTTCTGAGGAATGCGATCGTGACCGATCAGATAGGTGAGCAAGCCGGTCGAATCGGCGGCAGAATGCTCGAAGCGTGGCATTCGCACTTTGAGCCACGGGAGTCGCGTTCCTTTCTGCTTGCCGCTGATCGCTGCGGCGAGCACGTCGTCACGCAGTTTGTCGCCGACGGCGGTC
>Ga0137463_1000111_pt1 | contig 32359 bp, 63 predicted proteins | sample EasRivERMGT800_2_FD_102333 | JGI IMG/M metagenome (GOLD analysis project Ga0137463, IMG submission 102333) | Soil microbial communities from meander-bound floodplain in the East River, Colorado, USA - East River MetaG ERMGT800_2 | ecosystem: Environmental > Terrestrial > Soil > Floodplain ...
AGGTTCAGGGACAAATTCACTGGTGGCAATCTGCACGGTTGGGTATATATGATTATGAAAAATTGCTTTATTAATACATACCGGCTGGCATCAAAACGAAAAACCATCTACCACCCTAGCCCCGAATTGATAAGCACTGAGTATACGGAACCTGAAGTGTATCAACAGTTAGAAGACGAGCGTGTTCGGATTGCAGTTGAGGCCATCGACACCAATAATGCCGAGTCGATTATACTTCATCTGGATGGATATAAATACCACGAAATAGCCGGAATCATTGGCGCACCCGTTGGAACCATCAAAAGCCGAATATTCAATGGCAAGAAACAACTTAAACAATTACTCTAAATAAAAAACAATGGCTATTAACGCAACAAACACAAGCAAGCCCCGCGAACTCATCCCGCCAGGGACCTATATCGCACGATGCTATCAAATGGTTGAAATCGGCCACGTAACCGAAGAAATCAAAGGAAAGAAAGAACATCTGCATAAGGCCCGGGTTGGCTGGGAGCTTCCAGGTGAACTAAGAGTCTTCAAAGAAGAGGACGGACCGCAACCGCTGATCATAAGCAAGGACTACATCCTGGCATTGGGGAAAAAGACGAATCTCAGAAAAACATTGGATTCATGGAGAGGCATACCGCTAACCGAAGAGCATGCGAAAATATTTGACATGACAACGCTGGTGGGCGCATGCTGCCTACTTAATATCATTCATAAGACTTCGACGAATACAGGGAGTACGTATGAGGAAATCGCAGCCATTACACCCGTTGTAAAGGGTATGGAAATCCCGAAGCCGGTCAATCCGAAATTCATTTTATCGTATGATGCCTGGGACCAGAAGAAATTTGATACCCTGCCGGATTTCATTAAGGAAAAGATGAAGACAAGTGATGAGTATAAGGCTCTTGCGCCCGCTAACGGCGATATGTCCAGAATGAACGACCTGGCGGCGCAGAATGCAGCGGCGAATAAGCCTGTAACACCAGCGAACGACCTGCCGTTCTAAGAGTTGGCTAACCGCCGACAAGTGGTATATATCCGCCAGAGAACTGCATTCGTGCAATGACTAATGGCATTCGCAAAGTAATACACGCGAGAAGTAAATTAAATGGGTATATGTGGGTTCGATTCCCGCCGGCGGTTCATGAAAAAAGTTAAAAAGAAAAAACGGAAGAAAGATTCCCGCGCCATCCCGCACCCCATTTTAATGGCATGCATAAGTGCGGCTACCATATTTCTCTGCGCTGGCGTGTTTGCGGCAATCCGGATGACGGATGATCCCAAACCTAAAGCTATAGTCTACAGGGTTAAGAATGTGGATGACGGATCGATATCTGTGAAACATGAGTTCGGTGATCAGGACTTTCATTACGAAGTGGGGGATTTTTTCATAGAGCCAGACACAACAGGCTATCCAAATGGGTTTACAGCTTATGGTCATCGTAAGTATGTGGTAATAGCTAAAAAATATCAATAAGCCTATAAAATCGTACAACTATGAGTGTAATGAGAAGGCCCCGGGATACAATAAGCACCCTTATACCGAGAAGGGTAAAAATCTATGATGTCACAGAGAAAAAATTGCTGGGGGTATTTGAAACAACTATCCTCGCCGCCAAATTCTGTGGGATGAAGCATAACAGTTGCATCTATCATTATATTAAATCAAAAACTCGGTACCTCTCCCCATTGCTTAATAAAATAATTTGTTTCCGATGAGTACATATCCAATCGAAAAAGGCATTCCGATATCAAAGAACTATCAAAACGAATTTCTAGCCACCATAGCATCTATGGAAGTGGCTGATAGCTTCCTGGTCAAGTATAATGAAGGTAATTCTCGTAAACAAGGCGCTATTGTGCGGACCACAGTAAATTATCATACCAGACATACGGGCAAGAAGTTTTCGGTAAAGAGACAGGCCACTGGAATTAGGGTTTGGAGAAAAAAATAAAAAGTTTCCGATGAGACTACTATGTATTACTGGCGGGACTTGGTACGAGCCTGCAACTGGCGAATGTAATGTCCCTGGCCCGGGGTATGGCGATGAATGTACTGCTATTGGTGAATGTGCGGACCAGTACGGCGAGTATTACCTGCTTGCGGAATGGCCACCTAAAGGACCAGATGATGGGTACGATAAAAATTGCTTCATCCCGCTGATGGGAGCAAAAGAGGAAATCAGATCCGAAACCAGAAAGCTCGAACACGTATAAAATAAACCTATGGGAATTGCTGAACGGAGATATTTAAAGGGCATGGGTGGATTTTATGCGAATGAAAAAGCAACGGATAAGATAATTGCATCCACCAAGCCAAAAGAAAAAAAACCTATCGCCAAGCAATCGGCAAAAGCCAAGGACAAGGTTAAAGAAGATAAGGCGCTGTCGGCCCTGGATGATATTTTCTATGAAGAGGTCTGGCAGGCTAGTCCTCACATCTGCCAATGTGGCTGTAAGGCGAAATTAGGTAGTACATGGAATAGAATAAACTTCCACCACCTACTGGAAAAGAATCCGTATCCGGCACTTAGGCATGTGCATGAAAATATTATGCTACTGGCAGCCGATTGTCACAAAGCCATAAACGACGGCGGGCTGGATAAGCGACCGGAAGTAAAAAGAAGAACAGTGGAGGCCGAAAAACTATTGCTGAAATAAACCCAAAATAATAATATGAAAAAAACAATCGATTGGTTCGACTTATTGCCGGAAGGAACCAGGCATGCGGCGTTTGCGGAAACAAGACTGGAAAAGCTCAACGCCGAGTACCCCAGTTTTGAACAGGCGATGTTAGCCGCATTTATATGGAGCATAACACCCGAGGGGCATGAGTTTTGGCATAAACTTTCAGAGACAATCAAATGACCCAAGCCGAGCGCATCGAAAAGCTATTTGAAGATTTCCGGGAAGCGATCATGAAAGAGTTTGGGATGGTAGAGCCGGTCAAAAGATTCCACGCCCCATCCCGAGATAATATTCTGGATTACTTTGTTAAACATGGGTACCGGGCAGATGTCGCCGATAAAGCCTGGATGTATTATTCTCAGGCTGGGTGGAAGGATTCAAACGGCAAACAGATCAAGAACTGGAAACAGAAAATGGTCGGAGTATGGTTCAAGGATGAGAACAAGGCTCCGGTAATAAAACAACAGGATCCGACAAACGTATGGTAAAAGACGCGGTAATAACGGTATTCAGGAACATCTTCGATAAGAATCCATTCTATATCACTGTAGAAACGGCACTTACCCGCATCCGCGATGGCGCAAGTAAGGATAAGATAGCGGAGATCCGGACCCAGTTGGATAAAGAGCGGGCCGATAGCCTGAAAGCAAACCTACCATCCGTATGCTTTGCCGGCAAATTCTCGGCACGTTTCGATGACAAGCTGATAACGCATTCCGGGTTAATCGTTCTCGACTTCGATAATCTGGAAGACCTGCGCAGTATGCAGGAGGCTGTGATCAATACACCCTGGGTGGTTGCCTGCTGGGTTTCCCCCAGGGGCAATGGCCTAAAGGTGCTGGCCAGGATAGCAGACGGGAGTAAACACAGGGAACACTTCGACGCGCTACTGGAACAATTCCCTGACATGGACAAATCCTGCAGGAATGAAAGCCGGGTGTGTTATGAAAGCTACGACCCCGAAATTTATATCAACTACGAAGCGACCGCTTACACAAAGACAAAAAAGGTGGAGGTTTTAAAGGAAATCCAGGTCATAGAAGAAAAGCGGGAGATTTTCAATATGATCATGAAGTGGCTATCCAACAAGGGTGATGCCTTCGTGACCGGGGAAAGGAACAATTTTATCTTCAAGTTGGCAAGCGCCTGCTGCAGGTTCGGACTGTCCGTCGATGAAACCCTGCTCGAAATAACCGCAGAGCTGTCCCTGGCAGATGGGAGTTTTTCCCTATCAGAGGCTAAAAACGCAATAAAGTCCGCCTATAAGGCCAATAAAGCGCAATACGGCAGCGCAAGGTTTGATAAGGAAGTACTGGTAGATAAGGTAACCCTGGCCGAAGTCAAGGTAGATGTTGCATTTTATGACCCGAATGTAAAGCCAAAGGATGTCATTTACGGGGAGGATGTGAAAGCCGGGGCACTGGCATTGTACGATAAGGGTTACGAAAGAGTTGACGGTATCGGAATATACGAGTTGGATAAGCTATTTAAGTACAAGCGTGGTGAAATTTCATTACTCTCAGGATACGGTAACTACGGGAAGACCACGTTCTGGTTATGGTTTATACTGATGAGAATATTAAAGTTCGGAGAAAAGTTTGCCTTCTTCTCCCCTGAGAATAATCCGGCAGAAGAGTTTTATCATGACTTTGCCGAAATCCTGCTGGGATGCGACTGCACACCAAGTAACCCCCACCGTCCCGCCAAACTGGTATATGAAGCCGCCTATGACTGGGTAAGTAAATATGTCTTTTATGTGTACCCAGCAGAACTGGCGCCAACCCCCGAATATATAAAAGAAAGGTTCCTGGAATTGATCATTAAGGAAAAGATTGACGGGTGTATAATAGATCCATTTAATCAGCTTACGAACGACTATGGCAGGGCAGGACGCAGTGACAAGTATCTGGAAACCTTTCTCAGCGATATCAAAAGGTTCGCCCTGGCTAATGATATTTTCCTAACCATGATCGCCCATCCGAAGGGTGGAGTAAAAAAGGATCCCAATGGAAACTACCCAGCCCCTGATGTATTCGACCTGGCTGACGGCGCAATGTGGAATAATAAGATGGATGATATTATGATTTATCATAAACCCCTTCAGCAAACCGATCCGGAAGACGCGACCTGCGATTTCTATACCAAGAAAATCAGGAAACAAAAATCGGTAGGGAAGAGAGGACTGTTAACATTTGAATATTACCGGCCAACGCGCAGATTCCGATTCGCAGGCAAGGACCCGATGAGGGAGTTGCTTGAACGCCTGGGCCTTGACTTTACGCCTAAACAAGCGGAAATGGAATTTGACGGATATAAACCAGTAAACACCGAAGGTTTTTAATAATCAAAATCAAATCAATGAATACCGAAACGATTGAAAAAACCATGACAGAGCAAGAAATCAACGAAATGATCGCAGTAGAGGGCCTGAAGTTCGCGGGAGCATTATTAATATTTACCATGAAGTCCATCGGCGCAAAAGAGTTCCTGGAAGGGGTTGCGATAGATGAAGCCACTGGACAAAAGTATTCCATTTCCTGTAAAGTCATGACGAATGAGTGAAGTGACGGAAGTAATTCGCGGAGTATGCCCGTCAAAGTCGAATTGTTACAGGATTAACAACAACTACCTGTATAAAACTTCCGCCCTGGTTGCCTATGAAAACAGTTTCTACATCCAATGCAAGCACTACCGGAATACGGAGATAGCGGGATACTTTGAACTGCACATCAGGGTATTTTACCCCAACCAGCGAGCAGACCTTGACAATTCGTTAAAAGTAGTCCTTGATTGTTTGGCGAAGGTAAAAGCGATCGTAAACGACAACAAGTGTGTAAAGATCGTAGCCGAGAAGTTTCTGGACAAGAAAGACCCAAGAATTGAATTTTCACTTATAAAAATATAAATATGAAACCACTGTTTGAAGAGTTTCCCAAAATGGCAAGATTGTCAAGGGAAATTATTATTACTGAAAAGATTGACGGAACCAACGCCCAGGTATTTATTGATGATGCCGGGAATATTAAAGCCGGATCCCGTACCAGGTGGATTAAGGTTGGGGATGACAACTTCGGTTTTGCTGCATGGGTAGAAGATAATAAAAATGATTTATTAAAACTGGGACCCGGAAGACATTTCGGAGAGTGGTGGGGGAGAGGGATTCAGCGCGGCTACAGTATGCCGCATAAGGTTTTTTCATTATTCAATGTTCATCGCTGGTCTGGTACGAATGTACGCCCCGCATGCTGCGGTATTGTTCCTGTATTATATCGCGGAGATTTTAATACAGAAAGAATTGACGATTGCCTGAAAGAACTTGCCCAACATGGGAGTTTTGCCGTTCACGGATTCATGAACCCGGAAGGTATCGTTGTGTGGCATACGGCAGCCAACATGGGGTTTAAAAAAACAATATTAAAGGATGAAGTGCCCAAGAGCCTTGTAAAAATTAACCAATGATAAACAAACTCGGCAAACAGATTTTTGCCAACGCAAGGAAAAAGGGGTTTAATCACGACGATGTGCCCCGCCTGATAGCCCTCATTCATAGTGAGGCGTCAGAAGCATTGGAGCACGACCGAAATGACAGGTACTTCGGAACGAAAGACAAAAAGTTCAAAAAAGATTTTAAGAATGAGCTTGAATTTTTCAACTGGTATGAAGCAAACGGCAAGGAAACGCTCGAAGCGGAACTCGCAGACATCATGATCCGGGCAATGGACCTGGCCGCATCAAAGGGAATCGATATGGAATACCACATCAAAGCCAAGATGAAGTACAACGCCCTGCGGCCATATAAACACGGCGGGAAGAAATACTAATGAAAGACCCGAATCTGCAATATTGCGAAACCATGACAATTGTTAAATTCGGGGTTAAAACGACCGGAATATAGAGTAATAGGTTGCGATTAGGCTTAACTTAATGCAACAAAATCAAAATCAATGCAAAAATACCTTATCCTTATCCCCCTATTACTTACATCTTGTTCTAAGACCCAGGAGCGTATACCAACGCTGATCCATGTGGATGTCGTTTACGAGTCCCTGGTTGAAACTACGGTCCCTGGTGGATGGTGCGGGGACGATATTAAGGCGCATGTCTTAGATACAATCTTCTGGGAGCATGAAAGGCCATATACCCTGGGAACGGCCCACCGGGATACGGTTATCCTCCCTATTTACTATTACCGGGTATTTGACAGCCTGAAATTATCATTTATAAAACAGATCAATCCATAGAGGATTAAAGTAAAAATTATGAACAGAGAAATTAAATTTAGGATTTGGGCAAATACCAATGATGGCTTGAAAATGATTTATTTGGATACATTCAAATTCGACAATGGTTTATGGTTCCAGTCAGATGAACACGTTGATGAGTATGAAGAAACCATCATGCAATTCACCGGCCTAAAGGATAAGAACGGAAAGGAAATCTATGAGGGCGATATTTTGGTTAAGGACGAACACAAGTGGAAAGTTATCTGGGATAATAAAAGAGCCGCGTTTGCGCTATGGAGAATCAGTCCAGATAAAAGATATTTCGATGGCAGAATCCAGGCACCAATGGCAATGCAGGAATATTTAATCTGTGAAACAGAAGTCATCGGCAACATCTACGAAAACCCGGAACTTTTGAAATAACAAATCATAAAAAACAAAATATATGTTAACCAAGGAATTATCAGCTTTAAAACAAGATTTAATTGAAAAGATTCAGGAATGGTCATATAAAAACTGTGAGGGCGATGGATGGAATCAAATTGGATATGTTGGAGAATATCAGGCGGAGATGATGGCAGAAGCTGCGTTTACGGGTCTAATGGCTATAAAAGATACTAATAAATATTTCACAGACAATTTCGATTTAGATTAAACAAACCCCATTCACAGTATAACCCCAAAGCCTAATTTATGAACCAGGAAGCAAGGGAAGCCGGAAAAGTATTTCTACACCCTTTTATCGAGGACACAGACAGCGCAAAGCTAGACTTATTTGTGGCTGGCTGGAACGCCCGTCCGGGTATGGTATGGGTGCCTACGAGCGAGCGTTTACCGCCTGAAGGAGAAATAGTTTTATTTGATATGGGGGAAAATCCACCTGTTTGGGGAAGCGTTAACGTGTTGGATAAAAGACCATATATAACCACGTTCGATAGTTCCGGAGAGGAAGAGTCTGATAATCTTGATATGGATAGTCAATGGCTATCCGAAGAAACCGCCGAAAGTATAACCAGGACACCTAAAAATAAGTAACAAATTAAAAATTAAATATATGTCACATCATTACGGGCCAGAATTTTTTAAGCAAGACATTTCAAAGTTTGTAAACGAAACAGGAATAGGAGCAACCGGGAAATTTCCTGATGGAAAGATTGACGAAAAAGATCAGGGACAAATCATGATAGGGGTTACTGTCAAAGACGGCAGGGTCATTATGAGTTTTGGTAAACCTACTGAATGGATCGGATTCACAAGAGAAGAAGCAATTCAGATCGGGCAAACCTTAATTGATCGTGCAAGACAGGTTGATTAAATGATCCTAAAAACAAGTAATATGACATTAAAACCGAATAAACCATCAATAGGCGATATTTTATTGTACCATGGTATTACCCAATTACCCGAATTGGTGGATGATTTGGAAGATTACGCCGACCAGGAAACAAAGGCATTGCAGGAAGAAAACGCGAAGCTGCGGGGATTAATTGAAGCATTTATATATGAATGGGATAAGCCATTAGGAAATTATAATTCCAGAATGTTTGATGTTATCGAAAGGGCTAAGATGTTCACTTCCCTCAACCCTCCACCATCACCAGTAAAATAGAATGTTATGAAGCTATCTGAGTTTAACGGATTAAAAGCTGAACTGATCTATAGGGGATACGGGGAAGAGATTGAATGGCAGGAGAATTTAAGGCATTGCAATAATTCATTTGACTTCAGGGATGAAACTATATGGGTTATCCTTAATAGCGGTATGAAAGAACAGATTGCAAGAATGATTAACAACCGGATAAAAGAGGCCATTGCCAAAGACATTGATATTTCCCTTGTCTTTGGTCATAAGGGGAAGGTTGCCGCTATAAAACTGGTCAGGCGAGATTGTGGGAAACTATTTGAAGAATATTGTAAGGCTGAAAACAAAATCGAATTTCTTCAGACAATCCCATTCATAGGTAAAATAACCTGTTGGCATTTGGCAAAGAACTTGGGGGAAGATTGCGTAAAACCGGACAGGCATTTGGTAAGAATCGCAGGAATATACGACCTGACCCCAGCCAATCTGTGCGAAAAACTCAGCAACGAATCCGGACTAAAAAAATGTACGGTAGATATAATTCTATGGAGATCAGCAAACCTAAAATTAATATAAACCATGAACACAGACAAGCCTCAATCACCAGAGCAGGAAGGGAAGGAATGGACAGCAAAAATGGTTGCTGAATTATCAGACAATGAAGTTGCGGCACTTTTAAACAACGAAACCAGAAGGGCAGAACATTATAAATCATCCCCCGCCCAACCGGAACAATCTGCAAGGGAAGCGCAATTAAAAATAGCTATTAAGATGGCAAATGAACGCTATGGTAATATTGACATTGTAGAAAATAATATCCACGAAAGTGATTATAATATCAGGATGCAGCGTAATAGGACAGCGTATGTCACCGGGATTATGGATCAATGGCGAGCATCCATCAACACCGGTAAGGAGGAAGAAAATTGGAAAGAAAAAGCAGAAATGTATCGCAAAGGATTTCTAATTGAGGAAAGCATAGTTCAAGAACAGGGCGAAAAGATGCAGGAATTAGAATTAGAACTCGCAGCCATCAAAGCCAACACCGGTAAATGGACGGAGGAAGAAGTTGCTCTTAATTTAATGGAGGCGGTATATGAAACGGAAAATGGCGGTGCCGGTGGTTATGGCCATATATGCTTTGATGATGGGAACTTAGATGATGACAGTATTGATTTTTGCCTTAAAGAAGCGTTTGAAAAAAAAGCTGAAAATCATTTGGGTGAAGAAACTAGAATTGCGTCAATAGCGGCTTTGTTGTATTTCAAAGGCATGACAGAAGAACAGCGCGAAGATGTTTATAGAAAAAAATGGGATTAAATACAAATCCCTACAACAGAATAAAAACAGATAGTATATGAAATTTAGAAAAAAACCAGTAGTTATTGACGCTATGCAATACCTGAGAGAAGAAAATATAGTAGACGTTCAGGATTTTGTAGGCAAGTATTTAAAATATGATCCAGACACTAATGAATACCAAGTTGAAACTCTTGAAGGAACCAGCTATTTTTTAACAAAGTTCGACTGGATCATCAAAGGAGTTAATGGAGAATTTTATCCATGTAAACCGGACATATTTGAAAAGACTTATGAATTAGCATCCACCCCACAGCCAGTAAAGGAGGATGGATGGATAGCGGTTGAAGATGGGTTGCCGGAAATTGAAGAGTCGGTAATCGTAGTAACAGCATTTATTGATAGGGGAAAACCCATGACAGATACCCTCACTGGATATATGGACGAATATGGAGAACTATATTATTTGGGTCAGCAGGATGAAAGCTATGGATGGCAATTCAACGATTGTGTAACCCACTGGATGCCCCTTCCCCAACCACCCATAAGTAAACAAGTAAAAATATGAAATGGAGTATAAAATAGTTGATACTGGATCGCTAAGATATTTGACCATTCCAATAGGCCAAGCCGTATGGGCAAATGGCATTAAACTTCCACCCGGAACCTATGAACTATCCGCTATACCCGGGCCCCATCCGGAGAAAGAGGGGAATACAGAGCTGGTATATTACCGCCAAGCCTTACAAAAGATACTGATCCACTCCAAAGACAGAGACTCCCGATCCATAGCTAAAAGAACACTTGAACGGTTTAAAAAGTAAAAATCCCGGTATCGGTTAAGACGCCGGGGATCGTTATTTTGTATGCTTGGAGGGTTACTTTGCCACAGACACTTCAAGGATCTTTTTAGCAGTCTGTTCATGGGTTAGGCCAATATGGCGGGAGTGCTCAAAGATGCCTTCATTAGCTTCAAGCAGGTTCTGAGCGTCACCTGTATTCATCTTACCTATAACTTCCAGGTGATGAATAACCCAGGTTTCGTAATTAGCCCTGATTTTTTGTTGATTTTCTTTAGATAGTGTCATGGTTCGCGGTTTTTATATTAAAATAATGATAACTGACTTTTGGGAATAACGATTTTTTGTTCCTGGTCCTCAATTTTTTCCTGCAACAACTCCGGATCTTGACCCAAATATACATATCCCAGGTACTCGCCAGTTTTCCGGGAGAATACCTGCAGCATCTTATCCGAGAACATATCCTCAGCTTTCATAATGCCCTGGCGGATCGCTTTACGTTGTAGGTTCATGGGAGTTAATTTGAGACTGGTCGAGATGTTTTACTCTGAAATGTTCGTCTGTGGGCTTCCTTCAATACTTTATGGTATGTATAAAAATCCAGCAGGATGTGAGGGTAACCATTAGCTACTGCTAATTTGTAAATGGTCTTTTGAAGTTTGTTTGCTTGTGTCATGAGAGTAAATTTTAGCACCGTGCCCGGTAGTGATCCGGATAAGGGCTTAACCCTTGCGCGGTTGGTTTTTCTATTTATTATCTTCAATCTCGTAATGGTAGGTCACCTCGAACCAATCCCGGAATTTCCACGGGTTTGTATCGGCATCCATACAGTCATTAACATAATCTTTGTATTCTTGGCGTAATGCGAACATGGTTAAAGTTTTGGGGTTATTTAATTGGATTTGCTTTGTTTAGGGCTGCATTTACGTTGTCAAGTCTATCCTGAATCGTTTCTTCCCAGTCTGTACTTATTATTCCCTCAAAAGTGGAAAGGTATGTAGCTAACATACTTTGCATATCCTTCAACGCCTCGTACATATCCGGTGCTGCTGCTATGAGGTTGGCGTTGGCTAATTCAACACTTCTAGCATATCTTGGTAATGAATCTCCATTAGGATCTTTAGCAGAACCCATTTCGCAAATCACATGTTCACCATCCGGCCCCCACATACCACCATTATACCCACAGCCACATTTTTTATCTTGAATTTCAGATTCTAAATGATAACAAAGCGCCCACGGCCCCGGTGTAAATTGTTCTTTCATGGCTGTATGTTTTATTTGGTTAGCTCCCTGGCTACATCGAAGTAACCGGCTTACCCGGCAGGGATGGTTTTTCTGTACTTTTAATAGCCTATACCTGTAGTGCGGTATTGATTGTCAAAATAGGCGTCCTCCTGGGCCTGGACATAATCACTGACACTCCGGGCCTCCTGGCTGACTTCATAATTTTTGTATGCCTGGGAGCGTATGGAATAGCATTTTTTAGTAGAATAGTCATAAAGCATTGGCTCCCCTTTGACGATGCGGGAAAGAGTTTCCGCGCACGTGCTGTTGAATTTTGCGGTGATCAGTTTCATAATATATGTATTTAGATAGTTTAAGATTGTGGGTTATGGGTATTGACTGGCGATACTTTAAAAAATGGTTGCTTATCCGGTATTACAATAAATGTTTCTTCCCGTTCTGCACAGGTATTTAAGAAAGCATCCCCCAGCTCATATTCCTGGAATTGTCTTTTATAACCGTTTATTTGCATAATCATACCATGACAAAGTACCATTGTTCCAATTTTCAATTTTCTATTTTTCATAATTCTAATTTTTTAAGATTGTGTTTAGATAATAGCGGTTCCTTTAAAATCTTCTTCCGTCTTGGGTAAATTCGTATTTGATAGGGAAGTCGCTCATCATTATGGTTTCTATTTCAATATCTGTTAATTTGCCCTTTCGTCTCATTTCGTAGTAAAGAATGGAATGAGATAGCGGTTTAGTAAACTCGCCGATAACTCTTTCTTTAGCTTGTTTGTCCAATTCGTTAAATCGGTAAATTTTTGTGCGTACTGTTCTCATAATATTTGTGCGCCTGTTATACTCTGCGCCTGAGTTTTAGAACCCCGTTCTAATCGAATAGCACGCCCTTGGCGCGGGGTTTACCGTCCTTATCTGTCAAACATCCTGCACACTTCCTCAGCCGCGAACCATGCCATAACATTGGTTATAGTGCCTTGCGCTGGTCGCCCACCTCCGAGGTATTGATATAATTCCTTCTTATCCTGAGCATCCATCGGACTGTTGCGGAATACTCCGAACCCGGAAACCATTTTTACAAGGTCTTCGCCAAGATCGCTAGCCATCTCTTCAAGCATTTGAATGATCGCCGCTCTGTGATTCATTGCAAAGCGGTGAGTTTCTGAATGATAGATAAATCCAGAAAATCCACCGTCTATACCGTGATTGTTTACGTCTTCGATCGAATCCATGCCGATACTGGAAATAACCGCATTAATAAGAGTCTTGTACTGTGGGTTATCTTTAATAACCTGGGATTTTGTTAACATGGTTTGCATTGTTTTGATTTTTGAATGAATTATTAGCACCCTGGTGGAATCAAATCCAACGGTTATACCGGCAGGGCAGGGCTGGGGTTATGGGTTTAATTCCGGGTGCGATTTGAAATACATATATTCGGCAGCGCTTTCCATCAATGAAAAGGCCTGATCAAATTCGCCCTCAGTTAATCCAAATTTTTTGCATATCGCTTCACGATAGTTTGGTCCCATAATATAATCAGACTCTTTAAGCATGAATACGGCAGCCGTGTTAATAAGTGAATCCCTGTTATTTGTCATGGTTATAGTTTTAGCAGGCTGCCCGGAATCGAACCGGGATGAATAAACCGTTAGCCTGTAACTTCTTTAGTCATTCATACATTTCAATTATTGAAGGGAGTTAAGCGAAGGAGGGATAAACCCGAAATCCGTTGCAACTATTACCCGCGACATTAGGCAGGTATGAATTAGAAGTGTCCAGTAAGAGAAAGAGCATTTGTTATTAGACCACAATAATATGCAATGAAATGCAATGTTTCCAAATAAATGTTTAGTAATTATTACTTATATTATTGCAATACATTGCACTAGCGTTAGTTATGAGACAAAAATATTTTTATAATACATGTTTCTTATGCGCTTTCTTTTGATGGCATTAGCTAAAACACGTGGGGAGATGAGTATGCGTTTGGCTGTATTCCGTAGGCCATTGGCTGCTATTTTTTGGCATTCTATATCGGTTAATTGAATCCATTGTGTACGGCCTTGAGCCCGATATTTTTTACTTTCTTCGCTTCTGGTAAGTGCTTTCCCGGCGTTACTCTTATTAAGCAGGGTAATACCGTTACCGATATGCTGTTTAATCCAGTATATTTCCCTGGATCTCGATTTATCCGGCAAGCATTCTTCAATTGCCGTTATTTCAATCATATCCTTTAACCACTGAGGAAGCTCAAAAATACCCGCTGTTGCATATACGTGATCCCGCAATCTGTCGCGTAGTGGTCTTACCGTGGCCCCTACGTAAAATACTCTACCTGAAATACTTAGGTGATAAATTGATACCATAATACTCGATTTAGTTTAAACCGCGAATATAAGGTATTTATTGCAAATGCAATACATTGAATGTAATAAAACAAAGCAAATTATAATAGGATGGGAGGGAACTATTTCTTCACTAATGAATAGCCTGGAGCGTTGGACTTGCATTTAATGTATATACTTTGCCGGTTCAGTCCTATGACCTTTGCAGCCAGGGAGCAAGATTCAAACGATCCCATCGGGGTAACCCATAAGCCAATATGAGCTGGGTGCCTGGCTCCTAATTTAGCTGCACTCATTAGCTTCCTGGTGGATGCTTTTGCCTTTTGGCCGTAGTTCCAATGTGCTGCGCCTGTTTTGCGCTTAATCAGGCCATTTTTATTGGCGTGTTGGATATTATAGGCTATAGTACCCCATTTTAGGTTTGAATAGTGGTTATTAATCTTACTACCATCTTCATGGTTAACCCAGGGCATACCTTCCGGCTGCGGGCTTATCCAGGTCCAGGCCACAAGTCGATGGACTGCAATATTTTTATGACAGTTTCCATTGTACATATGGCCTAAATATGATTGCCGGTCTTTGGATAATAAGGTAACATACCAATAACCAAAGGGGAATTCTTTACCCTTATCTTTTATAAAGTATTGGGTTACTGAGGGCTTGAGCCATTTAGTATTTTCGCTTGATACCCGTTTAATTACTGTGCCATCCTCGTTAATTACATATTCTGAATGACCTGGAATGGGTTTAAACATTGCTTAATGGCTTATATTATGTAAGTTACATAATACAACGCAATAAACGGCAACGTTAACATAATATTACTGATCCCTGGTTAAGAGTGAATCAAACCGAATGAGCAAGGCATGACCTTTCGCGGTGATTGAATAATATGAACGCTTGCCCTGTTGATCCTTGCGGATGTATTGTAGGCCGGTGAGATATTTAAGCCTATCAGCGAATGAACGCAGATTGCGAACCGTTGGGCCTGTGGTCATAGCGGCACCGAGTGAAGTATAAGAAACCCTTGAGGGGGAATAATACAAATGAACCAGAACAACAATATCAAAATATATAATCTTATGGCCGAGTAGGGGATGAAGAGAGCACAGAGCGGGAACCGTGGCCGCAATTATAGACAAACCTGCCATTTCGGCATTCTTTCGCATTTTATTGGTTGATTGTGGGATAATACCTGCCATATAGTCACGCATTGTTATTGTGTCACATGTTCTGCCAATTAGTCAGTGTCATATCCTGCCATTTACATAATCTGAGCATAAAATACATCATACTACTAATTATCAGATTGTTATATGTTTCATTATCAATCACTTATGCGCAACGCTAATAATGATTAATACTATTTAAACTTATTCGGCCATTGTGTCATTCACTTTTCCATCTGAGCGTCCTGGTGATGGGTGGTTAACACACCCCAGCGGGTCCTGAATTGGCCGATTTTTGCCCTACCCCCTCGGTTTTTGCCCATTTTCCCCCGGCCCAATGGCCCCCCGGAAGTAAGTGACCATCCCACTACCATAAACCCGAAAAAAAATTAGAAAAAATTTTAGGATCGATCATTTGGGATCTTCTAGTTAACGGGGTCATTTTATAGGCATTCCTGGCCCATTCCCGAAGTCGTCACTGCCGAAATAGGGATAAATGTTCCCATCCTTCGTTCTGACAGCTTTAACCCCGTTATACGTCCCATAGGTGTGTGAAACCAGCTCGGTCCTGAGATCGTTGGATATGAACTCGTCCTTTGTGTTCATCAAGCTAACGGCCTCTGGTAAAGATGCCATCAACTCTTGGGCTGTCAGGGTTCCTTCCCGCTCAACCCGGCCCACCGTTTTTATTCCGAAGGGGTTATTCGAAATCTTCTCATGCATGGATGATTTACCGAGTTTACCATATAAAGAGAATATTCCGGCTTTATCTGCCATGTAACGAGCTCTCATGTCGTCGAAACAATCTTTCTCCGGTGCTTTAAACTGGATCTGGCTATCCAAAAGCTCTTCCTTCAGGTCATTGGCTGCGGGGCCCATAAACTTCAGATCATTGATAAATTTTGTTGTTGCTGATACCGGCTCCTGCCGGCTCTTTATATATCCGGCCAGCAGGCATGAGTAATTTGCCAGGTCCCTGAGCGTATCTGTCACGCTTTCGTCTTTAACCTGCAGGGATCCGAGCTTGTTGAAAGATGATACCCTTTGCATTTTATCCATCATTCTCGTTAAGAATCCGTCTATAGTAGATATGCTTATACCCTCCACGGCGGTAAAATTGGCGAAAGGGTCGGTTGCTATACCCGTATAATCCGCGTTTTTCTTCCTGGATATAGCGAGGCACTGGCTGAAAAAGTCTTCTGCAAAGGTAAAATACTGTTCCTTAGTCATAGGGCTTATGGTTTTGGGTTATAAATAGTCATATCTTTTGGTTTCGGAACGGACGGTGCTGTTTGATTTTTGTAGTACAATTCGTTAAATAGTTTTAAATAATAACGACTGGTCGCCCGGGCTTTGTCAACTTCTTCGCTCCCTTCTGGAAGGTTCCATATAATGTCCTCATACCTGTAAACAGAATCACAATACCTGCGAATATTAGCCGAATCCGGCGCATTGTTATTTTCGGACTGGATGTCAGGTTTGGACGCATGGCTGGTTTCTAGGGATATCAATGCCGAACTATTTACTTCATGCAATGAATATTCTTCTTCTGCTGATCCCGTTTCAAGTCTATAAATCTTTCCATCCTGAGCCCTTACAAACCATCCCTGTTTTACGTGGGAGCACCCGGCAATAGATAAAATGAAGACGATCAGAACTGCTTTCATGGTTTTTCTCCTTTTTTAATCCCATAAGTTCCACTGGCCCACATCTTTATATCCCCGGTATGGAAATGCCGGACTTGGCCATCTGCGATTAACACGACCGTCCATTCATCGTTTTCGAACATGCCATTGTCTCTGACGTATATGGCATACCCGTCTCCCAGGGGTGTCACGCAGGGCATGGGGTTTTTGAACTCATGTATCATGGCGTATAGGTTAACTCTTCCCCGGTTAATGCGAAGTATAGATTTTGTAGCTGGTGAAGGAATTGAAGTGGTGTGGGAAATTCTGCACTATTATAATAATATTCCCCCCTACCCCCATCCCAAATTGTGAAATCCCACGTCGTATAACCCTTACTTTCGTGACCTTCTGGAACCCAGGCATTATTCTGTTTATGAAAACCACACTTCTCCAATACTTCTGGCGTAAGTGGGATCGGCTCATACCATCCCCCGGTCCAGTGATAGTTGCAGCTAAACCCAGTAGCATAAACCTGGGTTACCTTTGAAAACTCAGGGGCAGGCCCCATCACTTCCTTTAATTTCATCCAATTTCCTATCCGTAACTCCTTCTGTATTGTCATAGTAGTATATGTATTGTACTGGTTTATTGAATCTTGTGGCATGCCTTATCTCTTCCTGGACACCCTTTGACCTGGCTATTCGCTTATGGCCTTCTACGTATCCGCCGATAACTACGACATGCACTTCGTCAGCCCATTCCACGAAAGGGAGGTCTTGCTCCATCCAGAACTCATGGGTATGGTTGGCTTTATCAATATATGGACTGACAGAATGGCTGTGACTGATTGGAGAGAAGACATTATGTCCGGATTCCATTAACTGAGCGGCTACCTTATTGGCTATCTTGTAAGACAGGGCCCGGCACTGGCTGTAGGGGATTGCGAGGTATATTTTCATCTTAATATGAGTCTTTTAATCATGCAATAATTTTTCATTCGATCGGGAAAACGATAGTTAATTATATACTTGTAGGCTGTAAATAATCGCTTCGCCTGCATAGGCGTACACCTGCATCCTTCTTTTGATTTTGGGCTCATGACAACTTATAAGCTGACTTTTTGAAAAAATAATCAATCTATAGACTGACTTTTAATACTGCCAGGTAGCGGCCTTCACTCCCCACATCTGCCCTGTCTGGATGTTTGTGATCGCTTCGGAGTACATGCGCTTCTTTTCGTTGTTGGTGGTATTTACTCTGGCGTTATTCAGAATTTCGATTATATCCGCGCAGTAGCCCTTAATGTGATCCACCTCTGGGTTATTCCCGGGATTAAATGTCATGCCTACTGCTTTTTCTCCGAAGGAAAGTTCTCTTACTTTTGTTGCTTCTGTTAACATATTTGCGATTTTAATTGGTGACTTGTTTTTGTCTCTTTAATTTATTGTAATACGGAGCCCAGTGCACGGTATCTAAAGTATGGTTGAATGAATCGAGCCATTTGTTTTGCTTTCGGATAAGTGCAATAGAATCGTCGAGCTCTCTTGCGCGTATGGCAAGGAATGAGAATGATGAATCTGGGATGGAATCACATTTTACGCATGTGATCGGAACCGGTAAATTATGCGCCGTGTATTCTATCGGGAAGTGATAACAGGCAATAAGTAGGATTGGTAATATGAATTTCATTTTTGGTTTATTTTATTCCTGCTGCTTTATTTGCTCGTTCTCTTGCAAGTTCCGACCTAATAAATCTTCTTAAATCCTCTTGTGCTGATTGAATATCTGGCCAGTATACTCCGAAATCCTTCCATCCCCACCACAACTTTCTCTGTGCACAATAAGTCGGAGTCCGGGGCCAGTGTCCGCGCTTACTATTCTTGTAATATTTAATCCGGTACCTCATTTTATTTCTTCAGTCTGGTTATCTTCAAACCAGCCGGTTGTTTCTTTTTCTTTATCGAATTTGATCATATACCCGCTATGGGTTACCTGGGTGATCACGCCATGCTTGCCTACCAACTGCGGCATCAAGTCCTTTTTATCTCCTTTTTTGGAGATGACCTGGTGGCCGTAGTGAACAATCTTTACTCTCGCTCCTTTTTTGAGTTTCATAGCTTATTAATTTTCCTTAGATCGTTAAGAATAAATAATACGAATACATATATTGCTATTGTTAACAACAGGCGAATGATATCAAAAATTCCATCGCATCTCATAATTTATTTTTTAATCCAGGCTTGCATTTCGCCTTTTGGTTAGCATTTCCTTCTCTGTCCGTCTTTTAATTTTTTGCGCCCAACTGTCCCACTTATAATCATTGCTATGCGGATCCACGGGCAACTCTTTCTTCGGTTTTTCTTCTTCTACTGGCTTACAAATCTGCTCGGCATCTTGCGCAGGTACTTCTTTCCATACATATCCAGCACATACCGGGCTCTTTCGTTTACCGGCCAGATAAATAGACATAGCCGCCTTCGTCACTCCCGCAGCCTTAGCCGCTGCTGCCAGCGTTGGGTGCCAGGCTATTTCCTTACCCTTTAAATCATACTGGATTACTTGCTTGGTTGGATACTCCATATATGTCTTCGGGTTTTAATAGGGTATTGAAATTGACTTCTCGTTTTGTGTTGCTCGAATATCCGGGACGCTGCAGGCAGGCAAATGGATAAACTGCCAGGTACAGACCGCCCCTTTGAGAGATGTCGATATGAGCTTCATCTGGTGTTGCCAGAAAAATGTCGTAGTATCTTTCGAAAATCATGTAACAATGCAAGCCAATGATCTGCTCGGCTTCGATCAGTCCCGGTGAATAATGTTTACGCGGGCCATAAGTACCAGCCAGGTAGATGTCACATTCCGGCGATAAATTCTGAACATTATTCAGGTAATATTTATAACCGTCATCTGCGGGAAACCATGCATCATCCTCGGCGATCTTAATAAATGGAAGTCCTTCCTGTTTCGCGTATCCAACAATCTGCTTATGACTCATATTTATAGAGCCCTCAATCGTTGGTTCATCAAACACCGCCGGCCACACACAGTAGGGGATACCTTTCCTGTCGAAATCTTCAGCTAATAATTTTAGCTTCTCTGGGTAGCGGGGATCGTGGATGACATTTATCATGGTTGAATTTCCCAGTATACTGTTGTCCACGGGCGACCTTCGTGGTTTGTATGGGTGGGTTGTACGAATTTGTGTATCTGGTATGGAGCCATTATTTCCTCTGCCTTCGGGCTTATCCATACAAAGTCCTGCTGCCAGTTGTCGGCGATAATAATCGTGGATCTTATTCTTTTCTTCGCGTAGTCAACTGCCCATTGGCATGCTTCGGTCCGGAAAATTCCATCGATCACGATAATGTCGAAAGCAAATGCACTTATTTCAGCCAACCTGAAGTATCGCCCCTGCATTCCCTGAATACCATCTGGTATTTCCGCGCAATGTATGATGCCGTTAGTCAGCTTACGCTCCCGGCAATCAATATCCGCTTGCCCCGCCCACTCCACATTTGTATCGATCGTATGCACCCATTTACTGTAGAACCTCCACCAAGCTGTGCTCCGGCCTCCCCCCATCTCAAGTACTCGCTTATCCTTAATGTCCCACGATTTCAGTGCGGCGAGAAATGGATGAGTGAGCCAGGGATAGCATAGTCCGGAATCCGGATCGATGATCTGCCATTCTACCAAGTCGGATGTGTTCATGATCTTTTTAATATTAATAGGCCATTATTATTAAAATACTCTTCCGCGACACTCCATATCGAGTTTTCGCGGATATAAAGCAGAATTGCCGGCAAACATTCGCTCCGGTAAGTTTCCGTGTCGTGGAAAATCATATATTTCCTTACATTCGCTCCGTGCGCCTGCAACTCACATGCAAGTTGATGCTTCGTATGTATGGTGTCGAAAAACATAAGGTCACATACCGGCAAAATAACTGTTACCGAATCATGTTTGATAAACCCAAACTCAACCCCCAACTTACCTGCTTCGCTATAAACCAGATCCAAATCACACCCAGCAGGATCGTATTCAATATATTCAAATGGATGCTTTATATCAACCGAAATAAGCCGCTTAGGTTTTGCCACCAGGAACGCCCAGGTAGAAACAATGCTGCGTGTACCGAGCTCGACAACGGTATCCAACCCCTCAGCATACCTTCTCAGTGTCGGCATGTGTTGGCAGATGTCCGAATTGTCGTTACACTTCGTCTGATATATTTCTTCTGCGTTCATGTAATAATTTCATTTTTTCTACATCCTTATATCTCTCTCCATCATGTGACCTCAAATAATAGTGGTAATAAGACACATCCAAATCTTCCGTCCTCTGTCCGGGAGTAATCGGGATACCATGTCTTTGCATAAATAGTCCGTATGCGATATCGTCAATATGCTCGGGTCCAAACTCTCTTCTTCTATAGAGCATTTTTCTGACAAGATCCCGGCTGAATATCACTCCACTCCCTGAAACAAAATCTACACTCCATCCATAGTGAGAAACATAACGACCGATATTTCCGGCATATAAGCCTGTTTTTGACTGAGATTTCAGCCATTTTTTGAGTTCGGGAATATCGATGTACGCGCCCGTGTTTGTCTTCATCACGTAGTCGTAGTATCCTAAATAGCCCCGCATGAAATCAAGGAACTTCGGAAGCATAGCCCCGTACCCCTCTTCCATGCCGCCAACCCAGTCGTTCGGTTTTATATTCTTATGATTGTTCCCCCATAGATACCACACATCCGGATTGTCTTTTCCCCATGTTTCCCTTATCCCATCCGCAAGGATTGGATGCTCACCCCACTCGGCACATACAACGAGGAAAAGTATTTTCATTCGTCTTTAAATTTGTCAATTGCGTAAATTTTCATTCGCACGAAAGTGCCCCAGAAAGTAAAATTACCTCCACATTCATAAACATTTTTACCTATCATCTCGGCGGCAAGAACCGCTTGTTTTTTTATCTTATCGAAATTCACTCTTTTAAACAAGCTGGTTTCTTTATCGAGTTTATAAAATGCGTTACACATTTCCTGCGCGATTACTTCTGCCTCAGACTGCTTTCTATTATATAGAACAATCCTATCCGCCTCTATGGTTTCATCTTCCGTCATTGAATTAATTTTACGTATTGGTTTCTGTAATCCATCATCCAGGTTAATGCCTCTCCTGGGTAGAAGTACTGTATGACTCCAAGTATCTTATGGAAATTTTCCTGGGTGTATCCGGGGCGGTGCATGTGATAATCTATGATATCACTATTCAATCTGTCCATAAAGAAACTATCATCCCGGTCGATCCTGTTCATTGCGAACTGCGTTTCGGGTCGAGCTCTTTTTATCAATCTCAGTGCCCCGTTTTCACCACACGCATGCTGATACAATAACTCCTGATCCCGGGCCCACAGGTTGCCTCTCATATTCTCACATTCCTCATGGCCAAGTTTCTCGTCGAGACATTCCTGAAATGACTTTACACCAATATTCATAACATCCCGCCATACTTTTGTTTTAGCATAAGCGTAACACATAGGGAACTGCCCGGATGGTACCAGGTCGTGACCGAGAATATTAAGGAAGCCCATAGAGTCAAAGAACACATTTTTGAATACCAGCATGTCGATATCAGTCGTTACCAGTATTTCATCCTTTGGCAGGACCATAGCCCCGGCGAATAACCTCCCCACCTGCGCATAAGTAGCTTCCTTATGCTTGGGGCATTTAAAATGTTGAACAGACTCATGATCGCTTCCTGGGAATAGTTTTTCAAGGGTGCCAAATACTAGTGCGGCCCTGTTGGATTCGTCGCTCGAAGCCTGTGATACGTTCGGCATAATCACAGTGGTTTTAACATCGAGTTTATTCCAGCACCATACCGTTATCGGCAAGAAGAAAAGGTATTGATCATCGTATGTGGATGAGAAGACTGCCCGCATTAATAATGTTTATTGTAATCATAAATCAGGTAGGTGGTGTCTGTTAACAACCCATACGCCCGGCCAATGATTACACTGTCCTTTAACCCAGCTCTTTTAAGAGTGTCAACTTTCCGAAGCGGGACGTAATACCGTGGCGTCCATCTTTTGTATGGAGCAGCCGTGTCGTAGTCAAGTCTGAAAACGATCGTTGATGTGTCCCTTTCTTCTTTGGGATTTACAAACCAGGTGGCAAAAGTTCTGACTGGTGGATGCGGTTTCGGATCTGGGAAAAAATGTGACCACAATAACCATACGCCGATGGTGGCAACGAAAGAACAAAAGATGATGAAATGTGAACGCTTAATAGTCATTGATTTTAGTTTTTAAAGTCCTCCAATAAAAAATATAAGTCTTTCGATATTATGTCCGCCTCCGAAATAGGAGATGAAGTCAAGGTCTTTGTTATTACTGAGTCCGAGCTGCCACATCGCAAGGGAAAGTGCTGATTGGTCCTGCCGATGGTGCAGAAAACGCGGATCTTTGCTCTGCCCACCGTGTGAACGCGATCCTTTCGATAATCCCATATCCATGTAGGTCTTCCACTGATTGTAAAGCCTGAGCCCATCCGGGTTGTCGAGATTTATTCCCACGCACCCGCTGGCATACTCAATCGCGTTCACGGCATCGTTACGGGATAAGCCCACAGCATTCAAGGCACGATCGTTGACTGATTGGGCCAGATTATATCCGGACCGGAACATATAGAAACCGAGTTCTGAGATGTGATCAAAAATTTGCATGGGTGATCGCACAGCCCAGAAGCTTGAGTCAACCCATAATATTTTTCGGTAGCCTTTTTTCTTCGCCTCTTCGAAAGCTGCGATTTTAAAATAATAAGGGAAGTCGCCATGTCCAGGGTAGCCGGGGATTTCTTCTGTATAGAATAAGGTATCGAAAGGACTTCCAACGAAGTTTAAAGATTTCTCTAAACGACGCACGCCGTGTGGATACCACCCGCCGATACCGGCGCAGATGACGACTGCCTTATTATTTTGTAGTTCCAAAGGGTGTATTTTTAATTCCGTATTTGAAATCGTGTTCCTGGGTTGTGTAGCGGTACAGATAAAGTTCTTTTTCGATAAAGACTTCTGATTTAAGCAGTGGCGTCACGGCTTCAGAGAATTTAATGTCCTCTCCGTAACGACAGTCACAATAACCCACCTGCAGGGCTTTCTCACGGCGGATGACCGATTTCGGGTTCGCGCACCTGATATGATCATGCCCGTCAATATTTTCTCCCCACGATTTGTATTTTATGGAAAAGATTGATCGTTTTGGATTGATACCATCGAATGTGCAGTGTTCATAGAAGCCTACGTGGTCGGTATCTGGATTTTCCAGTAATGCAACAATAATGTCATTCACGTAACAGTCTGCAATATCATCGTCACTATCGATTCCGACCACGAAAGTCCCTCTTGCTCTTACAAGTAATTCCTGCCTCTTCCTACCAATAGATTTTTGCTTATTGTCTTCATCCCATATTACTTCAATAGTATTCGAATCCCACCATCTTGTTTGGTTTCCCAGCTTAGTCAGTAATTTTAAAAACAGCTCCCGCCGGTCTATAGTGGTCGGGAGCATGATGGTTAGGAGGGGTGTTGTTTTTGGTTTGAGAATATCTTTCATCGGAAATCCGTTTTTCCTTCTTTCGAAATAAAGCGGCTGGTCGTGGCTGTATCCAATATCCTGCTGGGTTCTGAACATTTTATCTTCTGGGAGATGTCCGTACGCTGGGCACAGGTGATGGTATATTGTTTGCTGAACGAGTTTATATTTCCCGATACTTTGCGCTATTTCCATGATTTCATTATCACAGAATAAGGACCAGTATGCCGGGTTATATATATATCCAAACCTGTTGTAGAATGGAACGCCTGCGATATACATGGTTGCAAGGTTTTCCTTGGCATCGTTATCCGGGAAGTGCATGAGCAAATCGCCATCGGTGCCCTTGAAAGCGTCCCTTATGAGAACGTCCCACCCGTGAATGACAAACCTCATGTCATCTGAAAAACAGATAATAATGTCGAATCCCTGTAATGATTCAAGGTCCCGGTTTATTGCGTGAACTTTTGACTCAGACGTTCCAAATTTGTATATAAGGTTTGGGTATTTCCCGAGTTCGGCTATAATAGCCGGGTTATTCATGGAGTTATCATCTGTGTCGAATGTGCAGAGAACAAATATGTTCTTCTTATCAACAGCCAGACTGTAAATACTTTTTAAGCCGTCAAAAAATCTCTCAGTGCGTGATCGGCTTGGATATTTTATCAGTATTTTCACTCAACATGGTTTTAGGGAGAAGTCTCGTACTGGTACCGGCACCGTCTGTCCAGACAGCACCCTTAATGTTTTCCACGTTCCGCTTAAAAATAATGTCCCATGCCCGGGCCTCTGTCTTGACACCATGCAGGACATCGATTTGATTATTCGGCCACTGCAAGTGCAGTCTGTTTTTCATCATTGATTCCCCATATTTCAGAATCGTTAAGCCACTTGTATTTTATTCCAGCTTGCATAAAATCTACACCCAGGTTACCAGGGTAAATAGCGATTTCGCCTTCTTTTACCACCGCAGATGACGACCGGATTACTTCGCCTTCCTCAAAAACCGCATTGGCGCTTCCGGGGATAATAATACCGCCTTCGGATAGCTCAGGCTTTGGGAGGACCTTAACTATTAGCCTGTTGTTCAAGGTACGTGGAAGGGTTTCCGACATTTATTTTGATTTTTTGGTTTGCGTAGTCAGCAAGCAGGGCTTCAATCACCTGGGTAAGGGTTAATCCATCGAGTACAGCCCTGGATTGTGCATGCTTTTTTACATCGGCATTTATCAGTCCGTAAACTGAATCCATACCTTCCCGAGATTGCGGTAACTTGCGATTCATTACACAAAGCTAAAATATTTAGTTTTAATTACCAAATAATTTATTACATTCGCAATATTCCGCAATGCAACTAGCCCCCTATATCACATTTAAGAGTGGAGAAAACCTTCTGATTTGTCAGACAAGGGCGCCGCATTATATCGGCCTGGTGTCGGGTAATAGGGAAAGCACCTTCCATACCGTACAAGTCCCGCTACACAGCCTTTTCGTCTCTTTTAAGGGCAACCTGGAAGGCAATTTTATGCTCATGAAACAGGATGAGGTTAAGAACATTAAGAAGGTCTTCGAAGAGATGGCAATATTTTATTTCCACGACCGGATTTTAAAGTTCCCGGAACGGTTCAAAAAATATAAAATATGACGGCAAAGAACCATTGGGTGGCTGGGGAGACCTGGACGGCTTGCATACTGGATAATAGATATTTAATTAGTGACACAGGAAGGATGATTGGACCTTCTGGAAAAATCCTTAGCCTTGGCAAAAACAAAGGGGGATATAAATACGCGGGCACATATCGATCGGATCTTTGCAAAAGCAAAAACATATACATCCATCAGGCTGTCGGAATTGCCTTCATCCTAAATCCTCATAATAAGAAATGGATTAATCACAAGGATGGCAATAAGCAGAATAATAATAAAGAAAACCTAGAATGGATGACTCCTGTTGAAAATATAGAACATGCGTATAATGTGCTAGGAGTCGTACCGCCGTGGCTACAAGATAAAAGCACTTGGAAGAAAAAGGATTTATCTGTAATCCAGTTGAAGAAAGACGGCTCTGTGATTAGAGTCTTTGCCTCGATGAAGCAGGCCTCCACAGAGTTAAATATTGCGCTTTCGTCTATTTCGCAATGTGCCAATGGAAAGCAGTTATCCGCAGGTGGATTTTATTTTAAACTATATAAACCTAAAAATGATACAAGCGCCATATGATAATGTCATTGTCACAATCACTGAAAAGTTTTATTCAAGTATCAAATTCGATAGTGGCGTCATGTTATGGATTGACCCGAAATGGGATCCGTCAGAACATTCAATGATGGAAGCAACCGTAGTCTCCGCGCCCAGAGCCATTACAGACAGAATGGATTTTAAGGGATTTTCATCTGAAGGGATTCGCCCGGGGGATAAAATACTCATGCGATACGATGTGGTTTTCGCATACGCCTCGCAGCCGGAGAACGACACTGCAGTTTTCATGAATGAGATGTGGTATTACCAGAAATCGTACTGGCGGGCAGATATCCGGAAGGTATTCTGTGTTATCAGGGGCAAGAAAACGATCATGCTCAATGACTACATCATTTGTGATCCGATCATTGAGAATAAGTCAGAGCTATATACGGATCTGATTATACGCCCCGAAAGCCAGCGAAAGGTCATCAGGATGGATAAGGCGGTAGTAAGGCATATCGGGAAGAATGATTTAGGCGTAATTCCTGGGGATACAGTCTACTTCAACCAGAAGTACGTGCAGCATTATAAAATCAATGGCAAGATTGCCTTCATACTCTCACACAGACATATTCTCGGAAGAGACTGACAGATTAAATACCTGCACTCTCGGGGCTATACTACGGTCGGGTGCAGGTGTATGACATAGACGGGCGCGGGCAAATGTCAACCCCAGGTTAAGAAAGAAGGGGGCCTGCAGGCGGCTGGAAACGTCTTCATAATATGCTTTCGAGTCAATGATGACCAGAATATCATTGATCGGTATTCGGAGGGGAACTCAGTCCTCAGTTCAGAATTTCCGGGCACGCTTTGCTTAGGCGAAGCTGTGTCCGATAGTGAAGGAGAATCTTGCCCTAGTTCATAAATTTATTACTCAATACGTTCAGAGATACATTATTGGAAAGAGCGATGAATATGAGGATTAATCCAACAGTGGTGCTACAAAGGGAGCGCCTGTACGGATATTAACGCAAGGATGGGGTGTTAACTCGATTTACAAGCGCAATATTTGGCAATGTGGTAGATTTGTAAAATCCGTTAAATCCCTGTACCCTGTGGCGTTAACACTTGAGAATGCCTATGAGTTTTACGACTTCATAGTAAATAAGTATAATGGAGCATGGTTCCCCCCGGAGGAAAAGGACCTGGCGTTCGATTACGCCCAGATGAGCCTTTTTAACGATTACTACGACGATTTTGGCACATCTCAGAAGCTCAATGACTCCTTGGCTCCATTCAAAAAAAATTTCCAGTTTTCCAATGGAACATGCCCCGGCGGACTCATTACCATGCCGGACGACTACCAACATTTTCTCAGCGCATACACAATTATTTTCGACAATGTAAGAGGGGTAAGAAACAGGCCCATCCCCATTCTAAGCGAAGATGAGATCGCGGACCGGACGGATTCTCAGATAATTCCCAACACGATCATGAACCCATTTGGAAATATCGTCACCGGTTGGGATGTTCAACTGTATCCTCAAATCCCACAGGCCGGAAATGTGTTTTACCTGCGCAGGCCAGTGGCTCCAAAATTCGAATATACTGTTACTTCTGGCAGGGTGATCGTATACGATCCACTCACCTCAACCCAGCTCGAGTGGGCTGAGAAAGATCAACTATCAATTATCATCAAGGCATTAAACTTCGCGGGGATAAATATAAGCGAAGCCGACATAGTGGCGTGGAGTCAGAATAAAGATTCATTGAACGTAGAAAATAAAGAATCCCTGTAATGGCTACAACCAAACATAAACTTGCGGAGGAAATTCAACGACACCTGAACGGCGGGAATGTTGGTGCAGGCACCAAATTTCATTTGCTTGAGCTTATGGGATCGGTTGAGCAGGTAGCCAACCAGATTTTGAAGATGGAATACATGAATACAAACATCCCCATGGGTGATTTGATTCCGTCCGGAGCTGCTATTGCTACATACGACAATATCCCGGTAGTACAATACAAACAAACCTGTAAAGCCACCCTTCCCTGTTTCCCGCTTAAACTTCCGCGAAATATAGGCGTGTATCAGATTATCGACTCCAATGGATGTGAGTTTATCCCTATGGAACTTGGACAAGCTGCGCTTATTAAGTCAAATCCGATCCTAAGCAATCTATCCGGATACACCGGGTACGAATGTGCTGGAATGGATGTGCTGTTTACGAAAGACTTAACCAATCCCAACGAAGAGGTGCTGGTTACAATACGCCTGGTGGTTATGGATTTTTCACAGTACGATGAATGGGATATCCTCCCACTGAGCCCCGAATATGAGTTTCAGATAAAAACTGCGGTCATCCAATTATACAGCGGTGAGATAGTGAGCGATAAGCTGGTGGATTCTGGATCCAAAGAACAGCGCGGCGTCCCGGTTGACAAACAAAAACAATCTTAATGACGACACTTGATAAAATAGTTCGGAGTGTCCTCCTACAAAAGGGGCTGCCACTGCATTACTATATGCAGTTCTTAAAGCTATCTGCGGACTGTATCAGGGAATTATCCTTTGATTCCGCAAGGATTGTCAATACAGTTGAACTAGTGGTGAACCAGCAGGATTTTAGCGTGCCCACACCTTGCGATTACGTGGACTGGACAAAAATAGGGATACCGATCGGACAAAAGATTCGCCCTATCTATGAAGTTGACTCAATAAACCGCCTGCAGGCTAAAAATCCTGACGGACAGACTACGACTTTTACCAGCGCCCAGGATAATTCTCAGAATAATCTTCTTCCGGGATGGCCGGGGTACTGGTTATTCCAAAACATCGATGACCTGGGAGAAAATACCGGGCGCCAATTCGGTATCAGTGCGGCAAATACAACAAATGGATTTAAAGTAATTCTGGAAGGAAACAGGATCCAACTCACAGAGTCATTCACCGAACCAACGATTATTCTGGAATACATCTCCGATTGCCAGTCGGTAGACAATGCAAGTATGGTCGATCCCTACGCCCAGGCGGTGATCGAAGCCTATGACGACTGGAAATTCAAATTGCATATTCGCAGGAGCGGACTGGGGGAGGTGGCGACGGCTTTTGATCTATTCAAAAGAGAACTCAGGAGATACAGGGCCAGAAAATCCGATCTGACATTGCTCGCAATCAAGCAGGCTATATACAGCAATTACAAACAGAGTCCGAAAACTTAATGCAGGAAGAAAAACGATACCTGGGACAAGCAGCTCTTAATGCTGACGATGCGGATTTTTCGCTTGGCGAAAATGATGTAGTCAACTGCGAAGGCTTTCGCACGGGCTCTACCGATGCGGGCGTAATAAATACCCTTGAATCGGTAGGCGGAACTCTACTCATTCCGAATCTTGCCCTGCCTACGGGAGTAAACATCGGGCTCGGTGGTGCCGACGACCTTTCAAATCGCAGAAGGATTTATTTCAACTGGAACGAGGTTCCGGATAATTGTGGAATATATTGTTACGACTATATCGCAAAACGGGTTTACACGGTTCTGCTCAGTAAGGATGTAGTTGGAGGGCTGAATTTAAGTAAATATAATTTTATCGATGCGGCCAGGGTGGCCAACGGCTGCGTGTATTGGACCGATTCGATTAACGAAGAATGCCGGGTGGACATCAATGCAGGAATTAATCTTTACCAGCCCGGTACCTATCCGGATGTTACCGCTTATTCTTCTCCCATAAATTTCCAGGTTATCCGCTTGATTCGCAGGCAGCCGGCACTGCCACCTACATCTATACGGATTACCGATTCAGCGTTTGTAAATAATTTCGTACAGTACGAAGCAATGCAATTCGCATGGAGATTTCAATACAGAAACTTCGAATATTCTAAACTGGGCCCGCTTTCGCAGACATCAAACTACAACCGGGAGTCTGACACATTTAACAGAATAGATGTCACGCTTCCGATATCAGAGAAAATCGATCAGGATGTAATAAGGATCGACTTAGTTGCGCTATATCTTAATTCACAGGCTTATTTTATCATAAAGACATGGGATATAAAAACCGATTCGGCTGCTTTTGCATTACATAATAACGGAACGGCGCTTTCATATATTTTTTACAACGACTTCACAGGCATTGCTCTTGATTTTAATGAGTCTACTATCCCATTCGATAGCGTACCAATTAGGTGCAGGACGCTTGAGGTAGCAAGGAACCGACTCTTCCTTGGAAATTATACGAGTGGGTACGACACCCCGCCTTCGGTAGCGGCTATAGCCCTCACACCAAAGATGGGTAGTACTGCGTCAAACACGGTGACTGGCCTGTGGATAAAATTCCGGTTCCATTCTCAATGTGGGGCATTCGGATCCGACCAGACCCTTTATCTTCTCGACATCTCGGATATTCCTGATGCATCAAAACCAGGGTTCTATATCTATGTTCCCGGTTTCACACCGCCGGCTTATCCTTCAGCAGTAGATTATGGTTTGTGTTCGTTCCGTGGCGCCGGAGTATTCGATGTAATGAATTACTATTCTCCCGGATGCCAGAATAGTATTCTCGAATTTTCAAACGGGATTGCTCCACCAGCAACTATTCAAAATGCTCCATCTCCGCCCTTCGTCATCGGACAACAGGCGATGAAAAGCGATGCTTCTTATAAGACGACAAAAACTTTTTACGACTTCGCCGGCAGGAAATGCGGAGTTGTAAACCTACCCGGAACACTTTATATACCAGACAGAAACTATCAACAGGTAGATTTTGTGACTGGTATAAACTGGGTGATCGATAACACAAACGCACTGACTGAAATTCCAGACTGGGCATATTCCTATTCTGTGAACCTTACAAAGTGTCTTCGTACACGATTTTTCATCCAGCTCAGGGGAGCCAATGCAACCTACGCAACAAAGGATGATAAGGGAGAATTTTTATTCGCCACCGCGATTTTTACTAACAAACTTCTGGGATGCGCTTTCGATATATCAAATCTCGATACATATCAGATGGGGTATATATACAATCCCGGCGATATTATCAAAATCTATATACTGGGCGGGACCAGCACACAACTTAAAATTACCGGGCAGTCCGGAAATTGGGTTACTACCGAATTGAAAAATATCGGCACACTCGATTCAAATACAAAATTTTTATTTGAAATCTACACACCATACAGGGCTACCACAACGGAGCCCTATTTTGAACAAGGTCAGATATTTCCAATCGTCAATCCGGGTACGGCTTTACGGGTTTATAGTGTCACAAATGGAACTTTTAGAGGCGATATTACGCTCCTGAATCGAAACGACGGAACGGTTGATTATCTCACCGAAGCTATGAGCCCGAATGATAAACAGTATAAAAACTGGAATACCGATTCCGGAAGACCAAACTTCGTCGATACTATCGGCCAGGTCACTCAAGGTAGTAGAATCGCTTATTCAGCAACGTTCATTCAAGGCAGTCATACAAACGGCCTGTCAACTTTCGACGCGCTCAATACCAAAGACCTTCCTTCAGACCTTGGAAATATTATGAAGTTGATGCTCGCCAGTAAAATACAGCTCGAAGGAACA
>Ga0137463_1000112_pt1 | contig 32229 bp, 26 predicted proteins | sample EasRivERMGT800_2_FD_102333 | JGI IMG/M metagenome (GOLD analysis project Ga0137463, IMG submission 102333) | Soil microbial communities from meander-bound floodplain in the East River, Colorado, USA - East River MetaG ERMGT800_2 | ecosystem: Environmental > Terrestrial > Soil > Floodplain ...
GATGCGAAAAAAGACCGGCCCGCTTCCGGAAGACGCGGTGTTGACACAAATCAACCCGTCAAGAGCTTTAGTCTCTGCGGATCGCGAAGGCGGACGGAGGAGGCGTCATGAATTCCAAAGAATGACGCGGCGAAGAGGCAAGCTCGCACGACGGTCGTCACGTTTTCGCAGGTGTGAATCAATCGATCAGTCGCGTGATGGGAGAGTGGGGCTCGGCGGCCCCGGCTCGTCTTCGGTGAAATCGATCGGTAACATGGCAGGGCTGCAGAGTCTCGTACCGTTCGGCCGGAACCGGGGTAGCACCGATGAAAGGCGTCGAGTCACTTCTGTTTTTCGTGATGGTTCCAGCGGCCGTCACCATGCTGGGCGAGTCGCTGTACGGCCGCGCGGAACGCGTTCACGTCCTATTTTTTCTCCTCCCCATCGTTGGCATCGCTGGCGGACTCACGATCGGGCAGGCAGACGGTTCGCTGGGCAGCATCCTCAGCATTTCCGGTTTCCTCTATTGTACGAGCCTTTCGCTCCTGGGATTTTGGGACCCGGTCCGATACTTCTGGGCCTTTCGCGCTCTCAGTGCGGGGATCTTTACCGGACTCGCCGTCGATACGGTGCTCGCAACGGTCGTCGGACCGGAGGCGGCGGTGATCGGAAAAACGATCGGCACGGTGGGAAGCTGGATCGCGACGATCGTCCTCGGCCTCCCCTGTTTGTGGTTCGCCAACCGGAGGCGCGAACGCCCGTCGAGACAGCGGCTGCACGTGTTCATGAATCCCTCAGCCGTGCCGCCTTTGACACTCTGGCAAGGGGAGCTGCACCGGTGGGGTTTTGACCTCGCCTTGAGCGGTGTCGACAACCTGAACCTGCATGCCGGGTGGATGGAAGTTGTCCTGCAGGGCAAGGCTGTCGGATTCCAGTTCGATGTCGCGCCGCTCGAGCAACTGATCGAAGACGGCGATATCACCGAGGGCAATACCGGCAGGCTCGACGACAACTCGGTCGCTGCCAATTTCCGATACGCCGACGAGAGCGAACGGGTGGCTGCCCTGATTGCCGCTGCCGCGTTGACGAAACTGTCTGGCGGTCGAATGTATACTCTCGATCCCGAGACGTGGATCGACGGCGACGACGCGATTGAAACCGCGCAGGATGCCCTGCAACCACACGAGCTGCACGTTCTGCTGATGGAGGAACGGGTTCCGACCCTCGAGCAGTGGCAGCAGGCATTGCAGCCGGCCGATCTGGCATTCGAGATCGAGACTTCGACTGACTTGCGGAAACATGCTGGCTACTTGCCGGTGGTCGATCAGGGACACGCGACCGGTTTTGTCTTCTCGCTCTTGCCCGCGGATTTTGTCGTGGGGGGGGACCGGTTTCCGGGCGCCGAGGCGCCGCGGGAGGTTTTCAGGCTGACAGAATCTGCCAATTTTCGCTTTGCCGAAGGCCCGGCAGCGGCCGCGGCAGCGAGGGCGGCGGCGGCCTTTGCGCGGATCGCCGATGGAATCGTGTTCGATCCACAGCGAATGGTGTTTCTGGGGAGCGACGGAACCGTACTCACCCCACCGCCGCCGACGGATGACGGCACAGACTGAACCGCGTGCCGGGGCGCCCCGCTGGAGTTCACGGTGCCGAATCTTGCGCTTCCGGCTCGGACGGGAGCCGGATCGGAGTCGGGTGCCAGTCGGGGAGCGGCACGGGAAGACTGGCGACAGTGCGGAGCAAGACGCTCGTCAATTCGGCTTCGTCAAATTCCGCCGTCAGCGCCGCGCGGGCCAGGCCCCGCAGCTCAACGTCGTCCGGAAAGAAGGCGGTCATTTCCTGTTCTGGATCGGCGCACACGACGCGCAGCGTCTGGACGACGTGCATCACCAGCAGGTTCTCGCAGGCGAGCAGTCCCTGGCGAAACAACTGCATCAGTTGCTTGAGCGCCAGGAAATCGCACGTCGGCGCGAGCTGTCTTATGCCGGTCAAAGCGGCAATGACCACGCGTTGCGAGTTGCTCTCCGACAGTCGGAACAGCAGATCGACGGCCGCTTGTTTCTGCTCAGAGTCGGCGGCGAAGACTGCCTGCTGCGTGCTGAGCGCCAGCGTGACCGCCGAGAGGAGGTCGGGGGAGTCGTCGAAACGCCACAGCAGATCGAGACTGCGTTTCACGACGCGTGGATCCGGGCGGCGCAAGGCGGCGATCGCCAGCGCCGCTTCGGCAATGACGATCGGTTCGCGATGGCCGAGGCAATCGATGACGGCAGTCCACTCGTCGGCCGTCAAAATCGCCGGATCGGGACGGCGCAGTTCCCACAGTGCGCCGAGGCGCTCCCCCGCATTGTCGCTCGCCAAACGGACCGCCAGCCGGTCAGGAATTTCGCGGGCCATGCGCCTTGGGGCGTGGCACAGGCAATCACCCGTTTTCTGCAGATAGGCCAGCCCCTCCTTGAATGCATTCCGCGGATCACCGCTGAGGTATCTGCCCCAGGACGGCTCTTCGTCCCTGAGCCACGCGAGGACCGCCAATGCGTAACCGAACATCCGGTTCGGCAGGTAGCCGGTCTTGGCGACGCTGCGCCAGGTTCCCCCTCCCAGCACGACGCGGTTTTCTTCGACGATCGCTGCATTGGCCGCAAAAATCCCCAGGCCGAAAAAGACGGTCGCCAGATCGGTGACGAACTCGTGGTCACCTTCGGCATCTGTCAGGAGTCGATTCCCCAGCAGGACGCAGTGCGCCAATTCGTGCGCGGCCGTTGCGATCAGATGCGCCAGATCGGCAGTCTGCGAACGTTCGACCCACACGGTCTGCCGGGACGAGTCGTCGCTCCGCGGTTCGTAGAGCCCCAAAGCCGTGTTCCGGCTGTCGTAGATGTAGAGGGAGGGGCGCACGCCCGCGAAGACCTGGAAGTCGACCGAATCACGCAGTACGCCGACCTGACGGCAAAGGAAACTGAAGACCCGCTCAATCTGCTCGTCGCTGCCGGAATAGGCTTCGGGAAAGTGTGCGTCGCTGGGAGTGAGGATTTCGACGCTGGCCAGCCGATCAAACGAGAGGCGGTCGACGAGCCACTGCATCCGCAGCTCGATCCAGGTCTTCTCCCGAATATTGAGCGGACAGCGGGGATTGAACATTCCGAACATACATGAAACCCGACAACGTTTCGGTCAACGGTTTGATCAAACCAGCCTACGGGGTGATCGCGCTCGTGACAAGTTTCGCGCGCTTCGCGAGAGACGAGACAGGAGTGAGCTGAGAGAAGAACAAGGATGCTTGCGTTGGTGCTTGTCAGCCCCAACGGGGCTCTGGCAGAACGCGGCGAAGAGGCAAGCTCGCACGACGGTCGTCGCTGCTGCGCGGGAGATGGGAGGCGCAATACGACACTTAGTACGACGGCGCGCAATCCCTTCCTTCTCGCAGGCTCAGGCGAGCGGGACGGGTGCGGCGATCAGCAGGGTGGCGGCGACCGTTGCAACTGGTGCAACTCCCACAGCGATCGGCACCAGGGCGGGGACGGCAGCGACGTCCTCGGCAAATTCGCGGCGGCGGGGAATGATGTCGTGCACGAGGCCCGCCAGCGACAGGCAGCGCAGCGTCAGGAACGTGACGTCCAGCTCCCACCAGCGGTGGAAACCGTGGGCGGCCGAGCGCGGGTCGGCATGGTGGTTGTTATGCCAGCCGTCGCCGTTGGTGAGCAGCGCAAAGAACCAATTGTTCCGGCTGTCTTCGTCGGTGTGGTAGTTGCGGTAACCGAACATGTGGCCGAGCGAATTGACGCCCCATGTGATATGCCAGCCGTACACCGTGCGGACGATGACCCCATACAGGACCAGGCTCAATCCGAACTGCACGCCTTGCATCCAGCTCCCGGTAGTTGCGGCACCGGCAGAAAAGCCAGCGAGAAAGAACAACGCGGCATGGGCTGCGTACACCCAGACCCAGGCAGCGCCGCGCTCCAGACGAAAATAGAACGGGTCCTTGAGCAGATCGGAGGCATAATGTTCAAACGTCGAGAACTTGTGGAGCTGCGGGTTCTCGAAGAACAGCCAGCCCATGTGCCCCCAGAACCAGCTCACCTTGGGGCTGTGCGGGTCGGCCTGATGGTCGGAATGCTGATGGTGCAATCGATGGACGACCACCCACCGCGCCGGCGAATCCTGGAGTGCGCAAACACCGAACAAAGCGAAGAGATGCTCCAGCCATTTCGGGCAATCGTAACTGCGATGCGTGAGGAGCCGATGATAGCCGGCCCCGATCCCCATCGAAGTAAAGAAGTAGTTCGCCACCGGAACCAGCACCAGACCGGTCCAACTGAACAGCCACGGGACAGTGACCAGGGGCAGGAGCAGGTGAAAGCCGACGACGGCCAGCAGGTACGGCCAGAGGATTCGACCGCGTTCGGCTCCCGCGGGGCGCGGCACGCGGGCGACAACCGCTGCGGCGTCTGCCGCAACGTGAGACTCGGCGTCTTCGTCCAGGGGGACTGCTGTGCGCGCAACGGTGGTTACGGACTGCGACCTCGGCGATGCTTGCAATTGGCGACCTTCGGCTTCAGTGCGTACGAGAAAGGAGAAGCCGCGGTTCCGTCCACGTCGTCGCCGTGCTGCACTTGCGGGATCCGGCGATCGCGCAAATCAAGATGGCCCTGTGTTCCGACGTCCGATCTTCCGGAGGAATGTGCAGCGCTCACGATCCGGAGAGAGCATCATGACGGGCAGCACGACAGAAGTACAGGCAGATCGCTGACTGGTCGTTCATTTTGCGGGTGAAGTGAATGTCTTCCCCTACAACCGGAACGACGCAAATCGCAAGTGCCGGGAGGAGCAGTGGACATCGACGTCGCGGACGGACGACATGGCCAAGAGGCAAGCAGGTGCGACGGTCGTTTGGCGCTTCCCGACGGCGGAGCGAGACATGTGTGTTCGTTCAAAAAGTTTGTATGATGGCGGCCCAATTGGTCCCTGGGAAATTGCGATGGCGTTTGAAGAATTGCTGCAGGTGCTGATCCTGGCGGTCGTCCAGGGGATTGCCGAGTTTCTCCCGATCAGTTCGACGGGGCACCTCGTCGTCCTCGGCAAGCTGTTCAAAAGCTGGTTCGGGCACGATCGTGAAAATGTCATTCTCACCGTGACGCTGCACGTCGGCACGCTGGCGTCGTTGCTCGTCGTTTATCGGCGCGACCTGTGGGGGATCTGGCGCAAGCCACGGCTCTGTCTGGCGATTGTGCTGGCGACAATCCCGGCGGCCGTGCTGGGAATCGCCTTCAAAGATCTGGTCGAGTGGACATTTGAAGAGCCGCTGGTCGTGGCGTGCGGCTGGCTGGTCACGGCCGGGTTTTTGTGGTCTGCACAGAAATTCGGGAGCAACGCGCGGCCGCTGGAGGAGCTGACGCTGATTGACGCATTAGTCGTCGGCTGTTTCCAGGCGGTCTCGGCGCTTTTCCGGGGAGTCTCGCGGTCGGGGAGTACGATTTCTGCCGGACTGTACATGGGATTGCGGCGCGACGCGGCCGCTTCGTTCTCCTTTCTGATTGCGATCCCGGTGACTGCCGGAGCGGCGCTCGTCAAGGCGGCGCCACTTATCAAACTGGCGATCCAGGGGCCGGCAGCCGAGGGGGAGACGTTTGCGACATACCTGGGAGGTTATAGTCCGCTGGCCTTGCTCCTGGGGGCGCTGACGTCATTCGTCGTCGGTCTTGTCTCCCTTCGCTGGCTGATCCGGATCATCGCACAGCGCGGCCTCAACTGGTTTGTCGTGTACTGCCTGGTCGCCTCGGCCCTGACATTTGCCTGGCAGGGATACGTTTTTTTCGCCGGCAAATAATTTCTGCTTGACTCTCCCCTTACGGGAGGCCGTAAGATGCCCCTCGTCTCCAGAGCAGATCCAGGGGGAGCATGTACAGCATCGGCGAATTCTCGAGGCTCACGCAACTGACGGTCAAGACGCTGCGCTTCTACCACGAAGAGGGGCTCTTGATCCCGGCATTCGTCGATCCCGACACGGGATATCGGTACTACGACCAGAGTCACGTCGAGACGGCGCGGGCGATCAGCTATCTCCGCAGCCTGGAATTCCCCTTGAGCGACGTCAAGGAACTGCTGCGCCGCCAGGAGGGGGACGACCTGTTGAATCTTCTGGAACGCCAGCAGGCCGCCGTTAAGGAACGGATCCGGCAGCTTCGCAAGGCATCTGTCTCGCTCGAACAATTCATTTCCGCAGAAAAGGAGGCCCGTGCCGTGGCGCAATTCACAGACGACATTCAAGAAAAGACTCTCGAGCCACTGCTGGTCGCTGGCATCCGCATGCAGGGGCGCTATGCCGATTGTGGGCAGGCGTTCGGGAGGCTGGGCCGGAGCCTGGGGCGCCACATCTGCGGGAAGGCACTGCTCCTGCACTACGACAGCGAGTACCACGAAACCGACGCCGATTTCGAAGCCTGTCTGCCGATCCGCCGCGAGATCGACGTTGCCGGAATTTCGGTCCGGAAACTTCCGGGAGGCCGTTGCGTGGCACTCGTGCATCACGGCCCCTACGAACAACTCAGCCGCTCCTACGCCCGGATCTTCCAGTACGTCAATGACCGGAAGTACAAGGTCCTGTCGCCGACGCGCGAGGTCTACCTGAAGGGTCCGGGCATGATCTTCAAGGGCAACCCGAAGAAATACGTCACCGAAATCGAAGTCCTCTTCGAGACGCCGGAGCCGAAGAAGACGATCCTGGGGCTTGCGCCACCAGGCTAAACGATGCCGCCGCATCCGCGGCTACGATTTATTTCCTGGAATCGGTCTCGTGCATTCCTGGATTCCCCGTTTCCTCGTCGTCCCTGGGAAGCGCTCCCTCAGGTTGTGCGGGCAATGGATGTTTTCCCCGAAATCTGTGTCGGAAACTCGAAGAGGGTCTCGACCACACCGGTCCAGGCGCGACACCGAACGGCCAAAACTTTCAGCTCGGCAAGCAGGTAAGGACTTCGCGGCTGGTAATTCTGGCGAGGTTTTCCGAGAATCACCCGGAGCCCGTTCAGCAATTCCACTACCTGCGCCTGCCAGATCGATGCCGAAGCGACCAACCAATACGCCGTTCCGCGTGGCCTTCACCGGCGACTTTCAGGATCCGTCGGGAAAGCCGAAGTACCGGGAATTCGGACTCTCGACATTTCACAACCACAAGCAGATCGCGCACCGCACGATCTTCGAGTCGTCCCCCGAGCTGACTCCCGAGCAGATCGGCGACGCCAACGGCGTTGTCGTCCTCACGCCGCGCGTGACGCGTCGCAGCGTGCTCAAAAAACCCGACCTGCTGGCGATCGCGCGGTTCGGCGTGGGGTACGACAGTGTAGACGTCGAGGCCTGCACCGAAGCCGACGTGCTGGTCCTGATCGCCACGGGCGCCGTCGACCGGTCGGTCGCGGAAGCCACGGTCACCTGGATGCTGGCGCTGTCGCACCACGTCCGCAGCAAGGACCAGCTCGTCCGGACCGGGGAGTGGGAAGGGCGGGCACAGTTCATGGGAACCGAGCTGCGCCGGCGGACGCTGGGAATGGTCGGTTTCGGACGGATCGCGCGGTCGCTGGTGCAACTGGTCAACAGCTTCGGCATGAAAAGCTTTCTGGCGTACGATCCGCACGTCGATCGGCGGGTCGCCGCGCAGCATGGCGTCGAGATTGTCGGGCTCGAAGAGCTGCTGGCCAAGTCTGACTTCGTATCGATTCACTGCCCGCTCGAAGCCAGCACGCGGAACCTGATCGGCGCGAAAGAGCTGGCGCGGATGAAGCCGGAGGCGTATCTCATCAACACGGCCCGCGGAGGAATCGTCGACGAAACGGCGCTGGTCCAGGCGCTCAAGGAGCGTCGTCTTGCCGGCGCGGCAGTCGATGTGTTTGCCCAGGAACCGCTGACGCAGCCGCATCCCCTCGCGCAATTCGACAACGTACTCCTGGCGCCGCACTGCATTGCCTGGACCGAAGAGCTGTTCAGCGACATCGGCAAGGCGGTCTGCCAGGGCATGATCGACCTGTCGAACGGCGACAAGCCGCGCGGCATGGTGAACCCTGTCGTCCTCGAGCATCCCGGCTTCAAGAAGAAGTGGGAGCGATGGGGCGGGGGGTGACGGCGTGTGGCTGGGGCAGGTCCCTGGGACGAAGGTCGGATCTGCAAGATTGGTCACCGCCCGTTTGGACGCGTTACCCGCGAGTAAATCGATGCCCCAGATCTGCACGCAAGAACTGGGGCATCCATTTTCGCGCGAGGGGTGCCAATCGGCAACTTCACAGCACGTTGGGAAACGGAGTCCAGAGACGCTGAGCTGCCCCAGCCACCCGATGCAGGACAACAAGGTCGAGCACCGGCGCAAAAAAAACGGGCACGTGAGTCGTGCCCGCTGTCTGGCAGAGAATATCGGTCCGGAAATCCGGCGCCGGAATGATCTGATCGATGAAACTGCTGCCGCTGGCGATCAGGCGCCGCGACGCAGGTTCCAATAGGCGGCCAGAACGTCGTAGAGGTCGGCGGAGACCTGGATCCGGTCGTCTTCGAAATCCTGGAGCCAGGCCCGCTTGGTACGGACGGCGTCAGCCAGGATTTCAGAGATTTCACCGAGAGTCATCGTGACTTCGGGCTCGACGACTGCGGTCGAGAATTCGTTTTCGCCGGTATACAGTTTCAGGTGGTGGCGCATCGCCGTGTCGTCCTTGTTGGGGATGAAAAATGGGCTTCCTTGCCCCCCCCGTCAGCCAAACCGCATCCAGCGGCACCGGCTAAGTGCGAATCTCTTCGCGACAGCTCAAGAATCGGCAGGCCACCTGTAACGACTTGAACCATTCTGCTGAAAAATCTGAAAAACGCTGCCAGGCACGGCCTGCCGGGTGTTCCCAAGTCTTTGAATGTGCGGCAGTTGGCACCCGCGGCGTGGCACGTCGCAATTTCGCATAAACAACGGGAGAGTACCGACTTCGGCCGGCTGGTTGAGGCATTCGTTGCGTAGGGTGGACTTCAGTCCACACGTAATTACGAAATTGAGGTACGGCACATGGAAAACCTGGGCTGCTGGCCGGGTGGACTGAAGTCCACGCTACGAAATGATGACCGTGCTCCCGCCGGATTGAGGTGAGGAATCATTTCGATCGGGAGAGTTCATCCCGAAAGAAAAGTTTCACCCCGATCCCGCTGGAATGAGTCCGACAGCTTGCCCAGTCTGCGGCGACCCGCGCTGCATCGGCGACTCCCGAAACCGGCGCGCGCCATGAATGATTCGGCCGAAGTGGAAATCGCAGCCTGACGGCTGTAGGATGGTCGATCTTCCGCCGGTGTTCAGGATTTTGGGCCGGCAACTGCGACGGATCTTAAGCGCGTGCATGGCGGCGAATCGAACCGATCCCTTCTCTTCTGAAGCCGCTCGAATCCATGAACAACAACCGACAACTGTTTCTGGCCAGTTTCTTCACCCTGATTGCCGCCGGCGTCGGGTTTGCGATTCGCGGGGCGATCCTGGCCGACTGGGCGACCGAGTTCGGTTTCACCAAGCAACGCCTGGGTGACATCACCGGGGGGGGCCTGGTCGGGTTCGGAATCACGATCATCGCGTGCAGCCTGATTGCCGATCGAGTCGGTTATAAGCCGTTGATGGTGCTGGCGTTCACTCTGCACGTTCTGTCGGCCGTTGTGACGTGTGCGGCAACCCCGGTATTCGAAGCACTTAAAGGAACGACGCCCGCGGACCTCGAAGCCGCGCAGAATGCGGCATTTAAACTTCTGTACTGGGGCGCATTCATGTTTTCACTGGCCAACGGCGTCTGCGAGTCGGTGATTAATCCGCTCGTGGCCACATTGTATCCCAAACAAAAGACACATTATCTCAACATTCTGCACGCTGGCTGGCCCGGCGGATTGATTATCGGCGGCATCCTCGCCTACCTGTTCTGCGGTCGCGATGCGTCGATCTCGCATCTGCGCTGGGAAATCACGGTCGCGTTTTTCCTGCCGCCCGCTTTGTACTACGGGTTCGTCGTTCTGAAAGAGAAATTCCCGATTTCCGAGGCGCGCGCCGCCGGAGTCAATTTTGCAACGATGCTGGCCGAATTCGCATCCCCGATTCTGATTCTCCTGCTGCTGTTGCACGCGCTGGTCGGTTATGTCGAACTGGGCACTGACAGTTGGATCACGAACATCATGAATGCCGTGGTCCCTGGGAAGTCGATCCTGCTGTTCATCTATACCTCTGGTCTGATGTTCGTATTGCGGTTTTTCGCCGGACCAATTGTCGAACGGATCAACCCGGTGGGACTGCTGTTTATCAGCGCCGTGCTGGGATGCGCAGGCCTGACGTGGCTGGGATCGATCGAATTGGGTTCGAGCATCGTCATCGCGTTTGCCGCCGCTACGACTTATGGACTGGGAAAGACCTTCTTGTGGCCCACAATGCTGGGCATCGTCGGCGAGCGATTCCCCAAGGGGGGCGCCTTGACCATGGGAGCGATGGGAGGCATTGGAATGCTGTCGGCCGGATTGTTCGGCGGGCCAGGAATCGGTTACAAGCAGGACTATTACGCGTCGGCGAAATTGAAAGAGATTGCGCCCGAGACCTACACGCGATTCCGGGCACCACATGAGAAGTCGTTCCTGTTCTTCCCCGCAATCGCTGGCTTGGACGGACAGAAGGTGGGCGCTCTGGAGGACAAGGTCAAGGATGGTCAGTCCTTGTCTGCTGAAGAAAAGGCCGACCTCGATCCTGTTGAAAAAGCCGGTATCTACGGCGGTCAAATGGCGCTGCGCTGGACAGCCGCCGTTCCCGCTGCGATGGCCGTCGGCTACCTGATCCTGGTGATCTACTTCCGCTCGAAGGGGGGCTACCAGGTCGAGGTTCTGCATGGCGCCAAGCCGGACGGGGAGCACTATACGGGGGGTACGGAAGGCCCCGGCGAAGGATAGCCCTGTCGCTTTCAGAAATCGTTCAGTATGTTTGTTCCCACGCACCGTGCGTGGGAACTTTTTTTCCAGCCGATTGCCGGACGTGACCCCAAGGTTCAGTCACGCGTGAACGGATTCCGTGCATGGGTGTGGAAATGAGGAATCTGCGATGATCGTCAGTTGGAACTGGCTCAAGGAATACGTGCGGCTCGACATGCCGGTGCAGACACTGGCCGAGCGGCTGATGATGGCCGGGCTGAATCTCGAAGAAGTCGCCGACGTCGACGGCGACTTTGCCATCGACCTGGAAGTCACGAGCAACCGGCCCGACTGCCTGTCGCACCTGGGGATCGCTCGAGAAGTCGCCGTCCTATTCGAGCGGGACGTGCAGGTTCCGGCGGCGAACCCGGCCGCCAGGGGGCCGGCGATTACCACCCTCACAGCGGTCGAGAATCTCGCGACCGACCTCTGCCCGCAATACCTGGCGCGCCTCGTGCGGGGGGTGAAGGTCGCCCCCAGCCCCGACTGGCTGCAGAGGCGACTCAAGACGCTCGGCATCCGGCCGATCAATAACGTCGTCGATATCACGAACTACGTCCTGATGGAATGCGGGCAGCCGCTGCACGCGTTTGACTTCGACAAGCTGCGCGGCAAAAAGATCGTCGTCCGCCGCGCCGCTGCCGGCGAAAAGATCATGGCGATCGATCAACGGCAGTACGACCTCCCGGCCGATTGCTGCGTGATCGCCGATGCCGAGCGACCGGTGGCAATCGCCGGCGTGATGGGTGGCCTGGAAACCGAAATCGGCGGTCAGACGAAAGACGTGCTCATTGAAGCGGCGGAATTCGTCCCGTTGACGGTGCGCGGCACGGCCCGCAAGCTGGGGCTGTTCAGCGATTCCTCGTATCGCTTCGAGCGGGGAATCGATCGATTCGGCGTCGACTGGGCCAGCCGGCGCTGCGCCCAACTGATTGGTGAGCTGGCCGGCGGCGAATTGTGTGCGGGCTCAATTCTTGCCGGGACTGCTGCCGGTGTCACACGCGAGCCGGTGGTGCTGAGGCTGTCGCAAATCGCTCGAATTCTGGGGATCGACATCCCGCGCGACGCGGTCATCCGAATCCTCAAAGCCCTGGGGCTGGAGGAAGTCGAGGCGCACTACGCCGGGACGGTCTCATTCCGGCCGCCCACCTGGCGTCGCGACCTGACCCGGGAAATCGACCTGATCGAAGAGGTGGCGCGAATTCAGGGATACGAGAAAATTCCTGAAGACATCCTCGTGCCGCTGGAAGTCAGCAAGCCGACTCTGCACGACCAGTTGTGCCAGCGCTTGACCGACGTGCTGCTGGCCGCCGGGTTTTACGAAACCGTCTCGCTGACATTCGTCACCGAAGAGCTGGCGGGACTGTTTCGGCCGTGGACCGAAGCGACGCCGTTGCGGGTCGAGCATTCGTCCCGGCAGCGCGAGAACATTCTCAGGCAGAGCCTGGTGCCGAGCCTGCTGGCCAGCCGACGCCACAACGAGCGACACAAAAACTACAATGCACAACTGTATGAAATCGCCCGCGTCTTTCTCTCGTCTGACCCGAGCCAGAGCGCCGCGCAGCCCAACCTGCTGGGCTTCGTGAGCGGCAAGTCGTTTGCCGAGATGAAGGGCGTTGCCGCGATGCTGGTCGGTGCGACCAATCGGCACGCCGTGCTGACGGCCCGCCCGTCGGGCCGTCCCGAGTTTATCCCAGGCCGCGGCAGTGAACTCCTGGTGAACGGCAAGCGCCTGGGCTGGCTGGGTGAGATCACCGATGAGATTCGCCAGCGGCTCGATCTGGACGACCCGGTCACCGTCTGCGAAGTTGATCTGAACACGCTGGAGGGGATCGCCGATTTCTTTCCCGCATATCAGCCGATTCCCGGTTTCCAGGGAATCGATCGCGATCTCAACTTCGTGCTCGATGAAGCAGTGACCTGGCAGGAACTCGAAAACGTTGTGCGGGGCGCCGCCGGACCGCTCCTCAAATCGGTGGCATTTGTCAGCCAGTTCCGGGGGCAGCAGATTCCGGCCGACAAAAAGTCCTATATCGTGCGGCTCGACTTTCGGGCGGAAGATCGCAATCTGACGGGCGAAGAAATCGATGCCGCCCAGGGTGCTGTGGTCGCGGCGTGCCGTGAAAAACTGGCGGCAGTCCAGCGCTGAAAGCGGGTGAACGTGCACTGGCACTGATCGCGCACCTGGACGTCCCGAACGAGGTCCTGCGCGAGGCACCCGGCGGCCAGTCCTGGTTTTTCAGAACGCTGCCAAACCGTCCTCGACCCGCCCCGATCCAGTCATTAAACTGGATCCCGAGGGACTCACCAGTTCGGCGCATTCTGCGGGAAGGGGACGACCAATGATGAATTCTGGCAAGTGGCTGGCGGCGGGAACGATTTGCCTGGCGGTCATTCTGGCGGCGACCTGGATTGCGCCCGCCCCCCCGGCCCACGGCCAGGACAAGACAAAATCGGCCAAAAAGGGGACCAAACCCGCAAAGGCAAAACCGCTGGGCAACACCAAGAACCTCGACATCAAAGCCGACCAGTTGCAGTCGTCGTTCTCGCGCGACGCCGAGGAACTCGCCGGACAATACGCCGAGGCCGGCCATCTCGACAAAGCCAAATCGCTGCTGGAATCGGCGCTGGTCGTCAATCCGCAGTCGCCAAACATTCAGAAAAAGCTCGAGCAGGTCAAGGAAGGGCTGATGAACTCGAACGATTCCGATATCGAGGTCAATGCGGCCCACGGCTGGGAGTCATCGGGAGTCTCCGTTTTCGAGGGGCGCGCCCTGCGCATCAAAGCCGAGGGAACGTACAAATTCGACAGCGGTTCAGGCAACCTGACGGCCGCCGGCTTTGTCGAGAAAGATCCCGGGCAGGACCTGATCGTGGGAATTCCGTGCGGAGCGCTGATGGGTGTGATCGTCGGCGAGACGAAAAGCGGCAAGCCATTCCTGATCGGAGAAGGCCTCGAATTCACTCCGAAGGACACGGGCCTCCTGATGCTCCGCGTCAACGCGCCTCCCGGGAACAAGAACAGCGGGAAGATCAAGGTCTCGATCAGCGGATTCGTTCAGCCGAAATAGACACTCCCCGGGCAGCCGGCGATCGGGGAACCGGCGCAGTCAGTCTCTCGTGGTCACCGGCCGGTCTTCGACTCGCGTCACCGATTTCCCGACAGTCACCCTTCGCAGCCAGCATCTCCATGTCGATTCCCGAGGCTGTCGCACCGGTCCGCATCGGCATCGCCGGCCTGGGCAGGGCGGGAATGTTTCACGTCGAGCGGATCGGCCTGCGCGAGGATCTGAAGGTCGTGGCTCTCTTCGACGACTGCCGCACGGCGCGGGAGCGGGCCCGAGTCGAATCGGCAACCATGCACGCGACCTGGGACGCATTCCTGGGTGACCCTGCCACCGAGGCGGTCCTGCTGGCGACTCCACCGGCCAGTCACGCCGAACTGGCGATCGCAGCTCTGGCAGCCGGGAAAGACGTGCTCGTGGAAACCCCGCTCGGCCTCAGCGTGGCTGAAGTTGACACGGTCGTGAGTGCGGCCAGACGAACCGGGCGCTCGGTCAGCGTGGCGCAGACCCGCCGTTGGAATGACGATTTCCGCACGGCGCTGGGCGTGCTGCAATCGGGGTCGATCGGCCGGCCGCGGGCGATCAAATTCGTCAACTGGCAATATGCGCCGCAGGCCTGCAACGGCAGGTCTCGGAAAATCCGCACCGGCCAGCTCCCGGCTGAACCCGACGACAACGCCGATCACTGGCGCTCGCACCCGGCCACAGGGGGAGGCGCGGTGTGGGAATTCGGCGTTCACCACTTCGACCAGTTGCTGCAGTTGGCCGGTCTACCGCTGGAGTCGGTGTATGCGCAGTTGTCGTTCGATGAATCGTCGGGGCCGGCCGAGAACGGATTCCTGGCCGCAGTGAGCTTTGTCGGCGGGTTGACGGCACACATTGAAGTCAATCGGACTGCCGCTGCGCCCCTTTCGACCGGGTGGATGATCGCCGGCGACGCCGGGAGTTATGCCGGATTCACACAATTTCAGCCGACAAGTGACGGTGAAGTTGTCGATTTGCCCCTGGCACCGACCGCAGGCCACGCAGTTGAGTTCTATCGGGGCTTCGCGCGACATCTCAGGTACGGTGAACCGAACCCCGTGACCGCAGAAGCGGCCCGCTCGACAATTGCGCTGATTGAGGCGGTGCGGACGTCTGCCAAACGCGGCGAAGTTGTCCATTTCTGAGATTCATGATTTTATAGTATTGGCATGCTGAACACGAGGGCCGACGATCAGTCGATTTTCAGCAGCCGGGGAATCTGCTAAACTGTGACCGAGCAGGGAGTTTTCAGCCGACACCACCTCAATTTCTGCACTCGCTGAGGGATAGCCATGCCGCCGGCAAACGACGCGAAGAACATCTTCGAGGTATACCAGACGGGCGAATTGACCGTTGTGGGCTTCGGCGGGCGGGAAATTCTGGATCAGATCGACCTGTCGGCGTGCCGGTCGGAAATCATCGGACTGGTCGAAAAGCATCAGTGCAAAACGCTGGCCTTCGACCTGTCGGGGGTCAAGCTGATCCCCAGCGGCATGCTGGGGCTTCTGGCCTCGCTCCGAAAAATGAATATTCAGGTGCATCTCTACAATCCCTCGCAGGACATCGCTGAGGTCCTGCAGATCACGCGGTTGAACGAGGTCATGCCGATTCACTACATTGAATTGGGCGGAAAAACCGAATAATCGGAACTCGGCACAATCGTCAGCCGCAGCACCGTCCGCGATGGCCCTATAAGCCCCCGATTTCCGAGGGGCATTGCCAGACAACCTCTTGCATCGGGTCTGGCCGCTCGTACAATTGAAAGATGGGGATTTGGCGGCCCATCGGCAATCTGCCCGAGGGGCCGTCTGTGCTGTCCGTACAGTTTGTACCGAATCTGCCGCCGCACGAGATCGATCTCCTCGCGTACGGCGACTTCAGGGAGCCTGCCTCGCATGTCGAAGAAATACCTTGGTCTGGAAGAAGCTGCCAAGCACCTTGGCATCAGCGCTGCAGAGCTCAATCGCATGCGAGAGAAGGGAACGATTCGGGCGTTCGCTGACCGCGGCACCTGGAAATTCAAGGAAGAAGATGTCGAAAACCTCGGCCGCAGCCGGCAGGCTGATTCCGACCCCGATGTGCCGCTGCATGTCGACGACAGTGGGTCGGCAATCGACGACGACGACGTCCTGGGCAGTCAGGAAACGATCATCAGCAAACACCTGGGTGACGACAGTTCCGACAGCGATGTGCGGCTGATCTTCGACGACGCCATGAAGGTCGACGATTCTCAGGAAGGCGCACTGCTCGACGATTCGGACAGCGACGTCAAGCTGGCCCCCGCGGTCGGCGGCGCCGCGGCCGATGATTCCGACAGCGACGTCAAACTTGCCGGAGCAACGACGAACCCGCTCGCGGGGGGCTCAGACAGCGATGTCAAACTCGTCACCGACGACATCCCCACGCAAGATTCGGGAAGCGACAGTGACGTGCGGCTGGTGTCGAGTGATTCGTCGGGCGAAGTGAAGCTGGCCGGCGGCAGCAGCGGCAGCGTCTCGATCACGCATCCGGACGACGCCACCATCAGTCTGGAACCGGCCGGGGATTCGGTGATGGACGAAGACAGCGGCATTTCGCTCGCCGAGGGGAGCGGGATTGCCCTGGCCAGCGACAGCGGGATCTCGCTGGAACGCCCGAACGACAGCGGGATTTCGCTGTCTGAAGAAAGCTCGCTGGTACTCGGCGAGGACAGCGGCATTTCCCTGGCCGGGGACCTGCCCCTCAAGAGCGACAGCGGGATTTCTCTGGCGTCGCAGCCCCCCTCCGACAAGAAGAAGAAAAAGAAGGACGTGGCGAAGGCCGCCAGTGATTCCGACGACTTGAGCGGCACCGTCCCGCTGATGGACATGCCGGCCGCGCCTGAAGAAGACCTCTTCGACACGCAGATGGAAGTTCCCAGCCTGAGCGACAGCAGTGAATCCAACGATCTGTTCTCGAGCCCCGGGAGCGACACGGCCAACGTGATCACTCTCGACGACGAAGACCAGGGCTACGACGTCACGGCTGATATTCCGGTCCATGGCGGCGCTGCGCTGGAAGAAGAAGAGGGTGCCTTCGGCGACGAAACCGATGAAGAACCGGTCGAAGTCGCCGACGACCTCGTTGGCGAAGACGACGAACTTTCGGAAGACGTGTTTGGCGCCGAGGACGAAGACTTCGCCGATGATCAGGTCGAATCGGGAGAGAGCCTGTCTGAGCTGCCCGTGGCGCCGCGCGGGTTTGTGGCTGCCGCCGAGCAGGACTGGGGTGCTCCCACCCATGCCGCGCTGGTCCTGTCGACGATTCTGACAGTGGCCTGCGGAACGGTCTTGTTCGACATGGTCCGCAATATGTGGCACACCGACGCGGCCAATCACAACCCGATTGCCAGCGCCCTGCTCGACATGTTTAAGAGCATTTAGCCCCCCTTCATCTCGGGCTTGTGGCATCGCGGCGGACTTGTTATAAGCCCGCCCAATACTCGGTTTCCGCACGGAATGGGCGCGGCTGCCGATCGGCGAAATCCTGCAATTTCCCGCAGTTTTCCACCGAATCAGCCTCCCTTTCGTCAGGCGATCGAGTACGCGACCTCTCTCTCAATCTCAGTTCGTACTTCACTTCCAACGGCTTCCCAGAAAAGCATCGGAATCCGGCCCGTTGCCAGGCGTTTCCGCCCTGGTGGAGAAACCTCCGCCTGATCGGACGTCCGGCATGCGCCCCCCGGTTCCGGCTGTTTGGCGGGAAAGGAGTCTCGAAATGTCGCCTGCCATCCGCACGCTGTTATTGACGGGATTGGGCCTCCTCGGGTGTCTGCAAGCCGGCTGCAATATGGTTCCCCGGTCGCAACTGGCGCAGGCTCAAAATCGGACGCGTCAGCTTTACGACCAGAATCGCGCGATGGCTGCCGAGCGGAACGGACTTCTGGCGCAGATTCAATCACTGCAGCAGCAGGTCGCCGGGATCAACGGCCGCGACGAAACGTTGCAGCGGCGCGTGGACAACCTGCTCGCCGAGCGGAATCACCTGGCGAGCGCGAAGAACCCGCTTTCCGACTCCACGAATCGGCAGTTCGCCGACCTGCAAAAGAAATATCCCGGATTTGAATTCGATCCTCAGACCGGCGTCAGCAAGTTTTCGAACGACATTTTATTTGATTCGGGGAGCGACGAACTGCGGAAGGACGCCGCCCCGCTGCTGGCCGATTTCTGCGAAATTCTCAACAATGGCGAGGCCTCGCAACTCAACGTGCTGGTCGCCGGACACACCGACGACCGGCCGGTCGTGAAGGTCAGCACAAAATCCAAGCACCCCGACAACTGGTATCTTTCGACCCACCGCTCGATCAATGTCGTGCACGAGCTCGCCCGACATGGCATCAAACAGAGCCGCATGGGCGTCGCCGGCTATGCCTCATACCAGCCGCGCGTTCCGCAAAAGACCGACGAGGCGCGGCGTCAGAATCGCCGCGTCGAGATCTTCGTACTGGCGCCGGGCGCATCGACGGCCGGCTGGGATTCGGGCACGATCAAGAAGTGACCTGCCTGCGGTGGCCGATCACCGCCTGCGCGAGGACGGGCGACGAACCCGCTCAAATCTCTTTGTCGTCAGCCAGTTGATCGCGTAGTGCGTCGCGCTCGCGGCGGGTGACCTCGAGGTCGAACATCAGGTATTTGATGTCCAGCCGCAACTGCGACAGCGCGTCCTGCACCAGCGACAGAATTCGGCGCCGGCGGCGAACCGAATCGACAACCTGCGAATAGATTGGTTCGAGGTCACGCTGGTGGCAGGCAGGCATGACGGCAATGCGCTTTCCCAGTTCCACGAGCTCGCGGGGCAGTTCGTCTGGAATGTCGCCCGGAAGCCTCGATTTGGTGGTCATCCTGCCGGAACTCCTCGCGAGAAATGGCTGCGTCAATGCAATGCGTGCATCAGCTACCAAGTTCAGATTCTGTGCCAAGCCCGACTGAAGTTCAATAGGCAGCACTCAACCGCCTGCCCGGCAAGGAGTTACGGCAAATCACACGAATCGGCCAACTGTAGCGGCGTGTTGCTTGGGTACCACGCCTCATCTTGGCCTGTTTGCGAAAAGTCCTTAGAATCAGGGAGTTACGGTGCTCGGCGGGCTGCACCTCATGTTGCCGGAAGACAGCAGACGCCGCAGCGCTGGAACTTGAATTGCAGCCGGTGAATTGGATTCCTCAGGCAAAATCCAGGTGTCGAAATCCGATCGTGCCGGTTTCGAAGAGTTTGACAGCGTCTCACGGATGGGAGTTGTTTCAGGCATTGATGCCGCCCGCACTCCGCCCTGCAATACGGCTACGCCTTCCGCTTGTCGCCTGGCTGGTCATCTTGATGACCAATGGCGCGGGACTGGCGCGCGACCACTTCGACGCGATGGATTCCGACCGTCCCGCCTGGAGCGTGGTGTGCGACAAATCGGCAATCCAGGTCACCAAACACGTCCGGTCGACCGAGATTCGTCACCAGGGCCGGGCGGCTGAACTGTTTGACGTGGAGGTGGCGGCTGACGTCACGAACCTGCAGGTCGTCAATCAACTCCCCAGTGCCGCCCTGATCGATGATCTGAAGCTCTCACTCTGGTTTCAGTCCAACCAGGATGGAGCGACGCTGACGGCCCGGGTCGTTTTTCCCAATCAGATCGATATTGAAACCGGAACGACCCTGATGGTGCTGGTTGAAGGGGACACGTACACCAAAGTCGGCCAGTGGCAGAAGCTCGAATGCCGCGATCTCGACCAGCGGCTGACGCGCATGCTCCCCAAGATCCGCCGGCGACTGCAATCGGCAGGCGGCGCGGCGGACATTGACGTGGCGGGTCGCTACATCGACACGGCAGTCATCAACATCCGGACCAGCCGCGGACAGTCGCGATTCGCGATCGATGAGCTGCAATTTGGTCCGATCGTCGAACCGCAATCCGAAGGCAAGATTCGCACCACCCCAAAGGCCGAACCGGAAGTCGTTCCTGACGCGGTTTTTCAACTCGAACGGCTGGTCGTGCGCGGTCAGCCGTTCTTCCCGCGATTCATCCCGTATCACGGCGAACAAGGGGGGGATCTGGCGCGGATGCGATTGAATCTTACCTGGATTCCCGATTATCAGGACGGCACACTGCTGGCAGAACTCGAACGCATGGGACTGCGCGCGATGGCGATTCCTCCGCAGCCAGCGCCCGAGCCAGGGCAGGAGCAGGCTGGCTCCTCCAACGCGCATCTGGCGCCGTTCGGACCTGAAACGGCTCCCATTCTGTTTTGGTATCTGGGGACGCAGATCCAGCCTGATGCGAAGCGCGAGATCACGATCTGGCAGGAACAGGTCCGCAATTCCGACCGCGCCTTCAAGAGGCCCCTGATGGGGGACGTCGCAGGACTCGAGCGGACGTATTCCCGGCAGTTCTCGATGCTGGGAGTGCATCGCGCTGCGGTCCATACGAATTTCTCTCCGAGGAATTATCGCGACTGGCTGGTCGAACACCGCAATCTGGCCCAGCCCGGCAGTTTCCTGTGGACCTGGGTGCAGACCGAGTCTCCACTGTCGGTCGCCGAAGCCCGCGAATCGGCCGGCTGGCATCCGCAGGTGGTCGAGCCTGAACAGATCCGGTGGCAGGTGTATGCGGCATTGGCCGCGGGATACAAAGGGATCGGCTTCTGGACACATTCGTCGCTGGATGACGATCGGCCCGGGACGCTGGAACGCAAGCTGGCCATTTCGCAGCTCAACATGGAACTCGAAATCCTCGAGCCGCTCCTGGCGACGGGCAGCCTCGGCGGGAATGCCTCATTTACCGCCCAGGCCGAGGCCCTCCGCAAGCCAAACCGCGTCGGCGCGATGCGCGAGGCCGAACTCAACGACCGCGACGTTCAGCTCCGGCGGCAGGAGCAGTTGAAAACCGATCTCGAAGCCGCGGTCATCACCAGCGCGGGCATTGGCAAGCTCGTCCTGCCGGTCTGGTACGCCGACGAAGCCCAGTACGTTCCGGGCCGCATGGTGGCCAACGACGCGACGATCGTGGTCCCGGGAGTCGGCGAGTCGTCGCGGGCCTGGGAAATTACGACCACCCGGATCCGCGAGCTGCCGGCTGAACGGGTCACGGGGGGCAAACAGATCACGCTGAAGAAATTCGACATGACCGCCGCCATCCTCTTCACCGAGAACCCGTCGATCGTCGAGCGCCTGCGCGAGCGGGTGAATTATCTCAGCGAGTCGGCGGCGCGGGTTTCGGTCGAACTCGCCCGGGCGAAACACGAACGCGTGGTTGCCATCGACCTCGAACTTCAGAAACTGGGACGGGGCCAGAACGATTCTGCCCGGATTCTCGAGGCCTCCCGGAACTGTCTCGACCGCGCCGAGACATTCCGCAAAGCACAGCAGTTTCACGATGCCCGGCTGCAGGCGGCAGACGCCCAGCAGTACCTGCGGATCCTGCAGTACATTCACTGGAGCGATGCCGCGCACCGGCTGGATGCACCGGTTTCCAGCCCGCATACGCTCTGCTTCCAGACGCTCCCCGATCATTGGAACATGATCGCCCGCTTCGGTCGGACGTTGAATTCCGAAGCGAAAAACGTGCTGCGATCGGGAGATTGCGAAGACTTTCCCACCATGGTCGCCGAAGGCTGGACGCGCAGCGAGACCGCCATTGACGGAGTCCGTGCCGTCGCCGAGCTGCTTCCCGCGGGGGCCCATAAGGGCACGTATTCCCTGCGGCTGGTCGCAGCCCCGGCTGCCGGACGCGAGCCGCCGATTTCGATCCCACAACGGACGGAAACGGTCGTTACGCCGCCAGTCACGGTTTACAAGGGGCAACTGGTGTTTATCCGCGGCTGGGTGAAAGTCGCCGCTCCGAGCATTGGCAATCTCGATGGGTCCATGTTTTACGACAGCCTGGGAGGACCGACTGCCGCCCTGCGCTGGCGCAACGTTTCGGACTGGAAGAAATTTGAAGTGATCCGCGAGGTGACGGCCACATCCGAGTTGACCTTGACCATGGCGCTGTCAGGCCTGGGGGACATTCGGTTTGACGATCTCGAGATCATTTTACTCGACGTCGATTCCTCGCCCGGAAAGATGACCGGCAAGAATGCCGTCCCCGTCGGCCGCACGGGTCGCGGCGGTCCCTGGGATTTCCTCAAGCGGCTGCCGGGTGTTGGCGGCAAGACTGATTCCAACTAGACCCGCATCGATGCCCAGGGCCGGCACGGTGGACCGGCCGTCCGGTCAATCGTCAGGACGATCAAGCTGTGTCGAAACTCGAATGCCTCTGGCCTGTACCTGCCAGCCATCCGAAACTGGCCCCGGGCGAGGTGCATCTCTGGGCTCTCCGTCTCGATCTGCCAGATCCGACCATCGCGAATCTAAAGTGCCTCTTGTCGCCCGATGAACTGACGCGGGCCGCGCGCTACCGTTTCGCTCAACTCGGCCACCGGTTCATTGCCTGTCGAGGACAGGTGCGGCAGATCCTGGCTGCTTACCTGAACGAACAACCGGCGCTGCTCCAGTTTCAGCTGGGTCCACGCGGAAAACCGGCCCTCGATCCCGGACACAACAATGCCGACTTTCACTTCAACGTTTCCAACTCGAAAGAGCTGGCGCTGTGCGCCGTGGCATTAGGCCAAGAAATTGGCGTCGACGTCGAATTCATCCACGAGGGACCTGACATCGAAAATCTGGCCGATCGATTCTTCGCGAAACTTGAGGCCGACGAACTCGGAGCCCTGCCCGACCAGGCTCGGCTGAATGCCTTTTATCGTTGCTGGACGCGGAAGGAAGCGGTCCTCAAGGCGGTGGGAACGGGCCTGTCCTTTCCGTTGAGCCAGATCGTCGTCTCAATCGATGCCCCCGGTCCGCTACGGGTCGTTTCCTTTGCCCAGGATCCGATGGCCGCCGGGAACTGGTGGTTAGCGCATCTGGAGCCGGCCTCCGGGTATGTCGGAGCCGTCGCAGCCCCAGTCCCCACCCTGCAGCCGATCTGCTGGCAATGGGCTCCTCCAATCTAAATCGTTGACATTTCAGGATTCGTTGATATGATCGATGAATACCCGCCTGAAAGATGCCTGCCTCAATAATCGGCCGACCCCGGCCGAATACTGCCTGATACCAGATTATTGCCACAAACTGTTGCCCTCTCGGAACATAATCAAGGAGCGATTCCTGGCATGCTGACGATCCTGGGAGACAAGCCGCAAGGAAAATCGGGCCAGTTCTGCGATGGTCTGCGCCGCCGCGAATTCCTGAAAATCGGCGGTTTGGCGCTCGGCGGGTTGTCGCTGCCGCAACTGTTAAAGGCCGAAAGCGAATCCGGCGTCGGTAACTCCCGCAAGGGGATCATCATGATCTTCCTGCCGGGCGGGCCGCCGCATCAGGATATGTGGGACATCAAGACCGATGCTCCGGCCGAAATCCGCGGCGAATTCTCGGCGATTGACACGAGTGTCCCGGGAATCCAGATCGGCGAGATGTTTCCGCGGATCGCGGCCACGATGCAGAAGTATGTACCGATTCGCTCGATCGTCGGCTGCGACGGCGACCATTACGCGTACCAGTGCCTGACCGGCTGGCGCAAACGCGATCGCCAGCCGCAGGGGGGATATCCCTCACTCGGTTCGGTGCTGTCGAAAGTCTACGGGCCGGTTGATCCGGCGGTTCCTCCGTTCATCGGCCTGTCGCCGCGGATGGGGCATATGCCCTGGGCCGATAACGGCGTTCCGGGATTCCTCGGGATCTCGCATGCGCCGTTCACGCCCAATGCCGAAGGAAAAGATGACCTCGTTCTGAACGGCATCACGCTCGATCGACTGGGAGATCGGCGCGAGGTCCTGACTTCGCTCGATCGATTTCGCCGCGAGGCCGACATCTCGGGTCAGATCAACGGCACCGACGCCTTCACGCAGCAGGCGTTTGGCGTGCTGACGTCGAGCAAACTGGCAGACGCGCTCAATCTCGACAAGGAAGACCAGAAGCTCCGCGACCGGTATGGACGGGGCGTCAACCAGTTGCGCGACGACGGCGGCCCGCGGCTGATCGATAACTTCCTGGTCGCCCGCCGTCTGATTTCGGCCGGAGCCCGGTGCGTGTCGCTGTCGTTCAGCCGCTGGGACTGGCACAACGCCAATTTCAAACAGGGACGCGAAGACATGCCGCTGCTCGATTCGGGGGTGGCGACACTCGTCGAAGACCTCGAAAACCGGGGGATGCTCGACGACGTGACGGTGGTTGTCTGGGGCGAATTCGGCCGCACACCCAAGATCAATAAAGACGCCGGCCGCGACCACTGGCCGCAGGTATCGTGCGCATTGCTGGCCGGAGGCGGGATGAAGACCGGCCAGGTGATCGGTTCGACGAACAGGCTCGGCGAACACGCCGTCGATCGACCAGTTCACTTCCAGGAAGTCTTTGCCACGCTGTACAAGAACCTGGGAATCAACGTCGATCATCTGACGCTGCGCGACCTGCAGGGGCGTCCGCAGTACCTGATCGATCAGAACAAGTATCGCCCGCTCCCCGAATTGGGGTAGCGTACTTACCGGGCTTCAGGGCAATGCCATGTGGTCGGGAGAAGTCGCGTTCTCGCTGATACCCTGGATGGTGCGAAGAGTGGTGGATTGGTTGCAGCGCAGCCGTTTAAGCTACACTCCGCCAGAACCTCAGGTCCTCGTGTTGCCTCGCAGTCATCTGATCTTCGGCGCGAGTGCCCTGTTCCTTTTCTTGATGTTTACGGGCGCCTTGGTCGCCACTTTCATCATCATGCAAGGAGCGGCAGGTTTTGCTGTCGATCTTCTGATTGTTGTCGGACTCATGATCTCTCTGACATGTACTGTCGGATGCATTGTCATGGTCTTGGAATACTCCCGCGTGCGCTTTCGGCTTGAGCCAGGCGGAATGGCCTACCAAACACTTCTGGCGGGTCCAGGTTTTCTGTATTGGATTGACGTATCACAAATCCATCGGTCAAGGTTTGGATGGTTCCGCATTGAATCGTCGGACGGAACGATTGTCCGTGTGTCGATCATGCTCGCGGGATTGCCGGCATTCGCTGCCATCATCCTCGATCTAATTCCAGAATGCGCGATGGACGCGTACAGCAAGGAGGTCCTCCGGCAGGTTGCAGCCGGGCGACTGCCACCGCTGCTGGGAAACTGAGTCCGCGAGCAGTCGGGCGCGTATGCCGCACCGCGACCTGCAAGGGCGCCCGAAGTACCTGATCGACCAGAACAAATACCGCCCGCTCCCCGAACAGGGGTAAGCGCGAGGGTTAGCCACGCCCGGTACGAACAATCCACTGTACCCCTGGAATTCCTCGTTCATTCGGAACGGCAGTTCGCCCTTCGTCATTTCCCCGCCGGCGGCTCCAGCTTCACCCCTTTGTGCTTCCACAGCCGCTCCTTGAGTTGGGGAAACAGGTCCAGTGCATTGTCGCGCATCACCTGTCGGCCGATGCGGAGTGCGTGCTCTTCAGTGACATCGCCGCTGGCCACTTTCTCGGCCAGCACCTCGCACAGGCAACGCCGGTGGTATTCGGTCGCTCCATAAATCCCCTCGGCATTATTGCAGTCAGCCCCCCACATGATCCGGCTCGACGGGAAGGCATCCAGCCATTCATGGAAGGCCCGTTTGGCGGTCGAATAGCTCAGCATCGGCAACCAGACCGAATCAATCCAGACGTGATACCATTGTTTCTGGACGATGACCGCCGTCTCGCCGACCCACGGGTAACCGCCGTGAAAGAGAATGAACTTCGTCTTCGGGTTGGCTTCGATCAGGTCCACGAGATTCATCGGATTCGACGTTTGAATGCGGGCCTGGCCGGTGTGGATCTGGAACGGCAATTCATAACGGGCGCTCAATTCGCACAATCGCCACATGATGAAGTCTTCGAAGTCCTTGATCTCGCCGGGTGACAATTCCGACTGGCGCTTGCCGAACGCAGCCGCAGCCCGTTCCCGGGAGACATTTTCGAACCGCAGCGTGCGCATGTAGGCCAGCGTGCACTTGAGGCAGACGATTCCCTTGTCGCGGGCTTCGAGCATCAGCCGGTCGAGCACCTTCAGATAATCGTCGAGCGAATCGACCGGCAGTCCGTGCTTTTTCGCAAACTCGTACGGACTGTCGCCGGCCCACGGGCCCTTCGTTTCATATTCGGCCGGGTGAAACCCGCGCACCAGCCGGGTGACGTTGAAGACGACGACTTCCCAGGGATAGGACTGCGTAAATCCGTGGCAGTCCCAGTAGGTGTCGTTGAACATCAGTTCGATGTTCGCCCGTTCGGTCACCACCTCGTACAGCCAGCGCTGGTCTTTGTAGTTGGCGATGATTCGGCGGTTCAGGTCGCGCGCCTGCTCATCGGTAATGCGGTCGAAGTCAATGCCGTACAGGTCCTGATATGCCGGGAGCTGGTACCGGTAAAAACTGGCGGCACGCACATTGTCGAAATTGCTTTTGGCGCGGCCCCACCACCCGTCGAAGTCGTCGCCCGCCTGCCAGGGGCTGATCGGGTTGTAGCCGGGCAGATAACTGTTGCGCCACAGCCCGGCAAAATTGACGACTTTCCCCTCTTTTGTTTCGGTGTAAGCCGGCAGGCGCTCGAACGGCCAGAGATGATCGTGCGTATCGATCGCCGGGATTTTGTCGATAGCCCCCTTGATTCTGAGGTACGTTTCGGTGGAACGCGTGTCGCCGGCAACTGCCGGCGCGCACGTCAGGAGGACCGTAAGGATCGAGAACGCAGCGCGCCGAGCCGTCGACATGTTCGAGTTCTCCGGTTGCGGATTTCGGGTTGGCAAGTTGCTATAGTATCCCCGCTGGGAATTGGCAGCTACGATCCGGTGGATCTCCAACGAGCTTTGTCTTGCAGAAAGGGCGCTGCGACCCGTGAGCCGCGACGACGATCTCGCGCTGGTGCGCGAATACACAAACAGCGAAAGCCTGATCCGCCACATGCTGTCGGTCGAGACGGCCATGCGGGCCTATGCGCGAAAGCTCGGCGAGGACGAAGATCAATGGGGCCGCGTGGGGCTGCTCCATGATTTCGACTATGAGCGCTGGCCCAACCCGCCCGATCATCCCTTGCAGGGGGCTGCGATTCTGAAGTCCAAAGGCTATCCCGACGACGTGATCTACGCCATCAAGTCGCATGCCGATTATCTGGCCGACTGCCCGCGCGTGTCGCGGCTCGACAAGGCGCTCTACGCCTGCGACGAATTGTGCGGGTTCATCACGGCCTGCGCGCTGGTCCGCCCGACGCGGCTGGAGGGACTGGAACCCAAAAGCGTTCGCAAGAAACTCAAACAAGTTTCATTTGCTGCCAATGTCAACCGCGACGATATCACGCGGGGAGCGGCCGATTTCGGAGTCGACCTCGACGAACATATAGCCTTCTGCATCGCCGCTCTGCAGACGCAGGCCGCGGCGCTGGGATTAACGCCGGAGAACCGTTGATGAGCAGCTTGCTGATGCTGGGGATCTGCACCAGTTGTCTGGCCCTGGGAGCCGATGACACCGCCATGGACAAAGCCTTTGATGAACTCGGACGACGGTACGTTCAGAAGTTCCCCGAGCTGGGACCCGTTTCCGCCACGCAACTCGGCGACCACCGATTCGACGGACGGCTCGACGATGTGACGCCGGCCGCGCACGCGCGCGAGGCAGAATTCCTCAAGGGCGTTCTTGCCGAGCTGGCCACCATCGATCGCGGAAAATTGTCGCGGGCGCATCAGGTTGACTACGCTCTCTTGCGGCAGAGTTTGACGGCCCAGATCTGGCGGCTGGAAAAACTGCAGGAATGGGCCTGGAACCCGCTCATCTACACCGAACTGGCAGGCAGCGCCGTGTATGGCCTGATGGCCCGCGAATTTGCCCCGCTCCCCCAGCGGCTCGGGCATGTGGCCGACCGGCTCGAACAGTTTCCGCGGCTCCTGGAACAGGTGCGGGCCACGCTCGAACCCAGGCGCGTCCCTCCGATCCACGCCGAGACGGCCGTCAAGCAGAACCGCGGCGTCTTGAGCATTCTCGAGAACATGGTCGAGCCGAAATTGAGTGTGCTTTCCGAATCCGAGCAGGGGCGGCTCAAGAAGGCCATGGCGACGGCACGGTCGGCGATCGAAGCGCATCAGTCCTGGCTGGAAAAGGACCTGGCGCCCAAAGCGGCCGGTGATTTCCGGCTGGGCTCGAAGCTGTTCGATGAGAAACTGGCCTTCACGTTGCAGACGCCGCTGACCCGTGATGAAATTCGCGATCGCGCCCACCGCGACCTGGCCCGCGTCCGCGACGAGATGTATCAGACCGCCAAGCAGGTTTACGAAAAGAAGCATCCCTACACCCGGTTTCCCGAGACTCCTTCACCTGAGTACCGGCAGGCCATCATTCGCGCGGGGCTGGAGCTGGCGGCAACCGATGTTCCGGCTGCCGATGCTGTCGTGGAGACAGCCAAAGCAACACTCAAGACGGCAACCGAATTCGTCCGCAACAAGGATCTGATTTCGCTGCCGGACGATCCGCTCGACATCATCATCATGCCCGAGTTCCAGCGGGGAGTCTCGACCGCGTACTGCGATTCGCCGGGCCCGCTCGACGTCGGCCAGAAAACGTTTTACGCCGTCGCACCGCTCCCGACCGACTGGACGCCGCAGCAGGTGAATTCGTTTCTTCGCGAATACAACGTGCGGTCGATCCACAATCTGACGGTTCACGAAGCGATGCCGGGGCACTTCGTGCAACTGGCGTGGGCTAATCGCTATCCCAGCACGCTCAGAGCCGTGCTGTCGTCCGGCGTCTTTATCGAGGGCTGGGCCTGTTACACCGAGCGGGTGATGGTCGACGAAGGCTACCTCGACGGCGACGCGCTGATGCGCCTCGTGAGCCTGAAGTGGTATCTGCGGACGATCGCCAACGCCTTGATCGACCAGGCGATTCATGTTGACGGCATGCGGCGCGAGGAAGCCATGCAGATCATGATCGAAGACACGTTTCAGGAAGAGCGCGAGGCAGCCGGCAAATGGATTCGCGCCCAGCTCACGTCAACGCAGCTCTCAACTTACTTCGTCGGCCTCCAGGAACACCGCGACCTGCGGCGCGAGGCGGAAGCCGCGTGGGGCAAGGAGTTCAGCTCGAAGCGCTATCACGATAAAGTCGTGTCGTTCGGCTCGCCCCCCGTCCAGTATGTGCGGGCACTCCTGCTCGATCGGGAGATTCCCGGGGCGGCGAAGTAGTCGCTTACTCGTCGCCCGGATCCTCAAGTTTCTCGATCTCGATATCGCCGGGATCCAGGGGCTCGATGATCGCGTATTGGCCCTTGGTCCAGCGCAAGAGATCAACCTGGCGGCAGCGTTCGCTGCAGAACGGAAAAAAAGACGCCGGTTCGGCGGCAGGCGCCGCGACGCTCTTTCGGCAGATGGGACAGTGCAGAGGTCGGATCATGCGATTATCCGAAACAGATCGGCCGCGCCGCGAAACGCACCGGTCAATCTTTCGACTTTGAGGGTTTGCTGCCCGAGTCGGACGGACTCGACTTGGAATCGGATTTCGATTCTGAACTCGTCTGAGACTTGGAATCGGCCTCCGCAGACTTCTTGTACGAATCGCTGCGGTAGTCGGTCTGGTAGAACCCCGACCCTTTAAAGATGATTCCCGCGCCGGGACCGATTTTGCGACGCGCTTTGGCCTTACCGCATTCGGGACATTTCTTCGTCGGTTTCGACGCCATCGACTGGAACTCTTCCCAGACGTGCTCGCAGGCATCGCAGACATAATCGTAAGTCGGCATATTTTGACCTTCTGGAAACTCTGGCCCGGTTAAGACGCGCTCTCGTCGGGAGCCGAGACAATCACTGTGCTGGGGCGCACGACACGCTCGTGCATCCGATAGCCCCGCTCGCACTCGGCGACCACGGTCAGCGGCGGCTTGCCCGGCGCCGGAACCTGCTGAATCGCCTGATGCAGATTCGGATCAAACGGCTGGTCGAGGGCCGCAATCGGGACGACGGCATGCTTGGCCAGCACGTCGTCAAACTGCTTGGAAACCATCTGCACTCCCTGGACCAGTTGATTCACGTCGCCGCCGTTTCGCGCGGCTTCCAAGGCACGGTGCAGATTGTCGAGAATCGGCAACAGATCGCGGGCCAGCGGGAGCGCCGCGTAACGGCGTTCCTGTTCCGCTTCCTTCTGCACGCGCCGGCGATAGTTGTCGAAATCGGCGACTGCCAGCAGCCACTTCTGCATCAGCGCATCACGTTCGCTGAGGGCCGCCTGCAACTGGTCCTCGACGGCACTTACCGTCTCGCCCGCAGGCGACCCGGCCGGCCCCCCCTCGCGATCTGCGTCATCCGATCTCTTTTCTGGTTCAGACACCTGACTCATTCCTTCCCTTCCGACTCGTCGGCCGCAAAGTATTCTTTGATCTTCTCGAGAAATGATTTCTGATGCGCGCTCACGTTTTTCTTTTCGAGTTCGGCCAGTTCGCGCAACAATTCCTCCTGCCGCGGCGCCAGCTTCTTCGGAACTTCGATCAGAATCTGCACCAGGAGATCCCCCTTGCGGCGCGAGTGCGGATCGGGCATCCCCTTGCCGCGCAGGCGGATGATTTCACCCGGTTGGGTTCCGGCGGGGATCGCGAGGTTCTGCCTGCCATCCAGGAGTGGCACTTCCAGTTCGGTCCCGAGGGCCACCTGGGCATAACTCAGGGGAATCGTGCAGACAAGATCATGACCGTGCCGCTTGAAGAGTGCGTGTTCGGCGACCTGAATGTCGCAGTACAGGTCTCCGCGCGGCCCTCCGTGGTCCCCCGGTTCCCCTTCGCCGCGAAGGCAAAGCTGCATTCCGTTATCGACGCCGGGAGGAACTTTGACTTCCAGGCGCACCAGTTTGTGCTGCCGCCCCGTGCCGGAACACTGGGCGCACTTGTCGCGAATGACTTCGCCCGCCCCGCGGCAGGCGGGGCAGGTCGTCTGCACGCGAAAGAATCCCTGGGCCTGCACGATCTGGCCGCGTCCGGCGCAGTAGCTGCACTTCTCGGCCGACGATCCGGGCCGGGCGCCGCTGCCATCGCACGTCGAGCAGAATTCGGCTCGTTCGATTTCGACCGTCCGCGTGCAGCCAAACGCCGCTTCGCGGAGATCAATTTCGATCGAGCATCTGAGGCTGTTGCCGCGGCTGGGACGGCGCCCGCCCCCGCGTGACGCACCGCCGAAGAACCCCTCGAACAGGTCGCCGAAGGCGCCGAAGATGTCGTTGACGTCGTTGAACCCAGCGGATCGTCCGCCGCCTGAGCGGGTGAAGGCCTCGTGGCCGTAGCGGTCGTAGAGCCCGCGTTTCTCGGTGTCACCGAGCACATCAAAGGCTTCGGCCGCTTCCTTGAATCGCTCGACGGCCGCGTCATCGCCCGGATTGCGATCGGGGTGGTTGGCCGCCGCCGCTTTGCGATACGCCTTCTTGATCTCTTCAGGCGCGGCAGTCTTGGCGACTCCGAGGATCTCGTAATAATCCCGCTGTGTGGCCATCGGACTCATGTCGCATCAGCCAATAAACGCAGATTGCTGAGGATTTATATGAGGTTTGCGAATTGGAGGAAAGAGGGACCTACCAAAACGGGCCACCTGGAGGGGTGGCCCGTTTGGCAATACACATGATGACGAGCGCCGGCTCGCGGCAGGTTCAGCGAACGCTGCCTTCGACTTTGGCTTTTTCACCGCCGCCGGCTTCGTCGGTGCGGGTCACCAGCACCTCGGTCGTCAGCATCAGTCCGGCAATCGACGCGGCGTTCTGCAAGGCACTGCGAACGACCTTGGTCGGGTCGATGATCCCTTCCTTGACCATGTCGCAATACTTCCCGCCCCGCGCATCGTAGCCGTGATTCATCGGCTTCTGCTTGACTTCATCGGCGACAACGGCGCCGTCGAGGCCGCTGTTCTCGGCGATCTGACGAATGGGAGCTTCGAGAGCGCGGGCGATGATATCGACGCCGATCTGCTCGTCTCCCTTGACCTTGATCGCTTCTACCGCGGGAATCGCACGGAGGTAAGCCACGCCGCCGCCGGGCAGAATTCCCTCTTCGACCGCAGCGCGGGTCGCATGCAGGGCATCTTCCATGCGGGCCTTGGTCTGCTTCATTTCCGTTTCGGTTGCAGCACCGACCGAGATGATCGCCACACCGCCGGTGATCTTCGCCAGTCGTTCCTGAAACTTTTCGCGATCGTATTCACTCTCGGTGTTTTCGATCTGCGTGCGAACC
>Ga0137463_1000113_pt1 | contig 31684 bp, 26 predicted proteins | sample EasRivERMGT800_2_FD_102333 | JGI IMG/M metagenome (GOLD analysis project Ga0137463, IMG submission 102333) | Soil microbial communities from meander-bound floodplain in the East River, Colorado, USA - East River MetaG ERMGT800_2 | ecosystem: Environmental > Terrestrial > Soil > Floodplain ...
CGCCGATTTCGAGCCAGGGCTTGCCCGGTTCGTTCCAGCTCATGTCGACTTCGACCGACGGCTCGGTGAAAGGAAAAAATGAGGGGCGAAACCGGATGTGGACGTCATGCCCGAGATATGCCCGGGCGAACAGTCGCAGCACTGTCTTGAGGTGGGCCATGGTGACCGACGTCCCGACCATCAAGCCTTCCATCTGGTGGAACATGCACGAGTGCGTGGCATCGATTGTGTCAGGCCGATAGACGCGACCGACCGAAATAATCCGCACGGGGGGTTGCGTCTGTTCCATCACGCGGATCTGAACGGTCGAAGTCTGACTGCGCAAGAGCCGCGGACCGGCGCCCGTCGCGACTCCTGCCGCCGCCAGGTAGAAGTTGTCGAGCGGGTCACGGGCCGGATGGTCGAACGGGATGTTGAGTGCTTCGAAGTTGTGGTATTCGTCTTCGACTTCGGGGCCGTCGGCGACGGTGAAGCCGAATCGTCCCATGATGTCTTTGAATTCGAGGATGGTCTGCGTCAGGGGATGTCGCCGTCCCAGCGCAGGGGCAGTGCCGGGCAGAGTGACATCCAGGCCGCCGACAGTTGCCGCCGGCCGGTCGAGCGCCCGCTTTCGTTCGTCGAGGGCGGCAGTGACTTTGACTTTGACTTCGTTAAACCGCTTGCCGAGCAGCGGCTTCTGCTCTTTGGGGGCCGTTCCCAGGAGGGCCTGCAGGTCTTTGAGCCGGCCCTGCCGCGCCCCCAGGTATTCGACGCGCACGGCCTCGAGGGCTTTGGCGTCTGCCGCCTGCGCAATGGCTTTCAGAGCGGCCGCCTCAAACTCATCGAGCTGGGCGAACGGGTCCATGAATTCAGGCGCGGGCCGGTGCCGGGGCCGCCTGGGCGATCTTCACCAGTTCATCGAACAGATGCGGGCTGTGAATGGCCAGTTCGCTGAGCGACTTGCGGTTGAGGGCCACGTTGGCGGCGAGCAGGCCGTGAATGAACTGCGAGTAGCGAATGCCGCGCGCCCGGCAGGCCGCCGTGACGCGGACAATCCACAGGGCCCGGTAGCTGCGCTTCTTCGCCCGACGGTCGCGGAAGGCAAACGCCCGGGCGCGGTACAGCGTCTCGGTCGCCATTTTGACCAGCTTACCACGAGCGCCGTAATTGCCTTTGACTTCCTTCAACAGCCGCTTGCGGGCTCGGCGTCGCGCGTGACCTTTTCTCGCTCTCATGGCAGCAACCTGTCTTCTCTAAAATCGTGTGTCTTCAGATGACGGGAGTCGACGTCCCGTCGCAATCTCTCAAAAACCGGTGACAAAGCGTCAACCGTCTCGGGCTCGTTACAGTCCTGGCGCGAGTCCTTCGCGAATATTCTTGGCCCAGACCCCGCCAATGACTGCGTCGTGACGCAGATGGCGCTTCCGGCCCGAGGTTTTGCCGCTCATCAGGTGGCCGCGCCCGCGCTTGCGGTGCTTGACCTTGCCGGTGGCGGTCAACTTGTACCTCTTTTTCATTCCTTTGTGTGTCTTTTGCTTGGGCATGATGCTCTGTGGTCGGGGCTCGGGGCGGTCGCCCGGCAGCCAGCGTGCCGCCGGGAAATCGCGAAAGGGAGGATTATATCGACCGAGGCCGGTGAATTACCAGCCCGCCGGTGCTCATTTCGGTATCAGGACCGCCGTCATGTTGCGCCCTTCCATCGCCGGGGGTTTTTCCACCTTGGCGATGTCTTCAAGCGAGGCGATCACTTCCAGGATCATCTCCCGCCCGCGGTCAACGTGGGCCATTTCCCGCCCCTTGAACATGATCGTGACCTTCACTTTGTCGCGGTCGGTCAGGAACCCGCGGGCCTGCTTGACCTTGAAATCGACGTCATGCTCACCGGTTTTCGGCCGCAGACGGATTTCCTTCAGGTGCACATGGTGCGTTTTGGCGCTTTTAGCCTGCTTTCTCTTCTGCTCGTACTTGAACTTGCCGAAGTCCATGATTCGGCAAACCGGCGGACGCTGGTCGGCAGCGACTTCTACCAGATCCAATCCCGCCTGACGGGCGTGTTCCAGTGCATCCGAGGTGGCCAAGACGCCCAGTTGTTCATTATTTTGCCCGACGACTCGTACGGGGGAAATGCGGATTTGGTCGTTGATCCGATGCGTCGCTTCGATCTCTGATATCCTTTCGTGTCGGAACTAGGAAACGCCTGTCTACGTAGATCCTATTTCTATCGTTGAATACCGCCACCGTCAATCATCGCCAGCGATCGCAGCCCGCCAAACGTTCCATTCCCCCGGGCCGAGCCCGATCCGCGGCTTTTACGCTTTTTTGCCGGGGCGCTCGGCGACACCGCCGCTGGCGGCCAGCTTGCGTTCCACAATCTCATCGGGCGGGATGATCGGCTTGCCGATCCGGACCGCCTTATGCCCTTTATTCAGGCCGGCAAATCCCTGAAACTTCGGTCGCCCCTCCACGCACACCTCCAGCGGCAGATGGCAATCGTTTTCGGTGACGATCACGTCCCCGACGGCCAGCCCCACCAGCTCGCCCGCTGTCAGCCGCGTCGCACCCAGGTAGACGACCATCTCGACCCCGGCGTTCGAAACTCCGGCTTCCAGATTCAGGATCTGGCGCCGATCGGGCTGCTTCTGCGTGTACGTCGACCAGGTATTGGCCGACAATTTCCCGGCCAGGGGTTCGATCGTGTTGAATGGGATGCACAGATTCATGATCCCGCGCATGTCACCCATCGAAACCTCAAAGCTCACCAGCACGATGACCTCGTTGGGCGGAACGATCTGCACGAGCTGGGGATTGCTCTCGACCTGCGTGACCTTCAGATGCAGCTCGCAGACGTTGGCCCAGGCGTTGCTCAGCGCTTTGATCGCGCGATCCGTAATCCGTGACACCAGGTTCAGTTCAATTTCCGTTAACGGGCGCCGGGGCACTGTCTGCGACTGGGCCCGGCCACCCCCCAGCAACCGGTCGATGATCGGAAAGATGATCGACGGGTTCAGATCGAGAATAATGTGCCCGTCCAGCGGATCGGCCTGCAGCAGGTTGAAACAGGTCGGGTTTTCCAGACTGTAGACGAACTCGCTGTAGGTCAACTGGTCGACGCTGATCAGCTTGACTTCAACAATCGACCGGACGAGGCCCGACAGATCGGCCCCGAACTCGCGGCTGAAGCCTTCGTGCACCGCCTGAAATGTGCGCATCTGCTCTTTACTGACGCGCTCGGGGCGTTTGAAGTCGTAGACGCTGATCTGAGAATTGCCGTCGCCTGAGCGAACTTCGTCCTGGGCGGCAGGCGACGAGCTGGGATCCAGCGCTGCCAGCAGCGATTCAACTTCTGATTGACTGAGGACGTCTGCCATCCCTGGCCTCACGTGGATTCTGGAGTTTGGATTCTGGACTGCGGCAACCGCTGACGTGGTTGTGGTTCAGTCGATTGTTCGGCGCATCTCCCGGCGTGGAGTTTCCCGCTTCCTGGTCAACTGCGTACCTGCCCGCTCCCCTGGACGATGTACTTGTAGCTCGTCAGTTCCCGCAACCCGCACGGCCCGCGGGCGTGAAACTTGTCGGTGCTGATGCCAATCTCGGCACCCAGGCCGAATTCGCCCCCGTCGTTAAATCGCGTGCTGGCGTTGACGATGACCGCGGCCGAATCGACCCCGGACGTAAATCGGCCGGCTGACGTCAGGTCGCTGGTGACAATGGCATCGGTGTGGTGTGATGAGTGCGTTTCGATGTGGTTGATCGCCTGTCCGACGTCATCGACGATGCGGATGGCCAGGATCAGATCGAGAAATTCGGTGTGGAAGTCGAGTTCTGACGCCGCACGGCCTCCGGCGACCAGTGGCAGCGAGCGTTCACAGCAGCGCAGTTCAACTCCCCTGCTCCTTAAGTCGCGAGTCACCAGCGGCAGGAATTCGGCGGCAATCTCGCGGTGCACGAGCAGGCACTCGGCCGCATTGCACACCCCCGGTCGCTGGCATTTCGAGTTGACGACGATCTCGCGGGCCATCTCGACGTCGGCGGAGCGATCGACGTAGACGTGGCAGATCCCGTCGTAGTGCTTGATCACCGGCATCGTCGCCTCGGCGACGACCCGCTCAATCAGCGACTTGCCTCCCCGGGGAATTGTCACGCTGATCCGATCGTGCAACTTCAAAAAGTGCCCGACGGCCGCGCGATCGGTTGTTTCGACCAATTGCACGCAAGCGCCCGGAAGATCGACCGCCTCGAGCGCCTCGCGCAGCACGCCGTGCAGCGCCTGATTGCTGTGCAGAGCTTCTTTCCCACCGCGCAGAATCACCGCATTCCCGCTTTTGACGCAGATCCCCGCCGCGTCCACCGTCACGTTCGGGCGCGATTCGTAGATGAAAAATACAACTCCCAGCGGCACGCGGACGCGCGTAACAGCTAAGCCATTGGGCCGCACACTCCCCTCGATAACTTCACCAACCGGGTCGGGCAGCGCAGCGATTTGCTCCAGGGCAGATGCCGCCGACGCCAGGCGCGCCGGGGTCAATTTCAGCCGGTCGATCGCGGCCGCGCTGAGTCCGAAGCCGGGAGCTGCCGCCACGTCAATTGCATTGGCGGCGAGAATCTCGGCCGATTTCTTGCGGAGCAATTCGGCCGACCGGCCGAGCCAGCCATTCTTCTGCTCTCCCGTCGCCGTCGCCAGGGCGCGCGACGCGGCTTGAGCCGCGGTCGCGACTTCACTGGCGTAAGACGCCAGATTGACAGGCGTGGCAGTGGAACTCATGGTCTGCAGCACTCGATTCACTCGTTCTCGGAGGGGGTCGGCGTTCTCCCAGCTTCACCGGCTGGCGCTTGGCATCCGTCGGCCCGAGTGGTTGACAACCTGCCAACGGATCTGACGGCGCAATCGCGGAACCGGTTCGGCGGCTCAAACTTCAAAATCGCCGCAAACTCCCCGTACGAGCGAGTATCGGGCAAGTCGGATTTCCTGTCAATCCGGGTTCCGCACAGGCCTTGCCCGGCATCGGAACGCGGTTCGCGAAGGTCTTCAGCCGGCGACCGGGTCGTATCGGCCGAATTTGATCTCGCTCGAATTCTAATCCTTTGGTAATAAACCCGCCGCTCTCAAATCCCAGTTTAGAACAGTCGAGGCCGCCATGTTTCAAGGCTTGCTCACGTCCGTCGTGCGCGGGGCTGCAATCCCTTTCTATTCCTGGCGATACGGTCGATTCGCCCGATTGTTGAAGCGTGCCCGGGCCCTGCAGCAGGAGTTGCTGCTCTCGCAGGTCGCCGGCTGCCGCGACACGCAGTTCGGGCGTGACCACGGCTTTGGCGGGATCCGCTCACGAGCTGATTTTGCCAGACGAATACCGGTTGCGGGGTACGACTATTTCGCTCCGTATATCAATGCCGTGGCCCGCGGCGAATTTGACACGCTGTTTCCGCCGACTGAGCAGGTGCTCCGATTTACGATTACGACCGGCAGCACCGGCATTCCCAAGCTGAATCCCGTGACCACGACCTGGCTCAAACGTTACCGTGCCGCGTGGGATCTCTGGGGTGCGAAAGTCCTGGCCGATCATCCGGCGCAAGTCGGCGGAAAGATCCTGCAGATGACCGGCACCTGGAACATGGGGCGGACCCCCTGTGGAATCCCGATCAGCATGGTCAGCGCACTCGTGGCCCGCTACCAGATTCCCATCGTGCGCAAGTTTTACGCCATCCCCGACGAAGTTCCCGAGATTCGCGATCCGCTCGCTCGCTACTATACGATGCTCCGACTCACGGTCGCCGAACGGATCGGGTTGATCGTGCTGATGAATCCCGGCACGCTGCTGAAGCTGGCTGAAATCGGCAACGAGCATCGCGAGAGCCTGATTCGCGACATCCATGACGGCACACTTTCCTCCGCGCTCGAGATTCCTGAGGCCATCCGCGGGACGATCGAGCAGCGCCTCCGCCCTGCGCCGCGCAAGGCGGAATTCCTCAGCCGGATCGTCGACCGAACTGGAGGGCTCTTCCCCAAAGACTACTGGGCCGATCCGATTATTGGCTGCTGGCTGGGCGGGACGGCCGGCTACCAGTCGCGGTATCTGGCCGAGTCGTTCGGCACAGCGCCGCTGCGCGATCTGGGGCTGGTCTCCAGTGAGGGCCGCCATACGATCCCGGTCGAAAACGACACTCTCGCCGGAGTCCTCGCCGTCGCCACCAATTACTACGAGTTCGTCCCTGTCGCCGAGATCGATGATTCCTCTCCCACGGTCCTCGAAGGGCACGAACTCCAGGAAGGGCAGGACTATTTCATTCTGATGACGACCCCCAGCGGCTACTACCGCTTCAACATCGGCGACATCGTCTGCTGCCGGGGCTTTCTTGGGGAAGCGCCGCTGCTCGAATTCCTGCAAAAGGGAGATCGCTGCGCCGATCTCGAAGGGGAAAAGGTCACCGAGCATCAGATTGTGCAGGCAGCGAGCGAAGCCGCTGCTGACCTGGGCATTCGACTGGGTTACATCACCGCCGTCCCGCTGCGGCCGTTTGGTGAGCCGCCGTGCTATGTGTGCATTGTCGAGCGCGGTGACATTCCCGATGCGGGGCTGGCTTCCGATTTTCTGGAAGCGGTCGATCGAAAGCTCACCGGGCTGAACTTTCTTTATTCCGCCAAGCGCCGCGAACAGGTGCTGGGGGCGCCCCGCTTGTGGCGCATCCCGACCGGGGCCTGGTCGGCTTACGTGCAAGCCGAGGTCAATCGCCGCGGGACCGGCGAGGTCCAGTACAAACATCCGGCCCTTGTGACCGAGCCGAAGCTGCTCGAATCGTTCGCAGGCGCAGAGACTTTCACGATCCGGCGGAAGTCGGCAGCCTGACGCTCGGGCGGTGCGGAAAGCCGCATGATCTGCCTGCCGGCTTCCTTCCTGCGCCCAACTCTGTAGATTAAGGCGACATGGCCTGGAATAATCCCCTGCGAAGTGCGATCACCGCGTTTGCGAAGGCGGCGGCGATTCCGTTCTATCGCCGCAAGCTGCAGCGCTTCGAGGCCCTGTTGCCCCGCGCTCAGGCAATCCAGCGGGCGGCGCTGTTCGACAAGCTCCGGCGGTGTGCCGACAGTCGGTTCGGGCGCGACCACGGGTTCGCGAGCCTGAACACGGTGGACGATTACCGTCGCCGACTTCCCATTTCGCAGTACGAGTACTTTGCTCCCTATATCAATGACGTCTTTGCCGGGCAGATCGACGCGCTGTTTCCTCCCTGGGAACGGGTCCTGATGTTCGGCGCCTCGACCGGCACCACCGGCGAACCGAAGCGCAACCCGATCACGACGCACTGGCTGCGCGAATATCGGCAGTCGCTCGAATTGTGGGGCGTCAAGGCGATCGTCGACCATATCAATATGGTGGGCACGAAGCTTCTGCAGATCACGGGACCGGGAGATATGGGGCGTTCGCCTCAGGGCCTGCCGCTGGGCATGGTGAGTTCACTCTCGTTCCGCTACCAGAACCGTGTGTTTCAGTCGTTCTACGCGCTCCCCTACGACATCTGCGACATCCCCGATCCCGATGCCAAGTATTACACGATTCTGCGAATCGCCATGGCGATGCCGGTCGGGTTCATCTGCACAATTACGCCCGCCAATCTGCTCCGCGTGGCGCGATTCGGCGACGCCCAGCGCGAAAGCCTGATTCGCGACATCCACGACGGAACGCTGAGTTCGAGATTCGACGTCCCGGCCGCACTGCGCCAGCGCCACGCAGGAATCTTTCGCCGCCGGCATCCGAGGCGCGCTCGCGAACTCGAGCAGATCGTCGATCGAACCGGCTCCCTCCTGCCCAAAGACTACTGGCCCCTGTCTCTGATCTCATGCTGGCTCGGCGGGACCGTCGGGTTTCAGGCACGCGAGCTGGCGACGTTTTACGGGGACGTCAACCGGCGCGATCTGGGGCTCGTTTCGACCGAAGGGCACCACACGATCCCGCTCGAAAACGGCCGCGCCGAAGGGGTCCTGTCGATTCGCGGCAATTATTATGAGTTTATTCCGGTCGCCGAGCGGGAATCGGCCAGTCCCGTGACCCTCGAATGTCACGAACTCGAACCCGGTGCCGAGTACTTTCTCGTCCTCACCACCTCGAGCGGGCTGTACCGTTACGACCTGGGAGACGTCGTCCGCTGCAACGCCTATCGGGGACAGGCCCCGATTCTCGAGTTCCTGCACAAGGGGCGCCATTGCAGCGACATGGAAGGGGAAAAAATCAGCGAGCACCAGGTGGTGCAGGCGGTGACGACGGCGGCGTACGAACTCGATCTCCGGCTCGAATACTTCACCGCCGTCCCGGTCCGCCCGCAGTCAGACGCCCCCTACTATGCGCTGCTCGTCGAAGACCCGGTGATCGCCGGCGCCGCCGAAGGCCGATTCCTTGAAATTGTCGATCGCGAACTGGTGCGGCAAAACGTGATGTATGCCGGAAAGCGCAATGATCGCTACGTCGGCGCCCCGCGGCTGCTGCGGCTTGCGGCCGGCGCCTGGACGGAATTCGCCCGCGAGCAGGCCACTCGCCGCGGCACCGGCGACTCGCAATACAAGCACCCGGCGCTGGTCGCCGACCCGGCATTCCTCGACCGCTTCCGTCCGGTCGCAGCGGTTTCCACCGGTCGCTAGCGGCAGAGGTTTCAAAGCGCGACAAAAGTTGGTACCGCAGCATCCAAATTCGGGACATCACCGATTCGGCGACTTGCCTTTGGCGAGTTGATCGGCGACTTCAATGGCCCGGGTGAAGTCGCCGAGGTAGGCCACTTTACCGCCGCGATCGATGACGACGCTCGTCGGCATGGCGTCGATCCCGAAGGCTCGGAATGTTGCTCCAAAACCTGTCCCTCCTGCCGACGGTTTATCAATCGCGATGGGAAATTCGAGTCCTCGCTTTTTCACGAATTCGATCAGTGCGTCCGGCTGACCGCTGCTGTCGTGCAGGCCGATGATCGCGATTTTCGAATCGGCAAAATGGCTGGCCGCCTCGTTGACTTCAGCCAGTTGCGCAACGCAGGGCCCGCACGTGGTTCCCCAGAAGTCGATCAGCAGGATCTTATCGGCGAGGTCCGGTCGAGCGATTGGCCCAGCGCCGTTCAACCATGTTGCCACCTGGAAATCAGGGAGTGGGTCTCCGACTTTGAGGACCGGCTCGGCCGCCGGAGGAAGGCGATTGCGATAGGCCACGACGTCAGGGACCGGAGCCGAAATGACGCCCATGGCCGCCCGGCGGGCCCCCATCTGATTGCGCGGGATGCCGCGGTAATCGAGAACGTTGGTTCCCGCCGGCGCCGCAATGACAAACGTTTCGGGAGGGATCACATCGAGCACGTGCAACTCATCAATCACGGTGATTTCGGCGCGCGCCTGATCGTTCGGCTGATAGTCAACCTTGATCGTGAGCTTCGGATAGGCCACATCGCCGGACAGGAGCTGCGGGAAGAATTGCCGCACCTCGCGCACATTCCGCCCGTTGTTGTAGTCCAGCACTGAGCGGTACTCAAAACCGGTGGCGTCGTCGATGACGTGTTCTCGATGAGAAGGCGCGGCAGTGACGTCGATGTGCCAGCGACCGGCGGCATGGCGAACCATGGTTTTCGGCTTTTCGCCCCCCGGACCCTGCCGCGCGATCAGCAGCGCTCGGGGCGCCGGACCGTTCCAGAAATCGCGCTGATCGACGAAATGAATGGACAGATTATCGCGATCGTAAATATCGAGCTGCCCGTTCACCTGGCTGTACCAGATGGTTTCTTCTCCGTTATAGACGTCGAGGTGGGCGAAGTTCGGGTTCAGCGATTCGACACGCCGCCGGACGCCGTCGGTGACGAGGGACGTCGCTCCCAGCGGTTTGAGGTTGGGAAACACCTGCTCGAGGGCTTCGAGGCAATCGTCCACCGATTTCGATTCGAACGATTCGAAGACGGCATTCAGCCGTTCGCGCGTGACGGCAGCCGTCATGTGGTTGTTTCGCCGGATGACAAATTTCATCCGCCGCGACGACTGATAGCGCTCGGCCTGTTGCAAGAGCAGGTCGGCCAGCGGCTTGACGTCGTCCGTCAGCAGTTTCTGCTCGCCGTCGGGTTGCCCTCCCGAATCCGAAGCGGTCTTGCGAGCAAACTCAAAACGAACAGGGGTTGGCCGTTCCGGCGTCAGGTCGACGAAATCCCCTGTCGGGGAAACGGCCTCGATGTCGGGTGCCAGCCGGCGCGCCGCCACGAGAAATCGTCGCGTGCCCGGTTCGAAGAATGCGTGCAGCTTCCCGGTGGCGTCGGTCCGCGGCTGATCGACGAACGACGAATGCGTCTGGACTGTCTGCCGCTCCCGCGCATCGGCTGGTTCCGTGAGGAATCCGACCCCGGCCACCGGTCGCCCCGTTGCCTTCTCGACCGCTTCGAAGATCACCTCGGCGGCCGGTGCGAGCTGTACGTCGACCGACTGCTCGCGCGGTTCCTGTGCGATTTCGATCTCCTGCCGAACGGGCAGGTACGCCTGCCCGAAATCCGGTTCAACGATCAGCATGCATTTCCCGGGGCTGAGCTGGAGCGTGCCTGTTCCGTCCGGGCCGGTGCGAGTCATCGAGCCAGCCCGGCGAATCAACCGGTGTGATTCCTGACGCACAATCGCCCCGACAACCGCCTTTTGCGCCGAGTTGAGGACTTTCACCCGGACGATCCAGGGCGCGGCGAAACTGTGGTTGAGTAATCCGCCGTAGCCGACGGCCTGCGTAAACTGCTCTTCGGCAGGTTTTGCCGCCGTGATAATCCCTTTGACAAACGGATCGCATTCCGGTCGCCAGTCGATGAAGCACGACATGGCGCAATCGCGCGGCAATCCGCGAATCTCGTAGAACCCGTCGGCATCGGTTTGCGTGCTGCGAAGCTCTTCAGCCAGTTGAGTGACGCCCTGGAAATCGCCGTCAGCTCCACGCGGGCCGTCGGTCACATATCCGCACAGCCAGCTTCGCGGCGGGGTCCCGGGAGGGTCGCGGCTGCTGTTGACGAGCCCCACCTGCACGACGACTCCCTTCAGCGGGTTCCCCTGGTCGTCGGTGATCTGGCCGTGAAATCGAACCTCGGGCGAGAAGGTCAAGTCGACCGCGATCGGTTCTCCCTGAAAGAATGTAAGTCCGGCGCCTCCCTCGGCGGGAAGCGGTGCGGTGTCAGCTTTGGCGTTGCCAACTTGTTTCTTCGAGGTGTCTTTCGCGGCCTGCGGCCGTCGCGCGGCCTGGTACTGACAGACTTTCCGCCATACGAGACCGAAGTTGTCGCATTGGGCATAAACCTGAAACAGCCCCTCGGTCGGCCGGGGAACGGCTGCCGGCGCGAATTCCAGGACGGGCAGTTTGACCTTCTCGAATGAATAGCGCCCCTTGGCATCGGTCTTTCCCGTGGCGATCGGACGGAGCATCTCGTTGTCATAAGGTACACCGCGCGGGATCACCGGGATGACAAAGACCCGGGCGCCGGCGACCGGCTGGCTCTGTTCATCAACAGCCTGGCCCGAAATCGTCACGACTTCTTCGTGCCGGACATAACCGTACGGTTGAAATCGCGTCGCGTCGTCGGCCGCGTCACTCGGCTTGGCAGCCGCCGCCTTGGGAGCCGCCGGGGCCTTGGGATTGGCTTTGGGAGCAACCTTCTTTTCGTCAGCGGCGTTCGCTGCGCGAGAATCCGCCACGATCGCGGCGGTCGCGATCGCAATCAGCCCGGCAATTGCGATTTGCCGAATGGCGATCTCGGGGCGGTCCCACCTGATCCGCCGGAATCGTCTGGTCGAGAGAGATCGGCTGTTCATCATTCGGGCTCGATCGGCGGCAAGTCAATTGGGAGCGCGGCCGGCGGTCGCGCGGGCCATGTGTATCTTAGCCGAGCGACCCCGCTGCGGCGACAATCGAACGACTGGCCGAAGTTTGTCGGGAACTGACCGACGAAAGTGTGAAGCAGTCACGATTTCGCGGCGCCAGGTTTCAGCATGCCGAGGTCGGTCAGCCATTCCTCGAAGCGGACGTGCCACGTTCCGAAGGGGATTCCATTCCGCTTGCTGATTGCTCCCCCGTGTCCGCCGTGTGCGTAGATGTGCAGATCCGACTGCACGCCGGCGCGAAACAGCAGGTTGTGGAACTCTACGGTCTGCCGGGCGTGGGACGCGTCGTCGAGGCCGGCGCTCGTGAGGAACGCCGGTGCCGCATCTTTCGGAACTTCGCTGTCCATCTTTCCCCAGCCGGGATAGACGAGGCCGACGAAGTCGGGCCGGCAGCTTTCGCGATTGATCGGGTCGGCTGCGTTCGCGTCCCCCCGGTCAAAACGAATATCGGCATAAGCCGCGAGTGCTCCGCCGGCCGAAAAACCGAGGATCCCGACTTTCGCCGGATTGACGCCCCATTCCTTCGCCCGCGCGCGAACAATGCGAACCGCACGCTGAGTGTCTTCCAGCGCTTCTTTCTCGACCGAGTATTTGAACCCGGGGGTCTGCGCGAGCCGGTATTTGAGAACGACGGCCGTTACGCCCAGTCCGTTCAGCCAGTGCGCGATGTCAGTTCCTTCCGAGCCCCACACCAGTTGCCGATGTCCACCACCGGGGGCGACGATGATCGCCGTCCCCACTGCCTTGTCGGCCGGCGGCAGGTGGACTTCGATGAGCGGGTTGTGAACGTTCTTGATCGACTTGATGCGCTGGCCGGGCTGCGGTTCGGGCGGATCGGTCTGTTCCTTTTCTTCAGCCCCCTGCAACGTCGGCGCATCGCTCGGCCAGAGGAAAACGACCTGCGGCGCCGGCTTCTGGTCGTCGGCGTACAATCCAGACAATCCAGGCAGGAAAGTTACGGTCGCCGTTGCCAGGAGCAAGCCGCTCAGACTTCGGCATTGGTCGGGAAAAAATCTGCTCATCTTGGCCTCCAGTTGAGAATCTGCAGGTTCGGATCGACGTCGAGAAACCGAATGTAATTGTGACAGTCTAATCCGGTGGCGCGGTAAAATCTCGTATACCGATCTGGAAAGGGGACTCAGGCCAGACGTATTGATCCTGGATCAATACCAACTACGATCTGGCTGCCGCTTCGAAAACCACATGGCAATCCACACCTCTTTTGAAAGTCTCCTGTGAATACAGCGTCAATTCTTCGCGACCGGACGGCCGTCATCACGGGCGGGGCCAGCGGGATCGGCCGCGCGACGGCGCTGCTCCTGGCCAGGAACGGCGCCCGAGTCGTTGTCGGCGATTACGACTTGCTCAGCGAAAATGAGTCAGACTTTGCCGCGGCGGGAATTGTGCAATTGAAGTGCGACGTCCGAAAAGAGGCACAGGTCGAGGCGCTGATCGATCGGGCCGCGGGCGCGACCGATCGTCTCGACATCCTCGTCAATAGCGCCGGCGTCGGACTGGTCAAGCAGATCACCGAGGTCACCGAAGCCGAATGGGACGCTTGTCTGGAGACCAACCTCAAGGGAGCGTTTCTGGCATCGAAGCATGCGATTCGCAGGATGCGAACGGCCGGCGGCTCGATCGTTAACATCGCCAGCAACGCGGGGTTGTTGCCTCGCGCCCACGACCCGGTCTATTCGGTGAGCAAAGCGGCCCTCGTCGCGCTGACGAAGAACCTGGCGCTGTGCCATGCCTGCGACCGGATCCGCGTGAACGCCGTCTGCCCCGGCCCCGTCGAGGCCACCCGCATGATGGAAACCGATCTGGCTCAGGCTCCCGACCGGGAAGCGGCCCTGCGAAACCTCCTCGCCGCCAGCCCGCTCGTCAGTGCCCATGGCCGGATGATTACGCCGAATGAAGTCGCCCAGGCCGTCTTGTACCTCGTCAGCGACTCATCGCTGATGGTGACGGGGACCGCACTGGCGATCGACGGCGGCAAATCCCTCGGCGTTCCGCCGCGATAGCGGGCTCTGAACCTCCAGCCTCTCCCACCGAGCGACCCGTGAATTCGGGTTCACCGGCGCTGGCCTGTAGTTTTGCCGTCCCGTTCCAGTTGCCGGCACGATTATTTCATGGCATGATCGGGCGACTGTGATTCATCGAGCATCATTCGGGCGAAAAACACCATGTCAATTCACGTTGAGTGTTCGAGCTGCGGGAAAGAGTATCAGGTTGCCGATTCGAATGCCGGAAAATCGATCCGCTGCAAGGCCTGCGGCGCCAGCACCAGAATTCCGTCTCCTGACGATGTCGACGACGCTGCCGCATTCGAGGATCTCGCGGAAGACGAAGGCGCCGAAGACGAGTCGCCCGACGAGCCTGACAATTCGATTTTCGGAAGCAGCACCCCCAGGAAAGCCACATTCGGTCGCCGACCTGCCGCAGCAGACTCTGCGCGTGGAGCGCGTCAACCGGCCAAATCGGGATCGTCAAGCGTCGTGAAGTGGATACTGATTATCGCCGGGTCCGGGTTCGCGCTGCTCCTGGCCTGCTGCGGAGGCGGCTTCTTTTTCTTCCGCACGCTGACGACTCCTCCGGTGGCCAGCGCGCAGGCCAACGAGCCCTTTCCCGTGGAAACTCTCCGCGCCCCGGAATTTCCCGCGCTGGGAACAGCGCAAGGGATCCCGGATACCCAGGTCCAGCTCTACACTTTGGATTTGACATCAGCCAATCCCGGGAGCACGCAGCCGGCCGCACGCATGCAACTGCGAGTCTACATGCCACCGGGCGATCACCCGGCCGGATCGCTGGGCTGCGTCCTGGTGGCGCCGGCCGGCACCAACCTGCTCACCGGGAACGCGCTCGATGATCCCACGTATCACACCGAATCGCTCCCCTACGCTCGCGCCGGCTATGTGGCAATCACGTATTCGCTCGATGGCGCGCTTCCAGCCGGCTCGGATGACTCGTCAGACGACGATCTGGCCGCTGCCTACCGTGGCTTTTCGGCAGCGTTCGCCGGTCTGGCGAATGCGCGGGCTGCACTCGATTTCGTTCTGGCCCGTTTGCCGCAGGTGGATCCGAAGCGCATCTTCGCCGCCGGACATAGCTCGGCCGGGTCGCTGGCGTTACTTTTCGCCGAACATGAACCCCGACTCAAAGGTTGCATCGCCTACGCACCGCAGACCGATGTTGAAGAGCACTTGAGCATCATGCTGCGACTCCTGGCGCTGACGAATAAGTTTCCGGGAGTCGTGGACTTTGCCCGCCGCAGCTCACCGCAAACTCACCTTGCGCGAATCAAATGTCCGGTGTTCCTGTTCTGGGCGACCGACGACAGTGTGGTGACTCCGGAAGGGACCCAGCGGTTTGCGACAACTCTCGGTGGACTCCGCCAGGATCTGACGGTGAAAACGGTCCCCACGGGGGACCATTTTGAATCGATGGTCGATCCGGGGATGGGATTGGCGATCGAGTGGCTGCAGGGATTGCCTGGCGAACAACCGGCCGCCTCGGTCGGCACGGTCGAACAGCCCGAGCAGGCCAGTCCCGAGTCAGAACAGTAAGGCTCCTTCACTTTCGCGCCAGTCCCGTGAGCAGCCAGGCTGCCCAGCCGCACATCCCGACGGCAATCGCCGTCGAGAGCAGAAACCAGGGGTCGGTCATGATCTGCACCTCATGCGTGAACACTCTGGCGATGTGTGCCGCCACGATCAGACCAAAGAGAACGCCGGTGGTAATGAGATAGGCTTTCATGGGTTGCCTGCAATCCTCTGTCGTGAAGATCAGCGAAGAATTTGACGGACGGCCCCGGGTGGCGGCGCCGCACTCACTATTGGAAGCGGTCGAGGCTCGAGTCGCAACCAGCGCCGGCCAGCAGGAGAAATCGGAGTCGCAAGACATTTTGTTCACGTCCCCTGTAGGATGGCACGACGGCGATCGCCACTCGTTCCCTGAGCGGTTCAATCGAAACCAGGTAGTTCTGTGCTCGGAAAACTTTCGAAATTCCTCGCCGACCATGTTCCGGGTTATCGGCGACTCTTGCGCCTGCCGCGGCAGCTGTTGGCGATCAGCCCGTTCGCCGGAGACAGCCAGCCGACCCGCGTGCCGATCTTCAAGCCGGGAGCGGGCAGACCGGCACTCCCTTTCCCGCATCCCTGGAACTACGACCAGCCGATTCAAATCCTCGAAACCTATTTCTGGGAAGCCGATCGGGAGTCGGGACCGGGAAGGCATAACCGCTACCTTGAGTTTCCCGGGTTCGCACCGATTCTGGTGAGTCGCGATCCCGGGATGATCCGCGCCATTACCGCCGAAACAGGTGATCGCGACGGTCAATTTGATCGCGACACGCTCCCCTCCACGGGCATTGCGCGGGCGACGGGACCAGACACGCTCCTCTTCGCGAACGGGTCGTCGTGGAGAAAGCAGAGAAAGCTCGCCGCGTCTCCGTTTGGAAAAACAACCCTCTTCCAACCCGAAATGTTTCAGGAGTTTGCCGAGACATTCCGACACACGGTCCTCCAGCGACTCGGCGCACTCCGGGAAAGGCTGCAAAAGAGCGGTCAGGATCACGTTCGGGTTCAGCTCGAGCCTGAAATCAAGGCGGTGATGCTGGAAATGCTGGCCAATAATTTCTTTGGCGCTGAGATCCCGTATGAACAGTTAAGACAGCGATACGTCCCCGCTTTGGAACGTTTGATCGACCATATCGTGCGCGACACCGTTGTGAATAAGCTGGGCATTTCGCTGGGAATACTCCCCTCCTTCACCCGCCGGATTGCTCAGGCCCGGGAGGACGCTGCCTGCTTCGAGGAATTGACCGACCTCGTGCTCGCCAGGCGGAAGGCCGGGCAAGGACTGTGGAAGCAGTTCAAATCCGAGGCGCCTGACGAGGCCCTGCGCAGCAATCTCAAGGTATTCCTGGCCGGTGCGCTCGAAGCGACGACGTCGTATACCAGTTGGGCCATCTCACATCTCGCGAGAAATCCTGCGGCGCAGGAGAAAGTCTTTGAGGTTGTCAAAGAAATCCACGACTACACCGCCGAGAACCTGGAGCGGGCGACGTACCTCGGCCACGTTCTCGACGAAACCCTGCGCCTCACTCCCTCGCTCTATTTTCTCCCGCGCCGGGCGACTGCCGATACCTGGGTCGAATCGGCCGATGGACGGAAACTGTTCATCCCGGCCGGAACGCACATTCTGCTGGATATCTGGCACGCGAATCGCCACGAAGATCACTGGGGCGTCGCCGCGACAGGTTACCCGGCACTTGATTTTGTTCCCGAGCGCTGGGGGGAACTGGCGGCGAAAGGCCGCGGGTCAAAGGAAATTCTGCACTTCGGATTTGGCCACGGCCCCAGAGTCTGTCCTGGAAAACACCTCGGTCAACTGGAGGTCGGCCTGGCCGTCGGGGCGTTCGTGAAGATGTTCAAGTTTCAGGCCCCGAACGCGGAGAATCCTGCCAAAGCCGGAGTCTCGACGAAGCCCCTGGATGGCACGATGGTTGATCTGGAATTGCGCTAAGAAAAACGTCTGGCTGTGTTACGGGCCGACGGCCGGAAGCAGGGGCGCAATTTGCCGGTGAATAAAAAGGGATGGAAACTTGTTGATCTTCCCCGATGCTTGCGATATTTTCTGTGCATGCGGGACGGGCTGAAGCATCAAGCATCGCCGATTGGTCGCGGGTCTCGAGGCGCAAAACGCGAAATCCATGGAAGCCACGGTTCCCGAAGTCCGGGTCATGATCCCGCAGGCGCTGCGGTCGTTTTGCAGCGAACCATTGCCCTTACGACACGCCGGACTGTCCCTGGCGGCCCATAACGTTCGCGATCTGCTCGCAGAACTCGCGCGGCAGCATCCCCAGGTGTACGTCCGGCTGTGTGACGAGCGCGGCGATCCGCGGCCGCACATCAATGTCTTTGTCAACGATGACCACGTCCGCGCGCGGGCCGGGCTGGATACCCCGTTAACGTCCGGGGACATGGTCACGATTCTGCCCGCTGTCTCAGGAGGTTGAACGATGCCTGCTCGCGTGGTCGTAGCCGTCGGAACGAAGAAGGGGTTGTTCGTGTTCGCGGGAAACTCGAGCGCCAGGCGCCTCGAACTGCGCGGGCCGTTCTTTCCCGGAATGCCTCTGAACACGACGCTGATCGATCGCCGCTCAAAGACGCCGAAGGTGATCGCTGTTCCCAGTTCTCCCTGGTTCGGGACGACGATCCAGGTCAGCAAAGATCTGGGGAAGAAGTTCAAGCCGACGAAATCCGCTCCGGCGTTTGCGGCCGACGACGGGCGCACGCTGAAAAACGTCTGGTCTCTCGCACCCGGGGGTGGGACCAGCGAATTCCTCTGCGGCGTCGAACCGGCGGCGTTGTTTCGCAGCGGCGATGGCGGCGACACCTGGGAAAAAGTCCCCGGAATCACCGATCACGCGCACGCGCGGCAATGGAACCCGGGAAACGGCGGACTCTGCCTGCACACAATTCTCCGGCACGGCGGCGCGCTGCACCTGGGAATCTCGACCGGCGGACACTATGCGAGCCGCGACGGCGCGAAGACGTTCGCCCCCGAGAACGCAGGAATCGGCGCCGCCTTCCAGCCCAACAAGTACCCCGAGTTCGGCCAGTGCGTGCACAAAATCGCAGCGCATCCCGATCACCCCGAGCGGCTCTACATGCAGAACCACGGCGGTTTTCCTGAAGACCCGACGCTGGGGGTGCTCCGCAGCGACGACGGCGGAAAAAGCTGGAAGACCATTGCTAAGGGACTGCCGAGCGATTTCGGTTTCCCGATTGTCGTGCATCCGCACAAGCCGGAGACCGTTTACGTCGTGCCGCTCGAAGCGGCGACGCGCACTTGTCCCGGCGGCCGCCCGGCCGTGTGGCGCAGCGAGAATGCGGGAGACAAGTGGCAGAAACTGACGGACGGGTTACCGAAGAAGGATGCCTGGTTCACCGTCCTGCGCGACGGACTGGACATCGACGACGGCCGCCGTCCCTCGATCTGGTTCGGCACGACCACCGGCCAACTGTGGCGCGGCCGCGACGGGGGCGAATCGTTCGAATGCGTTGCCAGCGCGCTCCCGCCGATCCATTGCGTGAAAGCAGCCGTCGTCTGATTGACGGCTGCGTCGGGCGAGAACAAACGGCAGAGCGTTCCCCTGCCGCACGTCGAGGTGCACTGGTACAATCCGGGTCTCGCCGATTCGTCGGACGGCGAATCAAACTCGCAATGGTACAAAGGAACGCCCGATTTTTTCCGCCTATCTGGAATCGTTTGCCGATCACGAACCACTGCGAGATCGGGTGCTGGCGGTGTTGAGCCAGCTCCCGGAACCGGTGCAGCGCGACTTTCTCGACGACCCGCGGTTCCGCGTTACGCTCGAGAATTTCGTTCCGGGTAAGGGTTGGACGCTGTGGATGGCCGTTCCCGGGCCCCAGGGATCCAGCAGCCGGTGCGTCGTGCTCAGGCCGCGACTGGCGACCTGCTCCGAAGCCTTCGCCTTTTACGTGATCGCGCACGAATTTGCCCACGCGTACTTGCGCAACGGAGGCTGGGGAGACATTACCGACGTCGAAGAAGCCGCCGATGCCCTGGCAGCCAGTTGGGGCTTCCGCCGCCCCGCGACGCAATAGCCGGGGATTCGACGTGCCGATCAATACAGTCGGTCATCGTACGAGGGCACAGGCGTGCGCGGGGTCTCCCTGCTCGAACTGGATCGTGGGATGCATGATCCCGAAGCGGTCGTGCAGCGCGTGTTCGACGTCAGCCAGAAACGCATCGTCAATCAGACCGTCGGGTTTGACGAGGTGCACCGTGAGCGCCGTTTCAGTCGTGCTCATGCCCCAGATGTGCAGGTCGTGGACGCCGGTGATGCCGGGGAGCTGCGCGAGATAGTCGCGAACCTGGATCGGGTCGATCCCGCGGGGGACGGCATCGAGCGCGAGATTCCACGATTCGAGCAACAGCCCCCAGGTGCTGATCAGAATTGCCGCCACGATGAGCAGGCTCGCCAGGGGATCGATCCACAGCCAGCCCTGCCACACGATAAACGCTCCCGAAACCACCACCCCAACCGAGACGGCGGCGTCCGCCGCCATGTGCAGGAATGCGCCGCGCAGGTTGAGGTCGTCGTGTCGGCCCGAAAGAAAGAGCATCGCCGTCGCGCCGTTGATCAGGGCGCCCAGCGCAGCGACGATCATCATCGTCGCGCCGGAAACGGGAGCGGGCTCGGCGAACCGCCGGACTGCCTCCCAGGCAATCCCCCCGGTCGCCAGCAGGAGAATCAGGGCATTGACGAGTGCCGCGAGAATCGACGAGCGCCTGAGACCGTAGGTCCGGCGTTCGTCGGGCCCCACCGTGCTGAAATAGGCCGCGGCCCAGGCCAGGAGCAGGCCGAGCACGTCGCTCAAGTTGTGGCCGGCATCCGCCAGCAGCGCCATCGAGTGCGACCAGAACCCGCACGCCGCTTCGACCGCGACGAAGACCACATTGAGCGCGACCCCCGCGGCGAAGGCGCGGTTATAGCTCTTCGGGCGATGGTGATCGTGGCCGCAGTCGTGGGTGTGTGCCATGGTCTGTCAGAGAGGCGAAATCCGTGGGAGCTTGCGGAACGACCGTCGCCTGCGGCTCCGGGCTAAACGAAGTCAGGAGGTTCGCCGGCCGATACTGCGGGTGCGAACAAATCCGATGGCGCGCCGCATTCCTCGTACCGGAGCCTGCGTCAAAACGTCCACCCCGTATACAGTTTCGCGTGAAAATCGCGCCATTCTTCGTGATGGACCGGGGCGCTGTTGCGTTCCATGCGTTCGGCGATCCAGTCGTCCATCTTTCGGAGCCGTTCGATCAGGACTCCCATCGTATTAAAGGCCAGTTTATACGCCGCCACCGAGCCGTGGCGCAGGAGCTGGTCGAACTTCTCGCGTGACAGGTGCAGCACCTCGGCCTCGGTAATCGCCTGCACGGTCGCCGAGTGCGGGCCCGGGTTAAAAAACGACATTTCGCCGAAGATCCCGCTCGGCTCGAGAATCCACAGTTCCTTCTCATCACCCGATTTGGCCTTCTTGGTGACGTGGCAGCGTCCCTTGAGGATGATCCAGATGTGCTGCTGCGATTCCCCTTCATGAATGATTGTCGCTCCCGGACCATACGACTTGCCTTCCAGGAGCGGAATGAACTCATCCCGTTCGGCGGAGCTCATGCCGCGAAACAGGGGACACTTCGAGAGGGTGTTGTCGGAAACGGCGGTGGGCATCAGATTCCTCCCAAGACGGTGGCGCGGCCGACCCGACCGATGCCGATAATGTACGCCGCGGTTCTGAGCGACACGTGCTTCTCCTGCGCAATGTTCCACACGCGATCGAAGCTGTCGACCATGACGCGGTCCAGTTCCTTGCGGACGCGGGCCAGATCCCAGTTGAAGTGCTGGCGATTCTGCACCCATTCAAAGTAGCTTACCGTGACACCGCCGGCGTTCGCCAGAATGTCGGGGACGACGACGATGTTTCGCTTGTGCAGGATTTCATCGGCCTCGGCGCGAGTCGGGTTGTTGGCCGCTTCGATGACGACCCGCGCGCGGATATCTTTTGCCACCTCCTCGGTGATCACACCGCCCAGCGCGGCGGGAATCAGGAGGTCGACGTCGCACCGCAGCAAAGCGTCGTTCGTGATCGAATCGGCCCCGGGAAATCCGGTGACTCCCTGCTTATGTTCCGACGACCAGCGCGAGAGGGCCGCGATGTCGAGTCCTTCAGGATTGTAGACACCGCCGGCAACGTCCGAGATTGCCACGACCTTAGCGCCGGCTTCATGCAGAAACCGGGCGGCGAAGCTCCCCACGTTGCCAAATCCCTGCAGCGCGACTCTGCTGCCGGCCAGCGGTTTGACCAGCTTGTTGAGCACCGCTTCGGTGACGATCACGACTCCGCGGCCGGTCGCTTCTTCTCGCCCCTGCGAACCGTGCAGCTCGAGCGGTTTCCCCGTGATGCAGGCCGGGCTGAAGCCGTGGTATTTTTCGTACTGGTTGACCGCCCAGGCCATGACCTGGGCGTTGGTTCCCATGTCGGGCGCGGGGATATCTTTGTCGGGGCCGATCATGTCGTGAATGTTGTCGATGAACCGCCGGGTAATGCGTTCGAGTTCGCCGCGGCTCAGCAGGTTGATGTCGACCGCAATTCCCCCCTTGGCTCCGCCGTACGGAATATTGACGACCGCCGTCTTCCAGGTCATGAGCTGCGCCAGCGTGACGACTTCGTCGGCATCCACCTCGGGATGGAATCTCAGCCCCCCCTTCATCGGTCCCCGCGCATCGTCGTGCTGCACCCGGTACCCGAGAAAGGTCCCGATTTCGCCGTTGTCCATTTCCATCGCGATCTGGACTTTCACTTCGCGCTTCGGCGTCAGCATCAGCCGTCGCATGTTCTGCGACAGACCCATCAGATCGGCGGCCTGGTTGAAGTACCAGCGGGCGGCTTCCACGGCGTTCATGAGAACCTCACTCGGATGTCGATCGGGCAATCACCATGGGAATTATGCGTCGGCCCCACTCAAATGACCAGAACGAAAATCACTTCCACCGGGTTGAAATCCGCGGGGCAGGCTGCGGAGTGGTGTCCTGTGCGGGGCCGGCGCCGCCGGCCGCGGGTCTGTTCCGGATGATGAATCCGGCGAGTTCCCGCGCATAGAGCGCGTGCCCCTCGGGGGAGAAGGCGGCGGCGTTAGTCAGGTACAGTCGTTCGGGTTCGGTGCCTTGCGCGAAGCTCGCCGATACGTCGCAGAACGGTATCTGGTGTGCTGTGCAGAACTCGCCGATGATTTCGAAGGGGCGCCGGCTCTTGAGGCAGGCGTCGGCGGCGATTCCCGCTTCTTCCCGCACGTTGTTGCCCGCGCTGGCTCGCGGCGATACCTGCCACGGCGCCGGGCAGGCGGCCACCACCAGGCTCGCGCCGGTCGAACGCGCCAGTTCGCCCAGATGTTTGAGGGGGCTCAGGGCCTGGCCGATGTGCACCGACCAGTCGGGTCCCTCATCCTTCAGCCACAGGTAACGGCACTTGGGAGAGTCGATCGATCGTGAATTCTCATCCAGCGTGCGGCCTGCAAGCAGGCAGTTGATTCGTTGCCGCGCAAATTGAGGTAGCAGCAGCAGCCCTTCCCGATCCGATTTGCAACTGCGCGGCAGTTCCAGCGCCGGATGCGTGCAGCTTAACGGCTGGCCGTCGCGGGTCATCACCGCCTGACGGCGCAAAAGGTAGTCATCGGCGACGTCCGACATGTCGAAGGAGAGCACGATGAGGTCAGGCTGCAGCGCCAGGAGCTCGTGCCGAAACTGCAGATACGACAGCAGCGGACAGTATTCGGGGACGCCGGCGTTGATCACCTCGACCGAGGAGGCGATCCGGCCGGCGAGTTCCGCTTGCAGGCGGGCGCAGAACGTGTCGGCTTCGCGCGTGCCGGCGGCGAACGTCGAGTCGTCTCCCAGGCACAGAACGCGAAATGTCCCGGGGGGCTTGGGAATCGCCGGCTCTGGTCCGCGCAATCCCAGGCTGTTGATCGTGGCCTTGAGACGCTCTCCGGTGTCAGGATTCTTGACAATGAACGCGTGCGACGGCTTGAGCGTGTGGTGCACGAACCAGCTTTTGCAGACGATGCCCCGATCGTACAGATCCCGGCGCGTGACCTGGGCCGTCGCGGAGTCGTAGACGCGCAGGCCGATTTCCGCCAGGCACGCGATGATCGCCAGCACGGCGACCGCGTACACAACGTGTTTGCACCACAGGAAAAACGAACGAATCATCCCTGATTCTCACCGGCGAATCGGCGCGGGCGTCCGGACTGGCCGCGACGCGGGGGGATCGTAACTCACCCCCGAATTCTCCACAAGCCGACTTCCCGCGACATAAACCGTTCGGCGCCGGGGGTTTAATCAGCTTCGACTCATCCTCCAACCCCGCATTTCCGTCTTCCGACCAGTCTGGACCGCTTCGTCGCGGGTTAAGTAGACTGAAGGCCAGGTGCAGTCCATTCCACCGGCAGAGGTCAGGCCATGCTGTTGCGCTCGGTCGTTCTGGTTGCGGTCGGCATCTGTTTCTTCGCTTTCGCCGTTCCCGTTGCGACGCCGGCAGAGCCGGAGAAGGTCCCCGCGCAAGTCGACCTGCGGCCGGAATATAAGAGATTCGGTTTGTCTCCCCTCGCCCAGGGCAAGCGCGACGTCTGCTCGCTGTTCGCCGTGACCAGCCTGGCTGAGTTCGAACTGGCCAGAAACTCGACGGTCCATCCGCAGCGCCTCTCTGAAGAATTCCTGATCTGGGGAGCAAATGCCGCCTGCGGTTTGAAGGGCGATCAGGCGATGTTCGTCGAGGCGGTCCAGGGGCTGCGGCACCTGGGGATCTGCACCTCGAGCCTGATGCCGTACTCGAATTCTTCCGATCCCGAGCGTGCGCCGACCGGCGACGCCAAGGCCGACGCGGGCCATCGACGCAACTGGTCTGTCCACTGGATCAAGCGCTGGAACGTCAACACGGGGTTGACCAGCGCCCAGATGCACGACATCAAGCACGAGCTGGCGCACGATCATCCGGTGGCGATCGGCATGCGCTGGCCCAAGAGTTTGCACATGAGCCGGCAGCATGTTGCTACCACGCCACCCCCAGCGCAGGTTCAGGATGGACACAGCGTGGTTCTCGCCGGCTATCGCGACGATCCAGAGCAGCCAGGGGGAGGATTATTCATCCTCCGCAACAGTTTCGGGCCCGACTGGGCCGACGAAGGATACGCCTACTTTCCGTACGCGTACGTCGCCGAGTACGGCAATGATGCGCTGTCGTTGCGGTACGAGAAGCCTCGGGCCGATGGGCACCAGCCCGGCCCGACCTTCAAGGTCGAAGGCGAATCGCTGAAAGTCATCGAAGCCCAGCGCTGCCGGCCTGTCGTGCAGGAGATGCGAAAATTCGGCGCGGGATTGTGGAGCGACGGCAAACAGTTGTTCTGTAGCGCCGAGTCGGGAGCGACGGCTGTTTTCGAATTCGCCATCGCTGAGCCCGGTAGATATGACGTCGATCTCGACCTGACTCTGGGTCCCGATTTTGGCCGCTTGCAGGTGACGTTCGACGGCATCGCCATCAACCACGAAATTGACGGATTCTGCGGGCGCGTTGAGCCGAGCGGCCCGCTCCCGCTGGGGACATTTGACCTGAAGTCGAACGTCCACATGGTGCGGATTTCCGTCGTCGGCAAGGACGAGATCTCGAAAGGCTTTCACTTCGGGATCGACGCGATCGAGCTGATCCAGCGCAAGTAACCACGGCTCCTGGTGAGATTCAACAATGAGCCCTGTGAGGCTGTTGAAAAAGGGGACTGTCCCTTTCGAGAGAGCGATTTTCGGGCAACTAATCGGTACTGCCTGCAGGGACTGTCCCCTTTTTCAATACGCTGCCAGGGGACTGACGATCGGGCTGGCTGCCGCCCTGGCGCTCCTGCTGGTGGTATCGGACCGCGCGTCGGCTGGCGAAACCGACGCTGAGAAACTGGTCGATACGGTTGGCAAGGCAGTCGTCACGATTAAGACCGGGAACGGAAAAACCGGCAGCGGATACATCGTGGACAAGACGACGGTCGTCACGAACTTCCACGTCATCTCGGGAGCGCTCAAAGCCGAAGTCGTGTTTCACGACAAATCCACCGCCGAGATCACGGGATTCTGGGGTGTGTCGCGCGAGTGCGACGTGGCCCTGCTCAGCGTCAAGGTGCCCGCCGACAAAGCGGCGCGCGCTCCGAAAACCGCCGACGAACTTCCCAAGCCGGGCGAAAAAGTTTACGCCTTCGGTGCGCCGCTCTCGCTCTCGGGCTCAATCAGCGACGGCATCGTGAGCGCGGTCCGCCGCGGCAAAGAGATCGACGGCGCTAAACAATTGGGATACGAACCCGAGTCGATCTGGATCCAGACCACGGCGCCGATTTCGCCGGGGAACAGCGGCGGGCCGATCGTCAATTCGGACGGCGAGGTGCTGGGGCTGGCGACCTGGACCGACCGGCGCGGTCAGAACATCAACTTCGCCACGTCGTCCGTGAAGATCGCCAAGTTCATCGAAGCTTGGCTCTTCGTCACTAAGCAGGAAAACAAGCTGTCGGATCTGCCCAAGCCGCTGGTGGCGGCCGCCGCCGGCGGCGCCAATCCCAATGCGACCCTCGAATTCTGGAACACGTGGGCCAGGCTGCGAACGAAGGCGCGTCCGCAGCAGAAGCCCCCTGCCAAGCCGCTGCCGGCTGCGAAAACGATTGCCTTGCACGAACGCCTCTCGAAAGGCTTTCTCGATTTCGCCGGGGCGGTCACCAACCTCAAGACGCACGACGTCGATCCGGCGCTGCTCGAGATCATCGCCCAGGATGCTGCGATTCATCGCCGGCTGGGAGAAGCCTGGAGCCGGTCGGTCACCGCGATTCGCGACAACAACCAGAGAGCGATGGCCCGCGACGCGCAGGAACTCGAAGCGCTCAATCGGCAACTCACCGAGTCGGACAACTCCCTGACACAGGTCCGGTTTGGCCTGTCGAAGGCGTATGGGATCGAATTTCCCAGTTTCTTCCAGAAGGCTGACGACTCGAAGGAAGCGGCGGCCGCAAAGGGGTCGGAAGGGGCCCGCGAGGTCAAACGGGCACGGCTCCTGATCGAAGCGGGAAAGCAGGACGAGGCCCGAACGCTCCTGAAGCATGTCCAGGAAAAGCACCCTGGAACACCAGAAGCGGATGATGCCGAGAATCTGCTGAAGTCGCTGAAATAGCACGCCGATAAAACGCTGTGGGCTGTGCTTGACATAATCCGGCGTGTGATGCTAACTTGCGCATTCACCCGGAATTACCGGGCCCAGACGGGGGATTAGCTCAGTTGGGAGAGCGACAGGCTGGCAGTCTGTAGGTCACCGGTTCGAACCCGGTATCCTCCACTCGTGGAAGAAGAGCCGTTGATCGTCCGCGATCAACGGCTCTTTTTGCATTAACGCTGTTGGACTTAGGCGCAGTTTTGCCCAGAACCGTCTGATGACGATCGTCGAAGCGACACGATCAGCCTGAATCGAGCTTGCCTCTTCGCCGCTTCGTTCCTTAATGGAAGGCGCGTCTCCTAACTCGCCCAAATCCGTGCAAAGCTCCGTGACGTAAGTCGCCGAGCAAATCGCCGGAAATCGTCCGAAAAGATGAATAATCTCAGTGTGAATAATTCCCGACGACTGCGCAGTCCGTATTTTTGCAGCGCGCACCGCTCCATCTGGCTGTCGTGCGACGGTTTACGACGACCGACGCGGCGCGTGATTTGATGCGCAAGAATTCGCAGATCCGAGGCCCCAAACGGCGCAACTTCCTGTCGCTGAACAACGTCCTACGCAATACCTGTTATTCATTCGCCGCGAAGCGTTATTCATCTTTGCCTGCGTCCCACTTACGTCGCAAGTTTGCCCAACTTCTTGCCTCGTTTAAGGCGATCGCCGGCGGCGTCAATCACGGTTGTCTGCCGCCGAGGTATGGCCTTCTCTCGGACCAGAAATCCGGGCGAAGTCTGCGATCGATCTCATGAGCGAACCGGAAACAGGTTTCCGCGTCCTCCTGGTCGAGGAACCACGACGGATATACCGGATAGCGCTCCCACTGCCCTGCTCCAAAGTAAGGAATTGTCCAGAGCGGGTCCATAAGCAGCAAATAGGCGATGGGGTACAGAAACACTACGAGCATTGGCGCTGCCGCAAGCATCCACTTCGCCCACCGCTCCTGCCGATTGACAATCCGTACGGCTAGCCAGACGCAGAAGGCTGCGAAGCCGACGGCCAGTGGCGGCAGGACGAAGCTCATGCCAGAATTCTAGCGGGAGCCGCGTGCGCGGGAACATCGAAGCTGTGATTGGCATCGGCGTGTCGGAGAGTTCACAATTTACTCGAACAACGCACTGGGATATCGTGGAGCGTATGACCACGACCGGATCGTTCCACCTGCCAGACTTCGGGTCATCGGATTACACAGCAGCCATCTGCTGCTGTTCTGATGCGATCCTGCTGATGCGGCAACTGGGGCACCGGGGACTCTACCACGTGTTGCCGGGAGGCCCTGCTCACCGCGGCGAAGGCCTGGAGGCTGCATGTGCCCGTACTGCGCTGGAAGCGATCCGAAAGGCCGCCAGAGAGCTGGCTGGCCAACTCGAATCGGAACAACTTATCAATGAAATCGCAGGGGTCTCGATTCTTCAGAAGGTTGCTGCGCATCCGTGGACAGGAACGACCTATCATTACTTCCTGGCATCCGTAACGGGTAAGTCACCGCTGCTCGACCCAATGTTGTCACTCCAGGTCGATAGATACCGACACAAACTGGGAGTCTGGATGCCATACCCCCTATTGGTTATCTGATGATCGCGTATTGGGCATTTAACCTGACAACCGGCGGGTGTATTCTCACGAACCGGTCTTCCAAAACCTCCGCCCTGTCTTAGCCTCGTTCTTCAATCAGGAGTGCGCGACTGATCAATGGCGATGACACCGCAGGAAATGATCGATTTTTTTGGAGGGCAGGCTTCCCTGTGGTCGAACGGGCTGCGACTGGCTGTCGACAGAGCCAACTATCACCATGCCGCCGAGTGTGTCAGGCAGGTTTTCAAAGCATTTGTGATGCAAGGCTTGATCGCATGGCGAATTGGCTCCGGATCGCCAGTCGAGCCGTTCAAGTCGGCGGTCCAGGCGGTTCAAGACGGTGTTGAGACACTGAAAACGATGAAGGATGCCAATCCCCGGCGAGATTTGGCATTACCCTCGGCTTCGATCATTGCGTATCTCGTCGACGTTGCGATGCCGAATGTCGAATTGAGCGAATTGACTTCGGATTGCCTGTTGGATGGAGTCCTCGGCAATGGTCTGCGGGATGAATGGGATGATTCCGCGTGGAAGATCGGGATGGAGCAGTTGAGAAAAAATAAGCGTGCCGCGTTAGCGGTCGAAACATATGCCGCTTACGAGAAGCTGCTTCATGGCGACAGCGCGGGCGCAGCAGACCCGGCCAATCTTGCTGCGAAGCTCTTCGAGAAGCGAGCCCGCAACGACTTCTATAGCGGCGGCGACCAGACCGCAGGTGGTGGCCCGGACAATCCCATCACTGTTGACTTCCGCCTGGCGGCCGTGATGAAAAGGGTTCGCTACACCGGGGAAAATTTGCATCAGTGGCGATGGGGAGGACTGCCCGGCTGAATCGAGTTCCATTCCCAATCCCCGCCATGTGTTTGTAAGCACTGCCATCAGGCGCACGCAGGGGGGCTCATTGACGCCGCGTCCGGCGGCAGAAGTCGCGGGCCCTCGCGGTGCAGGTGCGGGCAGCGGGCACTCAGTTCTGAAAGAAACAGCTCCAGACTCACCGGAGCGAGATCGACACTCCCGAACCGTGTTTGTGGATCGGAGTATTTGACCTTCACACCCGGCTTGAGGACTGCCGTCATGCGACAGATCTTGCAGGGATTGACCCCGTGAATCTCACCGAACGGGATTCGCACTTTCGTGTATCCATGATCGATCACGAGCTCGGTGGCGGTGAGTTCGTACCCTTCGGCAAACCGCTGCCAGACATGCAGGATCAATCTGTAGATTCCGAACAGAGCTTGCAGAGCCCCGATCGGTAACAGGAGCCAGACCCAGGGTGTCGGCCGTGCACTCGCGATTTCGCGCCATGCCACGCTGATCAGCCAGAATCCGATCACCTGGGCAATGGCAAAAAAGTAGAGATAAAAATCAACCGCGTCCCACAAATCGAGTCGCGGGCGAAAGCGGTACGTCGGCGTTAATTCAGTCGGCTCAGCCATATCGCAGCATCATACCGCGCCGAAGCGCACTTTGGCGGCGATTGCGGCGCTCCAAACGCAAATTCGACGACGTCAAGAACGCCGATTGGACCACGAGCCTGTCTGGTTCAATCTGGAATCACCACGACACGCCGGTCGTGGTCGGGGCAGCGGGCCGCCGGCTGTGGATTCGAGCGCCGGCAATTGGCAGAAGCGCCAATGAAAAAACCCGGCAGGGAGTGGGCTTCCTGCCGGGGGGAGCTGGCCCGCACATCGATACCAGTCTAGCGATCCCCAGGGAACCGTGGTCAAGAAGAATCCGGGTCCCGCAGCGAAGCGGCTGCCCCGCCCCCCTCCCGTGACGGCTGCGACGATTCCAGCGACACGATCAGCCTGCATCGAGCTTGCCTCTTCGCCGCTTCATTCAATCGGTGGAAATCGAGCACCCAGTCGATCAGCACGTACGCAATGGGCGGGCGTCGCCGGAACGGCGATTTCGTGTATGGAAACGTGGTCCCATCGCTGGTATTATGATTCGTTGATGCGTCCCTCCCCTGCCGATCTTATCTCCGACCCGACGAATGGATCCCCTCCTTCCCGAGCGACGATGAAACAGGCGGTCATCCTGCTGCTGGGAGTGTTGGCGCTCTTCACAGCGGTTTTTCCCCGGCAAGCGACGCCGGCCGATGTGGCGGGGTTCCTGCAGAAACATTGCGTGACGTGCCACGATGCGGCCACGAAAGAGGGGGGGCTGGATCTCACGGCGCTCAAATTCGACGCCGCTGACGTCGACAACTTCACCAGATGGGTGCGGATCCACGACCGCGTTGTTAAGGGAGAAATGCCTCCCGCGGAAGGGAAGAAACCGCCGCCTGTGGATCTCGACAGCTTCACGAAAGATCTCTCGGCGACGCTGATTGCCGCCGATCGCGAACGGATCGCGAAGGAAGGGCGTTCGACCCGGCGGCGGATGACGCGCTACGAATACGAAAACACGCTCCGCGACCTGCTGGGAATTCCCGTTCTCGAAATCCGCGATTTCCTGCCGGAAGACAATCAGGCGGCAGGCTTCAACAAGGTGGGCGATGCGCTCGACATCTCGCACGTGCACATGGCGCGGTATCTCAACGCGGCGGAGTTCGCGCTCCACAGTGCGCTCGCGCCGCAGGTCGCTCCCCTCGAGTCGAAGAAGGAGCGCTACTATTCGTGGGATCAGCGGGGGTTCCCGAAGGGGGCCGGCCCCACGATTCGCATGACGTTCAAAATGGACGGTTACGAGCTGCAGGCTCGTGGCAATCGCCGCCGCCGCGGCGCAGAGCCGGAACCTCCGCCTCAGGCCGCCACGGATGTTCCGCACGATCGCGAAAAAGAATCCTACGTGATCGTCACCAGCACGTATGAGCCGGCGGAAATCCAGTTCAACAGTTTCCGCGCCCCGGTGACTGGCCGCTACAAGCTCAAGTTCTCGGCCTTCTCGATGTGGATGTCGCCCGATTTCACGAAAGCTTCGATCGGCCATCGATCCGAGCCGATGACGGTCTATTCCGATCGCAATCCGAGCCTGTTCCGCAAGCTGGGAGCGTTCGACGTCGGCATCCAGCCGACGGTCAACGAGATCGACGTGTGGATGATCGCCGGCGAAACCATTCGCCCTGACGCGGCCCGGCTGGTTCGCTGCCGTCCTCCCGAGTTCGGCAATCCGCTGGCTGAAGCGGACGGAATGCCTGGGATGGCGTTCCAGTGGATGGAGGTCGAAGGGCCGATCTTCGACGAATGGCCGCCGCAGGGACACAAAGTGATGTTCGGCGATCAGCAGATCGTCGATCGCCCCCGAACCGAAGGAGCGGGTAGCGGCGGTCGTCGGGGTGGTGGTGGCGGCGGGGCCGGCGGCCAGCGGGTTGACGTCGTCTCGAACAACCCCGAGGCCGATGCCGAGCTGCTGCTGCGGCGGTTCATGGATCAGGTCTATCGCACTCCGCCGCGCGACGTCGACGTACAGCGCTTCCTGCGCGTCATCAAGTACGCGCTGGCCGAAGGGGCCAGCTTCA